>Ga0307379_10009131_pt1 | contig 13282 bp, 12 predicted proteins | sample UN2MG_FD_202237 | JGI IMG/M metagenome (GOLD analysis project Ga0307379, IMG submission 202237) | Soil microbial communities from Risofladan, Vaasa, Finland - UN-2 | ecosystem: Environmental > Terrestrial > Soil > Coastal area > Acid sulfate soil | place: Finland: Risofladan, Vaasa | collected...
TATTATTTTTTTACAATCCTCCTCTGGTTACTTGTCTTATTGCTAACCAAAGAAGGCATTATTAATATATAATATTTTTTCCTCTAACTACCCCACTAAAGTTTACACTAACGATTACCTAAAGACGGAACTCGGCCACACTGGCAATCTAATTCACCCAGCTAATTTAATCTACTCTGGCTATTCTAATTTTACAACTCATCCACGCGCGGGGCGGGTAATTTTCCTTCCCCCTTAAATCCCCCCTAAAACCCCCCTCTTATCCCCCTTCTTTTTATTTTTTGCTCCTTGGCTCAAAAGCTACGCTCGCGAGGATGCTTTTAAGCATAAATGCGGGCGGTAACGCTCTTAAGCCCCGCTGTTGCTCCGCTTTATTCGCCACCGCAAAAAAACAAGGTTAGGCTATGATTCATTAGGGGGGAAGCATAAGGGGGAAGGAAAAACTGCGGTCGATTCACCTCCTACTCTACAAGTATAAGCGCAGGTATTATCGAGATCCTCTCTCCCTTGCCCCGCCCCTATTTGCGAACCTTTTCGTGCATCTGTCATCGCTTGTGATTTAGTCTTCTTCCCGTAAAAAACAAGATAAAAAGTAAGAGAGTGGAAGAAGAGCGGGAACTTTTTATCTTCTTTTTCGGTGGCTGTATCTTTTTGTTTCTTTGCGTTTACGCGATAAGAAAAAAAGCTCTCAACCCAAAAAGAAAAAACCTTTTTGATTTAAGATTTTTTTAACTATCGCGGGGGAAAGAGAAGGAGAAGAAAGAGAAACCAGGAAAGAAAAAACAAAGAAAGAGCAATACACTTTCTATCTTTAGTGCTTTTACAATATTTTTCTCGATATCTGGATTTATTTTTCGATTAATTGTTTTTCTTTCATACTGAATAGAAAAGCTATCCGGATCTGTGCGATATTTTGCTAACAATTTAAAGAATCTTCTTCTTTTAATTTTAAGCATTTGCAAAATGTAATTAAGTTTGATTTCTTTTTTCGAATATTTTTCAAAAAGTGATTTAACCTGATCATCGGTAAAGTTTTTGTGTAATTGTGTAGACATAATTTAGAACCTCTTTTCCCTTTATGATTTAGTTCTAGATTACATCTTTTTAACATTTCAGGTCAGTCCGGTTTTGATTTTTAAATGACATTTAAAAAAATAAATTTGACACCTTAATTTTTTTATGATAACTTAATTTTAGAATATTAAGCTAATTAGAAAGCGGTTCTGCTAATGATGATTAAAGAACAAAACAAACCTAAATATCCCATAAAAGTCCTTTTAAATTCTTTTTCGATTCTTGATATTTTAATTAAAAAAAACCAGCCGGTAACCATTCATGAACTCAGCGAAACCCTCAATTTATACCCCAGTACTATCCACAGAATTTTAGATACCTTGCATTATCTGGGATATATAGAAAAAAGATTGGATTCAGATGAATACCAATTAGGGCTAAAAGCGATTGAACTGGGTTTGTCTAAATTGCACCAGATCGACCTGATAAAAGAAGCAAATCCCTGTCTTGAAGCATTGTCAAAAGAAATGAACGAAAATATTTATCTCGCTGTACTCTTTGAGGGGGAAGTATTGTACGAAGCAAAAAAAGAAGCCTCCAGAAAAATCAGTTTAATTACTCATGTTGGCACTCGGGCTCTCGTGCACTGCACAGCATTAGGCAAAGTATTGATTGCCAATTTGTCACCACAAGAGAGAGAATTAATACTTGGAAGCAATCCCCTTCAACGTCGAACGGAAAATACCATTATTAATAGAATGGCTTTGGGAAAAGAATTAGAAAAGGTTAAAAGGTTAGGTTATGCTATAGATGAGGAAGAAAATGAAAATGAAATTCGATGCATTGCTGCTCCCATTAGAAATCATCGGGGAGAGGTGATAGCTGCTGCTAGCATCAGTGGTCCATCCTATAGATTTACATTTGAGCGAGAAGAAACGATGATAAAAGCCCTTATAAAAACTACAAAAGAAATATCACTAAGATTAGGTTTTCGAGAAATAAGTTAATTAGTGTTTTATATTGTTATTTTTTAAGCAACAAAAAATTATTTTAGTTCTTTCAACTAGTAAAATATGATCTAATTATTTTTTTGTTTAATGAAATAGAATAATATTCTAATAAGAAAAGAATTCTATATTACTAATAGGACAAATATAGTAGAATAATATTTTAATAAGTGAAGAAGGGGAGGTTATGCAGGCAGCAGAAGTTGTTGTAAAAATTCTTGAGAGCGAGGGAATAACTACTGCATTTGGCATTCCGGGGGCAGGTATTAATCCGGTATATAAATATCTTGGAAAGTCAGATAAAATCAAACATTACTTAATGAGGCACGAAGAAGCTGCAGTACATGCCGCAGACGGGTATTTTAGAGCAAGCGGGAATATGGCAATGGCGATATGCACTTCAGGGCCGGGAGCTACAAATCTTGTGACAGGCTTATATACAGCTCAAATTGATTCAATTCCGCTAATTGCTATTACAGGCCAGAATGCAACATCTCAATTAGGCAAAGAAGCTTTTCAGTGTGTTGATATTGTGGATATATGTAAAACTGTTGCTAAAGCTACATATTGTGTAAAAGACTCTACTGAAGTTGTAAAGGCAATGAGAGATGCTTTTAAAGTTGCAAGGTCAGGAAGACCAGGACCCGTACTGATAGACTTACCATTGGATATTCAGATGAAGGAAATTGAATATGACCCTGCACAAGACAAACCGCTCCTAATAGATAAAGTACTGCCCGATATGGACAAGATTAAAAAAGCTGTAGATATGTTACTTGAAGCAAAAAATCCAATAGTAATTATGGGAGGAGGGGCAATACTTTCAGGCGCAGCAAAAGAATGTGTTGAGTTTGCAGAGTATATGTCAATCCCGGTTATTACAACCTATATGGCAAAGGGAGGTATACCAGTTAGTCATCCATTAAACGCAGGCCATATGGGCATACAAGTAGGTGCGCCACTCGGAAATAAGATGTTTATAGAGTCAGATGTTGTATTGGGGATTGGATGCAGATTTACTGATAGGCATACAGGGGATATAAAAGTCTACACGGGTGATAGAAAGTTTATCCATGTAGATATTGAACCAACGCAAATAGGCAGGATATTTGAGCCTGATGTTGGAATAGTATCCGATGCTAAACATGCAATAAAAGCTCTAATAGAAGAAGTGAAATCAAGAGGAGTAAATATTAAACCATCCGACAGAGTTAAAGGACTTCCTGAACTAAGGAAAAAACTTAAGAGAAAAACCTATTACGAAAATGTACCTATAAAGCCGCAGCGGGTATATTATGAGTTAAATAAGTTCTCTGACGACAATACAATGTATACAACCGGATGCGGATTAAACCAGATATGGTCAGGACAGCTCCAGGAGGTAAACAAGCCAAGATTGTATCTGCCTTCAGGTGGAGCAGGGACATTAGGATTTGACATTCCGGCTGCCATAGGGGCATGGGTTGCAAAGCCAAAGAACAAAGTTGTGGCTGTTATGGGGGATTTCGGGTTTACCTTCATGGTTGAAGAATTGGCCGTGGCAGCCCAATATAATGTGCCTGTCATCGTTGTTATAGTAAATAATGCTTACTTAAGCTTAATCAGACAGAATCAAAAGTATGCTTACGGATATGAATATCAGGTAAAGATAGATGCCAACCGTACACTTGTTGACTTTGTAAAAGTCGCAGAAGGATTTGGCTGTAAAGCAGAAAGAGTATTCAATCCTGAGGATATAGAAGTGGCATTTAAAAGGGCAGTAGAATCAGGCGGTCCCTATGTGGTAGATATAATCGTAGAAGAAGATACGGATTGTTCCATGGGTGGAGCAGTTAATGCTGTAAGGGAGTTCGAATAATTAGGATATTAAAGGAGGTGTTTAGTATAAGTCGATTAATCAGTTAGAGCCAAGTATTATTATTAATTAATTAAAGGAGATATTGTGAGTCAATTTGCACCTATTAGTATGGTTTACGCCTTAAGGGAGTCACTATGTATTAGAAGGGGGTTTAGAAAATCGTTTTGCCCGCCATATAGAAGGTGCAAATTATGTAAGAAATTGGGTGAAGAATAACTTTGCATTATTTGCTAAAGAAAAATATGCTTTAAATACTGTAACTTGTTTAAAGAATACAAGAAGTATTAATGTTGATGAATTAAGTAAAACTCTTGGGGAGAAAGGTTATATCATTTCAAATGGACTTGAAAAAATAAAAAACAAAACTTTTAGAATAGGCCATATGGGGGAATCTACAATTTCGGATTTTACTGAACTTTTTTCTCTAATTAATGAAATTGTAGATATGTAAAAATATTATTGAAATGTTAACAATAAAAAATTTGGAATAAATTGGAATAAAAATGAAAAAAGTATTAGATAAAATGGTTAATATATTTACTGCATTATCCTTATTTTTAATTACAGTTGTTGTAGTAGTAGAAGTTTTTTGCAGATATGTTTTAGGACAGCCTATAATGGGGACTGAAGCAGTTTCTAGGTTGGGTTTTATATGGCTGACTTTTATTGGGGGGGCTGCTGTAACTCGTGATCATGAGCATATTAGGCTTACTTTTTTTATAGATAAGTTGTCCAAAAAAGCAAGATTAATCTTAGAACAAGTATTAGATATAATTATCATAATATTTTCAGTTATAATTATCAAGACGGCCTTTAGTTTTATGAATATACAAAAAGGAATAATGACATCAAGTATAGGCCTTCCGAGGACGGCATTTACTTTAGCTATTCCTATTGGGTTAATATTAATGGTTTTTTATTATGTCTTGCATTTCAGAAAAAGTAAAAAATAATGTAAATTTTGAAGCTATTAAAGAACTAAAAAGGATAAAAAAAATATGACTTATATATTTCTTTTGAGTTTTGTGCTTTTACTTATCTCAGGGATGCCAATTACTTTTGTTTTAGGTGTTTCATCATTAATCTATTTTAGATTAGTTGGAATACCTTTTGAAGCAATGGCACAATTTATGGCAGTAACATTTGATTCATTTGTTCTGTTAGCTATACCACTTTTTATGTTGGCTGGTATGCTTATGAACGCCGGAGGAATAACAGATAAATTATTTGGCTTTGCAAATGTCTGTGTTGGCCATATAAGTGGTGGGTTAGCTCAGGTTAACGTTTTAGCTAGCATGATATTTGCGGGAATGTCTGGTTCTGCTACAGCAGATTGTGCGGGACTTGGACAGATTGAAATTAAAGCGATGCGTGATAAAGGTTTTGATCCTGATTTTAGTGCTGCTATAAGTGCTGCATCAGCTTGTCTTGGTCCTATCATACCGCCAAGTATATCGATGGTTATTTATGGTGCTATAACTGGTGTTTCTATTGCAGCCCTTTTTGCTGCCGGAATAATTCCTGGACTTTTGGCCGGACTTGGTCTCATGGTAATGAATTATATAATTAGTAAAAAAAGAAGATTTCCTCGTTGTGATATAAGGGCGAGTAGAAAAGAAATTATCCAGGCATTTTGGAAAGCCTTACCCCCACTTTTAACACCCGTAATTATTTTAGGGGGTATTCTTACAGGCGTTTTTACACCTACTGAAGCTGCAGGGGTTGCATCTTTGTATGCTTTTATCTTGGGAGTTTTTGTATATAAGAAAATATCTTTTAAGCAGCTATTAGGAATATTTTATGATGTTGGTAAACTTAGTGCTAGTGTTATGGTAATAGTCAGTACAGCAAGAGTTTTTGGATATGTTTTAACTCAGCAAGGTATCCCTCAACAAATGGCTCATGCACTTATTTCAGGATTAGGTAATAAATATTTAATATTACTTGTTTTAAACTTATTCCTTCTTTTCTTAGGGTGTTTTTTAGAGAGTACAGCAATAGAACTTATGATAATTCCATTATTAAGTCCGATTCTTAATGGAGCAGGAATTTCACTACTTCATTTTGGAATAGTGATGGCAATAAATATGCAGGTAGCCCTGATTACTCCGCCTATGGGAATGTCTCTTTTTGTAGTTAGCAAACTTGCCAACACTGCATATGAAAGGGTAGTAAAGGCAATTATACCTTTTTTAATAGTTTTAATTATAGTATTGGTTTTAATTACTTATGTACCATCTATCCCATTATTCTTACCTAATTTAATTTGGGGGTGATAATAAGGAAAGGAGGAAATTGACATGAAACATTGAGAATATTGGACTGATTTGGCCGAAAGTATTCAAAAAATTAGAAGGAGGTGTTAAATTTATAAAATCAAGCTTGGGTAAATTCTAAAATATAAAAATATGAGGAGGATAATTTAATGAAGAGAAGTATATTAATTATGTTTTTAGTATTAGTTATTGTAACTGTAGGGACAGGGAAAGTTAGTGCAGAAATAATATTCAAAGTAGGGCATAATTCTGCTATAGAAACTGGCCTGCATATTGCCCTTGAAAAGTTTGGCAAATTAGTAGAAGAAAAAACTAATGGCGAGATTAAAGTACAGATTTTTCCAAATTCTCAATTAGGGGATGCATTAACACAAATTGAAAGTCTTAAAATGGGAACATTGGATATGTTTTTAGACGGAATAGGTTGGTTAGGTCAGTTTGTAAAAGATTATAATATAATGGCAACAGCTTTTGTTATGAAAGATAATCAGCATATGGATAGAGTTATTGAAGGTGAAATAGGACTCAAATTGGCTGAAGAATTAAGAACAAAAAGTGATCTTCTTGTAATTGATGCAAGCTGGCATAGGCCACCACGTAATCTGATAACCGTGAATAAAGAAGTTCATTCTGTAGAAGATGTAAAGGGATTGAAGATAAGGGTACCCGACCTTCCTACTTACACACTCCCATGGCAATTAATGGGTGCAATAACAACTCCTATATCCTGGGGTGAAACTTATTTAGCACTTTCACAGGGTATATGTGATTCCATGGAAGGCTATATGGAAGACTTATATACTGCAGGATTACACGAACCATGTAAATATTTAACTTTAACTGAACATGAATTTGAAAATGTTGTAGTATTAATGAGTGATAGACGTTTCAATAAATTATCAGCTGAGCAACAAGAAATTATTATGGAAGCAGTAAAAGAAGCACGTGTAATTAATAATGAGCTTACCGTAGAGTCTGATGAAATATATAAGCAAAAAATGGAAGAAGCTGGAATTAAAATTATTGTTCCTGATAAAGAATCATTCCTTAAACTAGGAAAAGAACTTCTTCCTGTACTTGAAGAAAAAGGTTTGTGGAGTAAAGGCCTTTATGATGAGGTAATAGCATTAGCAGAATAAAAGAATATATTTGATATGTTGCAATTTGAGGGCAATGCTACGAGTGCATTGCCCTCAAATTAAAGTAAAAATTGTAATATAAAATAGAAAGTAGGTTTCCTCAATGAATGAAAATATTCAAGATATAAATTCAGATGTACTAGTAATAGGTGGAGGGCCTGCTGGCTTTGGAGCTGCTTTAGCAGCAGCACGGCAGGGGTTAAACGTTTATTTATTGGAAGCAACTGATAAGCTTGGGGGAGTAATGGCAAGTTGCCCTGGGATGCCTATAGGTGACGCTTATCCAAAAGATAAACCAATGGGTGGTATTTTAGAGGAATACCTTGATTGCCTTTACAAGAAAGACCCTCCGGCTGCAGAAAAAAGGAAATGCCATTTAGCTGCATTTGGACCCGAAGTACATTATGATTATGCAATAGCTCAGCTGACCTTATTTCAAATGATAGAAGAAGCAGGAGTTAATCTACTATTAAATGCAACTGCTATAGAACCGATAATGGATGGAAATAAAGTAAAAGGAGTAATTTATTATGATAGAACTGGAAAACACACTATTTACGCTAAAATATTAATTGATTGTTCAGGTGATGGGGATATTACAGCCAAGGCAGGAGTACCTTTTGAAATAGGAGATGAAGTTAATGGAAATATGATGGCTGTTACGTTAACCTTTTATTTGTCTAATGTTGATAAGGATAGAATACCAGATTTTGGTGACCCATGGAATAAAAAAATTGCTGAAAAGGGAATAAAATCTGGAAGACTACATAGAGAAATTAATAAAATTTATTGGATGCCAGGATTTCATAAAAACTCACTTTATTTTAATTGTATTCATATCCTTAATATTGATGCAACTAAACCACAAGAATTAGCGAAAGCTTCAATAGAAGCAAGGAAAAGGGCTCATCAATTAGCAAGTTTTCTAAAAGAAGAAATACCTGGTTTTGAAAATGCGTATATTGAATCAATGGGTTCAACGGTAGGTGTACGTGAAACACGTAGATTTGAGGGAATGTATGAAATAACCGGAAATGATGTCCTTGCGGGTAAAAAATTCTCTGATGGTATTTTATGTAGTGATAGTGCAGTTGATGATGTTTGTCGAGGTTCAAATACTATAAAGCATTTTCCATTAATTGATAAAAGTATATACTATCAAATACCTTACAGATGTTTGGTCCCTAAAAAAATTAGGAATCTTTTATTTGCAGGAAGATTAATATCTGCTGATTCGGTTGCAATGGCTTCTACACGCAGTATGGCAATGTGTATGGGCATGGGTCATGCTTGTGGTGTTGTTGCTGATTTGGCAATTAAAAATAATATATCCGTTCAAGATATAGATCATGATGAACTTATTAAAAAGTTACAAGAACAAGATGTGCATGGTTTGGCGGGAGAAAAATTGTAATTTAAATTGGATAGTCAAACTTTTTAATATCCATGCTATTAGGTTTAACAACTGCCAAAGAAACAAGGAACAATATATTAATATTAAATTAATTGTGAAATAGCAAGGAAGTTTCTTTAATGAATAAAAATATTAAAGATATAAATTCAGACGTACTAGTAGTAGGTGGAGGGCCTGCTGGCTTTGGAGCTTCTGTAGCAGCAGCACGGCAGGGGTTAAACGTTTATTTATTGGAAGCAACTGATAAGCTTGGGGGAGTAATGGCAAGTTGCCCTGGGATGCCCATAGGTGCCGCTTATCCAAAAGATAAGCCAATGGGGGGGATTTTAGATGATTTAATTAACCGTCTTAATGAGATGGATCCTCCTGCTGTAGATATAAGACAATGCCGTTTAGTCGAATTTGGCCCTGAAGTATTTTATGATCCTGAAATACTCTTTTTTACTTTATTTCAAATGGCAGAAGAAGCAGGAGTTAATCTACTATTAAATACAACTGCTATAGAACCGATAATGGATGGAAATAAAGTAAAAGAAGTAATTTATTATGATAGAACTGGAAAACACACTATTTACGCTAAAATATTAATTGATTGTTCAGGTGATGGGGATATTACAGCCAAGGCAGGAGTACCTTTTGAAATAGGAGATGAAGTTAATGGAAATATGATGGGTGTTACCTTAACTTTTTATATGGCTAATGTTAATACGAATAATATTTTGGAATTTGCAGACCAATTTTTTACAAAATATGCTGAAAAAGGAATAAAATCAGGTAGACTGCACAAAGACCTTCATAAAATCTATTGGATGCCAGGGTTTCATAAAAACACTATTTTCTTTAATTCTGTTAATATTAAAGACGTTGATGGTACTAAACCTTTAGAAGTAATGAAAGCTTCAATTGAAGCGCGGAAAAGGGCCCATCAATTAGCAAGTTTTCTAAAAGAAGAAATACACGGTTTTGAAAATGCGTATATTGAATCAATGGGTTCAACGGTAGGTGTACGTGAAACTCGTAGATTTGAGGGAATGTATAAATTAACCGAAGATGATATTTTTATAGGCAAAAAGTTCTCAGATGGTGTTGTATGTTGTGATAATGCAGTTGATGATGTTTTTCGAGGTTCAAATACTATGAAACATACTTCTTTAAGAAAAAAAGGTGTGTATTACCAAGTACCTTATAGATGTATAGTACCTAAAAAAATTGAAAATCTTTTATTCGCAGGGAGATTAATATCCGCTGATTCAGTTGCAATGGCTTCTATGCGTGGTATGTCAACATGTATGGGCTTGGGACAAGCTGCTGGTATAGCTGCTAATATGTCTATTATAAATAAAAAGCAAGTTCAAAAAATAAATTGCGAAAAACTTATAAAACAGTTAAAGAAACAAGGTGTAAATGGTTTGGTAGGAGAAAAATTGTAATTTAGGGTAAATATAAATTACTAAGGTAATTATGCAAATTATATTTATATTAAAATTATTACAATGTTATTATGTTACCAAAGAATAGTATGTCATATAGACAGTCTCAGCAAAATATCATCTTTTTGACATGTTACTGAAAGTTTCTAAATTAGATAAATGAAACAAATCATCTCATAACATAAAATTTTATAAAGACATTCTATGTCAAATGAAAAATGATATTGATTTATCAAAGAATAAAGAACATTAAATATTAGATATAATAAAACCTATTTGGTTACCCCTGGGGTTACATACTCACTCGCATTTTTTATAAGGCAGAATATGTGATATCTTGGTGTCTTTGCATTAGGCATCTCTTCCAAAGTCGTCTTTATGGTTCTAAATGCCTTTTCTCTGGCGTTATCTATGGAATTTATTATAGCTTTGAGGTCAAAGCAATCGGTCTTTAGGACATAACAGCCATCACTCTTTTCTAATCTAAAGATGAACCTAAAACTAGTCCCTGACATATAGAATTTTAACAGGCTAAAGATAAGAGTCAAAATAGCTATATTATGGCGATAACTATGAATGATTCAAAATTAAACAGTATTGTTGAAGTAAAGAGGTTTTTGAAAGAATCGGAAGTAATAGAATTTAAAAAGAGATTACAGAAGGAGGCATATAATTGAATAGAAGAGGTACTGGAAAGGTTTAATTATTTAAACTTATGCGAGAAAGAAAAGATTTAATAAAAAATATTCAAATAGCAAATGAAAAGTACACCAATATTTAGATGAAAAGTGAAACAGTTTTTCTAAATAAAACGATCTAGACCATATTTTGCTTCTTTTCTAGTTAATCATTATCTTTGCTTTGAAGCCATTTCTTTATCTCCTTCAAGCGGTAAGAGCTACCATTCATATTTAGCATATATAATTTATTGGTAAGCCTATCTATTATAACTACCATCATCACCGAACCTGAAAAGGTTTCGTTCCATTTCTTAAAGGAATTAAAGTCAATATTTGAATGTTTTAAAAATAAGCTAAAAATTATTATTATTTTCTCTCGATATTTCTTTTTTTAGTGTTACAATTATAGATACAAAAGGGAGTGCGATTTGCCAAAATTACACTCCCTTTTAATATGTTTATACCGAAAGATTTAATATATGTTTTCCTTTCGGTTTTTTTATTTTATTAGACTTAAATATATTTTCCACCTGTCTGCGTCTACCTTTGCGTATCCGCACGCAGACAGGTGCAACGCACAGGCAGAGAAGTTATAAAAATACTGCAAGAATCAGTAAATCATGCTCAGTTTAAAAACTACACAGGCCTGGAGGTGATTTGTAGGTTAAATCCTTTATTCATGCCATGCCAAAAAAGGGTATGAATTATATATAGGAATATAATAAATGAGTATCTGAAAAACGAATATAATCTAATACCGATTAATAGCGAAAAGAAACCTTATATACTGGAAACCTTTCCAATATAAAAAAGCAAATAAAGAAGATATTTTTAATTGGTATAATAAATTTTGTGATGTAAATATTGGAATAGTAACCGGGAATATAAGTAAATTAGCAGTTATTGATGTTGATGATCTTAATCTTTTACCGGAGTTAAAAGAAATATTACCTGAGATAAAAGAAACAACCAGAGTTAGAACAAGAGGGGTTATCATTACTATTTCTCTCTCAATGGAGAATATGTTAAAAGCACCAATAACTTATTCGGCAGGAGACTCGAATTAAGAAGTAATGGAACCTATGTGGTAGCTCCCCCATCAATAATAAAAGCTCATCGATATGTTTACGAAATTCCTCTTAGTGAGATGTTGCCGCTTCCAAAAAGATTAATCAAAAAAGAAAAGGAGCCGGTTTCTAACCTAGAATATAGAAAGCAGAAAGCTTTTAAAATACCAGAATATTACGGTAAAAAAGCGGACTGCATACGCCAGATGTTAAGCAGGGATTTACAGGTAGGAGAGAGAAACAATAACTTATTTATTCTCTATAATCTATTACTCCAGAATAAGAATACGAAAAGCTATTCAAAAAAGTTAGTTGTCGAAAAAAATAGATCCCTATCAAAACCCTTAACAGAACCGGATTTAAAAAAAATCTTCCGGAAAGCTTACAATTACGGATGCAATAGTATCAGAGATAAGCTCACTTATATACAATGTGATAATTGTGAATATAGGTTTAAGGATGGTAAATTAAAAGATAGCAATATTTTGATTAAAAATATAAGAATTTTACCAGAGTTAAACAATACCCAGCGTGGAATAATTTGTCTTTTGGGACCTGTCTTTAAGGGTGAAAATCCTTCAGTTTACAGAGTAGCAAAAGAAGCAAATATGGATTGGCGAATCGTAAATAATACAATGAAGAGTTTAAAAAAGAATGGTTTATTTGGTTAGATTACAAAAAACACTGTAAAATTACAGAGGTATTTTTCATATTTCCAAGGGTTTTAGCGGAGAACTGCAGACTAATCTACTAGGTTAGGAGCTGTTTAATTTAATTATAATTTATTTTATCTCTTTCTCTCTCCAGGGTTAATATCTCTGAGGTACCAAAAAGAGGATTTTAGAAAATAATAGTATGTATATAAATTATAGGACCCACTCTTTCTCTCTCTACCCTTAAAGCCTTATTCGGGATTGACTATAGCGGAAGTGGATTTAGATGGTAAGAAATTGGAAATTTTTATTTGTTGAACTTCTTTTGGGATTTCTTTTTCCTTAAACTCCTCAATGTTCTTATCGCTAACATATCGCTGTAAAGACTCTGTTCCAGTTGTGTTGACATTGCCATTCCGTTCTCCTCTTCTAATTTGTCCAATATTCTCATTGTTAACCTTTCGCTGTAAGGGTTTTCTTTCAGTTGTGTTAACAGCTCTTTCGATGAGGATTGGTTCTTGTCCTTTTGAACCTTCTTTTGAGTATTTTTCATAAGATATTCCTCCTTTTCTATTCTTTATTTGATTATACGTTATTTTAATTTTTCCATCAATATTATGATTATCTCCCAAAAACTAAAATTTTAATACAACATATTTAACTTAAGCAGCAAATTTCACTCTAGATGTCCTTTGAAAACTAAATAGCGAAAATAAATGGTTATATAAAAGAGTAGAAAGCTCG
>Ga0307379_10009133_pt1 | contig 13281 bp, 12 predicted proteins | sample UN2MG_FD_202237 | JGI IMG/M metagenome (GOLD analysis project Ga0307379, IMG submission 202237) | Soil microbial communities from Risofladan, Vaasa, Finland - UN-2 | ecosystem: Environmental > Terrestrial > Soil > Coastal area > Acid sulfate soil | place: Finland: Risofladan, Vaasa | collected...
GGTATTCTTGATTTTGCCAACCAGACTGAATATCTTCGTACCGCTATTACCCTCAGTACCTATATTCGCAAACTTCCTGGCTCCGAGTTTGAAGATAAGCGGGACGTTCGCCCATGTCTCAACGTTGTTAATTGCTGTAGGTTTGCCGTCAATACCTTTCTGTATTGGGAACGGCGGCCGCTGGCGCGGCTCACCCATCTTCCCTTCGATAGAGCGTATCAGCGCCGTTTCCTCACCGCACACAAACGCCCCGGCCCCTTTGACCAGTTTGATATCAAATGAAAAACCGGTCCCGAGAATATTCTCACCCAAAAGGCCGAGCTGTCTTGCTTGTTTTAGAGCGATATTCAAATGCTTAATAGCGATTGGATATTCATTGCGAACATAGGCTATACCTTCTGTTGCCCCGGTCCCATAGGCACCGATTACCATCCCTTCGATAATGCTGTGTGGATTTCCTTCGAGCACACTGCGGTCCATATAAGCGCCGGGGTCGCCCTCATCAGCATTACACACAAGGAATTTGCCGCGGCTGCTTGGCTGTTTTGCCAGCAGCTCCCATTTCAACCCTGTGGGAAAGCCGCCCCCGCCGCGGCCGCGTAATCCGGAACGCTTGACCTCTTCCACCACCCAGCCGGGACTGCCTTTAGTAAGCACTTTTGCTAACAGCGAATATCCACTGATTTTAAGATAATCATAAATGCGGATAGGATCTACCTTCTCGCTACAGGCAAGAAGCCTACGAACCTGTTTATTGAAAAAAGGTATATCATCCTGCTTCTCTACCGGCTTGCCGGTTTCCGGGTCCACAAAAAGAATATCTGTAAGTACTTCGTCTCTTGCTGCGGCCTCGACAATACGTTCCATCTCCTTGAGGCCGACCCTCGGGTAAAAAATCCGGCGGGGTTCGACAAGCACAGAAGGCTCCATTTGGCAGAAACCGTGGCATCCGGTGATACGGAGATGGACCTTTTTGGTCAGGCCTTTTTTCAGAATCTCACGCTTGGCCACACGGATAAGATCGCCGGCTCCACTGGCCTGGCCGCATGTCCCTGTGGGAATAACTATGCAGGGAATGCTTTCATCACTGGCATCGATAAGCACTCTCCGTAATTCTTTTAGCTCATTTATAGAAGATAATCTTAACACTTTGTCGCCCCTTGGATGCATCGCTCCAAAAGCAATAATGCACTTTTACCCGCGTCAGCAGGTCTTAAAAAACCGGCTTTACATGGCACTATTTTAGTTAAATCAAATCCAACATATGGTTCTTACAACCGCGACGGGAACATATCTGCACTATACCACCGCCATCTACGAGCATTGGCACCATTGGCGCAGCGCACACAGAGCAATCCAAGGTGCTGGGAAATTCCACATTACAATGCGGGCAAATAAAACTTACTACTGAGTCTGGCCGAACGTCTAAATCGCAGGCGAAATTGTAACTACCGTAAAGGCAGGAAAGCCTTAGCCAATCCTGCTGGCCGTCGGAGGATATGGTTACACATATTGATGGTTGACCGTCAACAGAAAAGGTCTCGTCTTTCAGGCTATGATTACAATGGGGACAACTCACATTAACAGGGAAGATTCGTTCATCATTTTCTATATGTAGTGTGCCGAATCCATTCCGAGCATCATTTAATAATTGATTAATTCTCGATTTTCTGACTTGCGAGAAGTAACGGCCGTCGATAACAACAACCGGCCCGAGAGCACATGCCCCCAGGCAGTTCACTGTTTCCAGTGTAAATTCCTTATCCTCAGTCGTCTGGCCGGACTTGATTCCCAATTGCCGCTCTAACTCTTCGACAATCCGGGGTGCACCTCGAACATGACAGGCCGTTCCAAGGCACGCAAATATAAGATGCTTACCTCGAGGTTTCAAGCTGAACGAACGATAGAATGTTGCAACACCATATACATCAACCATAGAGTAGCCTGTCTGATCGACCACTTTTTTAAGTAATGTCTCGGGAAGATAACCGTATTCGGCTTGAATTTCTTCGAGAATGGCGATAAGCCTGCCTCTATTCTCGGTATGCTTTTCCAGGATTCTTGAGATGTCTGTCGAATTCACTTATTGAGTTTCCCTTCATTTGAGTAAATATTGGATTAGCTTGAGAATGTACAGAGGTCTTGCCTTTATTCTATTGATACTCCTCACAACGCCAGACACCACCTTCAGGTTTAGGAAAGGTGCAGTTCTCGCGGCCCTCACAATCACTGCACAGTCCAATGAATTTAGTTGAATCTTTGTCGGCAAAAAGGCCTGTCACAGATGACTGCTCTTTTTGGGGTTTCACGATAGAAACTGCCGGCTCAACCTCGAACTCTTCGCAATAAAAGGCTGGTTTGGCAGGATCTCGAGGAAATGTACAGGACGAAGCATTCCTGCAACTCATACATAGTCCAAAGTATCTCATATTTCCAGGCATTTCTGATTCCTTACTCTGCGTTACTCTGCATTTTTGTGATGCCTTCAAATGAAGCAAAATCTATACCATATATAGAATATTGGAGACATAATGACATTACGGTCTGGCTTGAAACCGAAGCAATGAAAGAATTCCGCAGCTAATTGAGTGGAATAAAGGTATTTAACGAAATAATTCTTTTGATGCGGGCGGGTTTATGATGCCAACATACCTGTTGATAAGCAGTATACAGGCGGGGAGATTTGAGCCGCCGAGGAGAAATTACCCGGTAGCGAGAATTCAGGATGGAGACTGCTCGGCCCTTTTGAGCTTTTCACGCAGGGTCTTGCGGTCAATGCCGAGTATTTCTGCAGCCCGAGTTTTATTGCCGTCCACGCTTGCCAGAACATTGCTGATGTATTCGTTTTCTACTTCGGCAAGAGTTCGGGTGAATCCCGTGTTCCGAAGAGCTGAAAAACGCATAAGAGAAGGTAAGTCCGGAACCTCTATGAGGTCCCCATCGGTCATTACCACAAGACGCTGGATTACATTCTCTAATTCTCTTACATTTCCCGGCCAATTATAACTCCGGAGACTTTGCAGGGCTTCATCGGAAAATCTGGGCGTTGCCTTACCTGATTCGGCTGCAAACTGTGTTAGAAAATGATGAGCCAGTAATAAAATATCGTCTCCCCTTTCTCTCAGAGGCGGTATAATAATCGTAATGACGTGAAGGCGATAAAATAAATCTTCACGGAAAAGCCCCTTCTTTACTAAGCCCTGCAAATCCTTGTTAGTTGCAGCCAAAATCCTTACGTCAACTTTCCGGGTTCTGTTTGAGCCGAGCATACAAACTTCTTTATCCTGGAGTACACGGAGAAGTTTGACCTGCATCGCCAGACTCATATCGCTGATTTCATCAAGAAAAATCGTACCTCCATCAGCAGCATGAAAAAAACCTGCCCGCGATTCGGTTGCTCCTGTAAAAGCTCCCTTTACATGCCCAAACAATTCGCTTTCAAGCAATCCCTCGGGAATGCCCCCGCAATTGACTGGTACAAACGGTGCTGAGGACCGGACGCTGCTGTAGTGAATAGCTCTTGCCGCAAGCTCCTTGCCTGTGCCGCTTTCTCCGGTAATGAGCACAGTGGCTGACACAGACGAAGCTTTACCTATGGCAATGAAAACCTCGCTCATCCCTTCGGAACTTCCGATAAGTCCTTTGTGGGCAGGAACTGCATGGTCTGGTTTAACACGTCCAGATCTGTGTACCCTCGCCTTGTCCAAAACACGCTTAACTGCAGAAAATAGCTCCGCGTCAGTGAAAGGTTTGGCTAAAAACTCCTCGGCCCCGGTTTTGACGGCCTCAACCGCTCCCTCAATCGATGGATAGCCTGTAATCATCATAACCTCGGTATCTCTAAAATTTTCGCGAATATGCCGAACCAGGTCCATACCGCTGATGTTAGGCATCTTAAGGTCAGTAATAACCAGCTCCAATGGCGTCTGCTCAAGAATTTCAATCGCCTCGGATACCCCGGGAGCCGTGAAAACCTGATAATCTGCCGCGGTCAGATTTCGCTTTAGAACTTCCAGTGTATTTGCAGAATCATCAACTATCAAAATACATTCTTTTTCGGCAGACATATTAAATATTTTTCTCCATATCTTCCGACTCTATCGCCGGTAATTGAATTTCGAACCGAGTACCACAACCGGGTTCGCTCTTAACATCAATTGTACCACCGTGGGCGGTAACGATTCCATATACAACAGGCAAACCCAAACCTGTTCCATGACCAACATCCTTTGTCGTGAAGAATGGGACAAAAATTTTATCAAGAACCTCTTTACTCATACCAGTACCCGTATCTTTTACAATCAGATAAACATTATGATCGGAAAATCGCGTCTGAACTGTAATCTTGCCTGTTCCCGGCATTGACTGCAAGGCATTTACAACCAAATTAACCAGAAGCTGGTTCAATTGCCCCGGATCGGCTGTAATTTCAGGCAGGTCCGGCGAAAGCAGACGAATAAGTTCGATACCTTCCTTAGCGCATCGAGCTTCAAAAAAATAAAGCCCATCTTGCACTACCTGGTTGAGATTGACGTGAGTTTTGTGAGGCGGAGCTTGTCGTGCAAAAACCAGAAGCTTCTGGATAATCTCTCGTGCGTGCAAAGAAGCTGTTTCGATTTTCCCAATGTCATGCTCAGCTGAATCTGGAAGCCCCGAACACTTCTTTGCCAACTGCGCAAAGCCAAGAATATTTCCAAGCGGTTCATTAAGTTCATGGGCTACACCTGCGGCGAGCATCCCGATCGTCGCAAGCCGATCGGCATGAAGAAGCTGATTATGAAGTTTCAGTTTCTCCTTCTCTGCCTGTTTCCGTTCAATAACTAAAGTAACTTGCCTGGCTACAGCGTTAATTAGATTGCGTTCTTCCTTGAGAAATGGACCCTCATCAAGTTCGGGCTTTTCCTCTACATAAACCAGCTCAACAAAACCCCTCGGCACACCACCCACAATAATCTCAGCAGTCTGTTTCTGACGGCACTCACGGAAGCCTTGGGTCGTGTGCGAAATTCCATCCAAAATTATTCTCGCGAAAGCGGTCTCGGGATATTGCCAGGCAGGAGGAAGAAGCTCAACAATGCCCTGGATGATTTCTTCCAGCGATGTATCTGGCTGCCCGGCTATCTGAGCAATCCCGTAAAGACACGTTAGCTCCTTGACTCGCTCGGTCAAAGCCGCTTTTGCGGAGTATGACAACTGCTCATCTGCCATCAGTTTCCTCACATGTTAAGTAGAATTACAAAGTAAGGATTTTTCGTAGTTCTCTCTATATTCGGCCATTATATTTGTATTTATGAAGATTTGTCAAGTTTCACGAAGGCTCATCAGATGTTAAAACGCATCTTCGTTGATAGCAATAACCAAAAGAATTATTGTCAGCTCGTCAGTGATCTGGGGCGACCGATTCATGGTCCGTTAGTCTTGTTCCGTATTGGTGCAAACTTGGAGCCTCTGGAGTGCGAGAGGAGTGAGCTTACAGTCAGTCACCAGCCGGTATTTTATCTGCCGCATGACGCAGGACAGGATCGACATTTGTATAGACCTTGTTGGTCAGATTTGGTGAAGAATGTTCCAGCAATTTCTGTGGAACAGCTGTGGATACACCGTTCTGAGCAGGCACAGAACCAAAGGTCTTTCGCAAATCATGGAATTTGAAATCATCCAATCCAAGTTTCTGATGTCTTTATTGACCGTTGAACGAACTACTTCTTTGCCTCTTTCGAGTATGTACTTGTCAATGGTATTTTGTATGAGTTGCTTCGAGCTGCATTTTCCAGTCAATCGTTCAAAGTAACGCAGCGTGAGGGCAACTTCATAAAGTGAATCTTCGACAACGCCAGCTACTTTTTTACTGTGTTCGTATTCGTTTCGCATCTGGTTCCAATCGGCGGTAACAGTTCCGGTAAACACGTCGGAGTTCAACTGAACATATTTTATCTGTCGATAATGCTCGGCCAGAGCATTACTTGGTAAGGCCTTTACTTTGCGTTTGCCGCTTTGGTATGCTCCGGCAGTTCCGGCCAAGCCTTGACAAGCTGTGCCAAATTGGGGTATATTTGCAGTAAATTGTCCAAGCTGGTGGACAAGACAGGATTGCTGCTTTCCGTAAGTTCTTTGTTTTTAATACTTTGTTTAATCCCGCTTGTAGGTTCAAGTCCTACTCGGGAAGTTTCAGGAAAGCGATCAGTTGTGCAGGATGGTCAGTCTGAATGCCGTTGCTATTCCATTCGAGAGCATCCTCCCAACAGGTTGGGCCACTTTCATCCACGATAACGATTGCGCCTGCCTGATGACATTTTGCGGCAAAACTCCGTGAATAGTAACGCCACACAGCAGCAATAACTGAGGGTTGAAAACGCTCAATGACCTTCGGCAAGTTCTTTTCGGGCCCCGGATCAGGCATCAGAATGCACTCGGGGCACAACTCTGCAACCTGCTCAAGTTCGTCGAAATCGGCGTACCACAAGACCTGCCCCGCCATATCCCATTTCTTCACAGCATAGACCAGCTTGTCAACTGAAGCATCCTTCAAGTCCAGATAGATGCCCATCCTGCCTTTACAGAGGCCGAGAATCTCTTCAAAAGTAGGAATTCTCTCGTTGCTCCATTCAGGACTGATCCTACTGCCTATGTCCAATTGCTTTAGCTGCTCAAGGGTCATCTCTGAGACCAATCCCTGCTCCCCGTTTTTAACGTAAAAGTCAATATCTTTGTTATGGATGCTCACGATATGACCGTCACGAGTCGTCCGCAGATCAACCTCGACAAAATCTACTCCCATCGCTATGGCCGCTTCATAGGCGGCCAGCGTGTTCTCGGGAATGCCAATATGAGCACCGCGGTGCGCCACAACATAGACATCTCCGTGCTTAGGCGGGGACAGTGCCTTGACTCTCTCTTGGGTCTCGCTGGTACAATTAATAGATGTAACGCCCAAGAGACAGATAATGAAATATGAAACTATCCGTGATCTGATTACTCTCATTAGCTCACCTTATAAGGCCCACGGTCTCTTTGCCATAGTTCTACAAATCCACGCGTGCCCCAAAAAATCCTTCATTCCCATGATTACTTTCTTATTGAACGTGTTATCAGTTTTATCACTTCTATTTTGAAACTTTCTATTCTCCACCCGACTGATGCACCTTTAAAAACGGATCAGGTGTCATAGGTCTCATAATAAATCTCTTTGATTTGGTCAATAGTCGGTATTACCGGATTATTACTGGTACTACCCGCTGCCGCTGCGTCGCCCGCCATCTTTTCAATGTGCCCTTCGTAAGAGATATTATCGATACCAAAGGACTTTGGTGAAGGAATCTCAAGCTCTCGATTGAGCTCAAGGAGTCCATCAATCAGCATTTGACAGCATTCTTCATCGCCCATAGAACTATTGGCAAGGTTCATACAACGAGCTATTTCTGCATATCGAGAAAGAGCCCCGGTAACGGAGAACTTAGTAACAGCCGGCAGTAGCATGGCATTACTAAGGCCATGCGGAACGTGAAAGCAGGCGCCAATCGGCTCACTCATACTGTGCACCAGGCCGACTGAGGAATTAGAGAAAGCAATTCCCGCCTGGAATGATCCCATCAGCATATTTTGCCGGGCATCTTCATCAGAACCGTCATGCCAGGCCTGCCTTATTGAGTTTCGGATAAGTCTCACTGCACTCAAGGCGAGCAGATCCGTGAAATCATTGGCTTGTCTTGAAACATAGGCTTCTATCGCATGAGTTAATGCGTCGATTCCGGAAGCAGCCGTCAAAAGCTTCGGCATGCTCATAGTCAACTTGTAATCAAGGATAGCAACGCTCGGAACATATGCCTTACTCCGGCCCGACATCTTGAGGCTGCTCTGTGAGTCAGCAATAACGACCACCCTGGTTGCCTCAGACCCTGTACCCGAAGTCGTCGGTAGTGCAATCACTCCCACGCCCGGCTTAGGTACTGTGTCAGTTCCCATGAACTGCTGAACAGTCCCATCATTCACAGCCAACACCGATATGGTCTTAGCGGTATCAATAACGCTGCCGCCGCCAAGCGCAACAATACCTTCACATTTGTAAGCCTTAAACTGCTTCAATCCGCGTGTAACCATTTCAGTATCGGGTTCACCGGTCACACCAGAATAGACAGAGACTTCCAGGCCAGACTTGCGAAGCAATTCGGTAATTTCGCTCGTACGTCCGGCTTTCTCATGAAATGGGTCAGATACCATCAAGACACGCGACCACCCGAGCTTCATGGCCTCCTGTGCCACACTACTGCGAGCATCGGCCCCAATGATTACTCGAGGTGGAATTTCCAATTGATAGTGCAACAGATTATCCTTTCAGCAAAATACAATGAGAGCTTTGGCTTAAAAGTGAAACAGGACGGCGACTGCTTAGTGCCAAACTTTTTTTTGCGAAAAGAGCCGCCTTTATGTATGGCGGCTCTTTTAATAAGCGCTTTTCTTACGGTTGTACTCAAACATCAAAGGATGCGGCTTCTTCATTGTCCTTGTGGTCAGAGTTCCTATACAAGCTTCAGCCTGCGAAGGTTCTTCAGACACCTCTCGACGGACTCGAGCGGCGGATAAGCATCGCTTTCATATTCGACAATAAACCACTCGGTTGAGCCTACCGCATTGCACAGGGCGAAGAAAGCCTTCCAGTTTACATCGCCTTCGCCAATAAGTGCTTTGGGATCGGCCTTACTGTGCTCTTTGACGTGTACGGTAATCGCCCGATCCGGATATTTATAGAGATAGGGCAGGGGGTCCACGCCGCCTATAATCGCATTGCCCACGTCAATCTGCATAACGACTTCCTTCTTAGTGTTGCCGTAGAAGGTGTCCCAGGGAAGCTCGCCGTCCATTACTTTGAATTCGACGCTGTGATTGTGGTAGCCGACGAGCATGCCGTGCGGCTTGACTTTCTCGGCTATCTCGTTGAACAACTTTGCCGTATCGAGCCAGGCCTGGTGAGAACCGGTGTATTTCCCAGGTAATCCGGGAACAATAAGGTACTTGTTTCCTATTGTCTTATTGAACTCTATAGTACCGGCCAGATTGTCTCCGAGAAGAGTATCGAGACCTGTGTGAGTACCACAGCACACAAGGCCGTTGTCGTCGAGCATTTTGCGGAGCTCGTTGGCGCTGCGGTTGTAATATCCGGCAAATTCAACACCTTTATAGCCCATCTTCGATACAGCGGCTACCACGCCGGGCAGGTCACGCTCGCACTCTTTGCGCACTGAATAGAGCTGGAGCCCGATCGGAACCCGACCTTGAGTAACCATCGGTATCAAATCCATAGAGCAAAGTGGGCACTTGCCGGGTTTGGGCAGTCGAATCTGTGGATGCATCGAGCATGTCCACAATGTAGGCGTTTGCTCAGCAGCTTGTTCGCCGATCCTTCTTTTTGTCCTTGCTTGTTTCCTCTGACTTCCGGCTGCCGAACCCGTACCTGATGCTAATGCAGCCGCCACTGCCATACTTCCTGCAAGCAAACTACGCCTCGAAACCAAGCTCTTATCTTTTGATAACATCTAAACCTCCTTCTTTAAACTTAGGTCAAAAACATCTGTTTGTTAAGTTAGCACGTCCTCAGCAACATTCTGAGGGAAACTTCCTGCAAATTATAATAAATTTTGAAACGGCAGTCCAGCAAATCCTTATATATCTGCCGCTCACACCAAGACTGCATGTCTTTAATGTGTGTTCATTGTGAAGGATTGTGGCTACTTAATTGAAGCTTTGAGTTCTGAAAGTGTTAATCGGTCAATACCTGTTAACACGTATCTGTTGAGCTTCTGGAGCAGGATGTTTGTAAATAATAAACCAGAGTCTGTCGAATGACTCATTTACAAGGCCTGTTTTTTTTAGGCCTGATATTTTGAAAAATTGCCCTAATAACTGGATAAAAAGTCGATTCTATTGTATACTTCCGCCTTTGCTAAACTCAAGTAGGTTGGTTTATAGTACGATATAAAGATGATTTTATTGTTTTTTAGGTTAATTTCAGAGGATCTATGTAAGATTCAGGGGCTGTTTTACGTCCGATATCAGGAGCAGTTCTGCTGCTAAATTGCCAATTTGACCGAACATAAGGCCCTTTTAGCGCATCTTATTAAAAATGGGTCGTTCCTTATATTTTAGGTTATCATTAATAGTATGGGCAAAGATATACTCGACGTTGGCGGTTACAGCATAATAAAGCGCATTGGAACTGGTGCGCGCAGCACAATCTATCTGGCAACCGACGAAGAAAACGGCACAAAGGTTGCTCTCAAACGAGTCATATTTGAAAAACCGGAAGATTCAAGGATCTTCGAGCAGGTCGATACCGAACATAAAGTAGCCCACCGAATAGACCATCCCTATGTCCGCAAGTGTTTCGAACTAAGAAAAATGCGCAGTATGTTCAAGGTAAAAGAGATGCTCCTTGCCATGGAATACTTTGAGGGCAAGAACCTCGAAGATTGTTCCACCTTGAGTTTAGGCGATGTGCTGCTCGTATTCAGGATGGTCGCAAGCGGCCTTAATGCTATGCATCAGCATGGTTTCGTTCACTGCGACATAAAACCCAACAATATTCTTATAAACAAGGCCGGCTCTATCAAAATCATAGATCTCGGTCAGAGCTGCAAAATAGGAACTGTAAAGCCGAGAATTCAAGGAACGCCGGACTATATTGCTCCTGAGCAGGTTAAGCGCAAACCACTCGTCCCAAAAACCGACATCTTTAACCTTGGAGCAACGATGTACTGGGCGCTCACTGGAAAGCACGCCCCTACCATGATACCCAAAAAAAATAAATTCGGCTTACCCATCATCGAGCCGAGACGAGCACCCCACGAACTAAAAAAGCAATTACCTGTGGGAATCTCAAAGCTTGTAATGGATTGTATCGAAGACGACCCCGTTCAGCGTCCACGTAATATGATGACGGTTATGTCAAGACTGGACCTGATGGTACACAGTATATTCGGGGGCAAGATAAAAACCAACAAAAATGCCTCGAATAATAATGCCTCAAACAATAATTGACTTACTGAACAAAGGTATTGAAATCCTCAATGCAGATAAATTTCGACGCGGCAATGTGGTTCATTTGCCCGCTGAAGGCAGCTTGATTATAACCGGCGATATACACGGACATCGGCGAAATTTCGAAAGAATAGTTGCATTTTCCGACTTGAACAACAATCCTGAAAGACATATAATTCTCCAGGAGATTATACATGGAGGTCCTGAAGATTCACAGGGCGGTTGTTTATCATATAAATTATTGTTTGATGCCATTCACTATAAATTAAACTTTCCGGACCAGGTCCATATTATTATGGGAAATCACGACACTGCTTTTATAAACAACAGCGAAGTGATGAAAGACGGCAAAGAAATGAACCTCGCTATGCGCCAGGCAATACAGCGGGAATTCAAGCAGGCCAGCAATAATGTCGAATTAGCGATTAGACAATTTTTATTCTCACAGCCGTTAGCCATCAGATGTAATAATAGAATATGGATGTCGCACTCGCTCCCAAACGATCGTTCCGTCGATAAATTCGACCCAACAATTCTGCAAAGACAGCTAAAAATTAACGATGTGGTCAGACCAGGTTCCGCTTACCTTTTAACATGGGGAAGAAAACACAGTCAGGCCATACTTGATAAAATGGCAAGGATGTTTGACGTTGACATCTTCATCCTCGGCCATCAACCACAAGAGCAAGGATGGAATCAAGCAGGTGACAACTTGATAATTATCGCCTCGAATCATAATCACGGCTGCCTGCTTTCAATCGACCTGGCAAAATCGTACACTATTGAGCAGCTAATCGACTCCATAGTTCCGCTGGCTTCAATATCGTAAAGCTCAGCTCGATCATAAGACAGGCTGTAAGAGACAAGAATGGATTGGTACTACTATATAGCGATAGGGGCAATTCTCTCACAATTACTCTTCTTACTCCAGACGTATAATAATTATCGCTATGCACAGGCAAAGTATCAAAAAAAGCGTTTATGGCAGGATCTCCAAGTCGTACTGATTGTACCATGCAAAGGTCTGGACGCAGATTTTCAAAAAAACATAACATCATTCTTCAGCCAGGACTATAAAAATTATTTACTCTGGTTTGTCGTTGGCGATGAGTCAGACCCAGCCTACAGCGAGTTAAATAAACTGAAAAATCAACTCAGCCAAACCTCAAAAGCAAAGGATGTGCAGATATTCATTGCGGGTAAGAGTCAGTCGTGCAGTCAAAAAATACACAATTTGTTGTACTGCTATGAAAGAATAGATGATGATACCAAGGTTCTCGCCTTTGCCGATTCCGATGCCTGTGTCCGCAGTGACTGGCTAAGTCATCTGGTTTACCCTCTCCGACAGCCCAAGAACGGCGTAGCTACCGGTTACCGTTGGTTTATACCTACAAAGAACAATTTGGCCACTCTGGCCCTGTCGGCGGTGAACGCCAAGGTCGCCCAGTTGCTTGGCAACACACCTTTCAATCAAGCCTGGGGCGGGTCTATGGCTATTTGCGTCGATGTCTTTAGCCGCCTGGGTATTGCCAAAATCTGGTCAAAAGCATTAAGTGATGATTTATCACTCAGTACAGCCGTCAAAAAAGCCGGACTGAAAGTAGCTTTCGTTCCAGCTTGTCTGGTAGCTACGCATGAATCCACTACATGGGGTAAACTCTTTGAGTTCAGCCGCAGACAATTTCTGATAACTCGCATATACGCCCCGAAAACCTGGTGGTTTGGATTGTGCAGCAGTGTATATTCGGTATTGGGAATATGGGGGGCGGCCGGTATGGCAATCTACGCTGCAAAAATACAACATCCGAATCTGGACCTTTTTATCTCAGTGCCTGTTGTATTTTTCGTAAATCAGTTGGGCCGGGCAATACTCCGACAAAGGACCGCTGAAAAATTGCTCGAAAATGAACGGCGAGCCATGAGGGCCGCCTGCCTTGCCGACATCCTTGCCTGCTGGCTGTGGTCATTACTGCTGCTGTTTTATATTATTTCGTCGGCCTTTGGCAGGACTATTGTTTGGCGAAACATACGTTACAAACTGCTCGGACCTACCGAAATAATTGTACAGGCTAAAGAGAAATCCGAAGCACAAAACAAATACAAATAACCAAAATACAAAATTCGGGTCCTACCTCATGATATTGGTAAAGCTTTATTACGTTTATAAACATCAACGGCTGATTCCAGCACGTTGTTACGCTGCTCGGCCCAGTCCCGATGTTGAAGGCCGCTGACATGAACCGGATACAG
>Ga0307379_10009135_pt1 | contig 13280 bp, 9 predicted proteins | sample UN2MG_FD_202237 | JGI IMG/M metagenome (GOLD analysis project Ga0307379, IMG submission 202237) | Soil microbial communities from Risofladan, Vaasa, Finland - UN-2 | ecosystem: Environmental > Terrestrial > Soil > Coastal area > Acid sulfate soil | place: Finland: Risofladan, Vaasa | collected...
AAAAAAGCGCACAAAATAGCACATAGTTTTTCAATTCTGACATCGGTGTTAAAATAGGTAAGATTTTTGTGGGGGAAAATTCCCTTCTCAAAATGAGGTTGAGTAAAATGTTAAAATGGGTAATTTGGGTGGGCTGCGCAAGCAAAAGGGGGAAAGAAAACTAACACTAAATATTGAATCCCGCAGAGAAAAAATGAAAGACAATGAAATAGGGGAAATTAAAGAAAATTCATCGCTCAAAAAAATGGGGCTTTTAATGGAATGGATATATTGGATAGATTAAAGCTGTGGTTGTCCCTAGTTTTGTCCAAGACTTAATTAACTTTTTGGACATCCGTTACTTACATCACCTTAAACTTTGTCTTATACACCAAAAATCTTTTCGATTAAAATTGATGTTTCATTGGTTATTTAACTTGCCACAGTTCATGCTTAAGTTCTTTAGGGGCTAACTCCAAAATAGTCTGCATGCGGTCACTCGTAACTAATACAAGATTGTATGCAAGTGCTTGTGCCACTATCCACAAATCATTCTCATGAATTCCCATGACCTTCGATGCCATAGGGGTCTTAAGCAAACTTGCCCTACCTACTTTTGACCGAAAAGCTTTATTTGATTTCTTTTCAAATATTGTCGCCTTCAAAGATCCGAACGCTTCTGCAACGTTTTTATCTATGAGTATAATTAAAGGCTTGTCTTTACGAATAAATTCTTTGTATTGGTCAAAATTGAATTTTGGATTTGCTTTGGCACCGAAAATCACTTCACCCCATACCACAACTGAAAGATATATCTGTGAATTTTCAAGTTTTTGGATTTTATCAGTAACAAACGTATCTTGCTCAAAGGCATACGACCAAATATTAGTGTCAAATAAATAACCTGCCATATTTTACTTCTTAACTTTTGTAGCGGCTTTAAATGCTTCAATCACTTCAGGGGAACGATTATTTTCAATCCACTTTTTTACATTCTCAACGGATGAATTCTGAAACTCCTTAGAAATATACATATGCAACGGAATCCACGACTCAAAACCTTTCGGGAAATAACGGTAAAACTTAAAATCAACACCTTTTCGTTCCCAGCCTGTAAACAAATCTAGCACCTGACGTTCAAGTTTCGGCGGCAAATCGTACAAACGCATCACTTCGGCATCAATAGTCAGCATTCGCCGCTCCGCTTCTTTGAAGTCTATTTCCGGCTGTAAAATCTTTCCTCTCGAGCTGTACAAATCAAAGTAATCCTGAACCAGCCTGCTCAAATGGCATAAAGAAGATATGTCGCATGCGGGCAATGGAATATTTTCTACCATTTTCTTGAGATTAAGACGTTCCAGGCTGTTGCAGTACGCAAACGCATTGGCCAATGGAGAATTTAATAATGCCCAAAAAATCTTAAGTTGCCACCCTTTTATCTTAGGTCGAATTACTAAAAAACTACTTGTGACTGGATGACCTGAGCAATCAATCAAAGCTTTAAGACGCCAAGGCTGATGACTCACGCGGCCATAATTAAGTAATACTTGGTGTAAACCTCGCTCCATCCCAGAACCGGGACGACGAATAACCGAAACGTCAAGATTCATCCATGTTAACGGCAGTTTTTCTGTTAATTTAATACCTTCCTTAAACTTAGCATATCCCCTAATTGCACCTGGAAATTTATGTTTGCTTATAGTCAATGCGTTTTGAGGTAAGTGTTTTTTGTTGTCGTATGTCTCCCCCTCAGGGCACATACTTTTGTATTCCAATCCCTTTCCAACAGTTGCCACTTCTTTTAGACGTGGAAAACGTAGGCAATATTCCCATACTTCGTGAAGTTGTGGCAAACGAAAATCGCAAATAGGAGGAATATCAAATTTACTTTGAAAAACCTCATCGGTCGATGCTTGATAAGATTCTTTAAATTTATCAAGTTCCCACTTTTGGACACGGCGGAAACGTATCTTATTACTCAAGACAAATGTTTTTTTTGCGCTATCGTGCTTGCGCCCAAGCAACACCATAGATTTATGTTTTGCAAAGGAAAAAACATTTTCCGGCAATGCACATATTTCTGCTAATTCAAATTGCTCAATAAGCATTTTTCGCAAAGGCGATAGCTTGTCTTTATGTAGAAATCCCTGCGGCAGTATGACGCCAAAAATTGATTTTGGCGACATATAAGGCAAAGTCCGAGCCAAAACTTCAGCGGCTTTATTGCCAGTTAAAATACTTTTATTTTTATTCTTTTTTTCCTGAGAAAAGTTTTCAAACGGAGGATTACATAACAGAATTGTTGATTTACTTGCAAGTTTTGAAAGAACATCACCTTTATACACATCATATTCTTTTAACTTCCAGCCGTTTGGATTTGGAACATCGGCCAAAGTCAAAGACAATCTTGCAATTTCTCTCGCAAACAAATCTTGTTCCATACCCAATAAATGACTGTTAAGATATTTATGCAAATCTGCCCTGTCTCCTTCGTACATATCCCTTAGCAAACGTAATGCCGATGTAAGAAACGGAGCATGGCCGCAGGTCGGTTCAAGCACATACCTGCTCTCCTGTGGAATATCTTTTACCCAGTCAGAAAGCTGCAAAACAATATAATCAACCAGATATGAAGGGGTTGCATGAATCCCCCATGCTTTTCTGGTTTCTTTGTCTATTAGAGTAGTCTCGTAAACGTGAGCAAGCGATTCAATTGTCATATTGTTCAAACTGGAAAATTGTTTAACCTCTCTTGATGCTGCTTCTAATGCACGTTGTTCACGCTTTGTCCTAAATGCTAGCCCATCTTTTGCGCCATAATGCCTATTGACTCTTTCCAAAACCGCAGGCACATCTTCCAGGTCTAACCTAATAAATCTCTCGACTTTTTTATCCTGAAGTATCTTGGCACCCAATAGCCAGAAAACACACTGAAACATCCATCGAGTTAACTGGATATCTACCTGAGGGATGCCGAGTTTTTCATCGAGGATTCGGAGCGTATTCTTTACTAAATCAGCTAACCTGTCTCCCATTTCGTTTTCAAGAACTGGCATCAAACCTTTGTCTACAAAGTTAAGCTGGTATTTAGAATGGACACGACTCAAATTTTTGGCTCGATAAATACTTTCGGGAGAAAAATCTTTCTTATACTTAATAAAGAAATTTGAAACTTCAGCAGCAGGGATTGTATCTTCCCACATAACCCCACTACTTTTAAGCGTCCACCATTGAAGTTCTTTTTTGCAACAAATAAACAGAATGGGGGCTCCAATATTACGACACTCATTTGCCACACTTTCGAATGTCGGCTCAGCTAGCAAATCTCTGTCTACTGCAGCAATGCATGCATCTCTCGCATCATGCGATGGATAGGCGAAACCGGCAATTGGCACATTGCGCTCATCGCCTGAAGTATCTGAGTACGTATAATTTTCTTGTATTAAATCACCCTTATAGCCGCACTCACCTAGGTATGAACGTAATTTACGAGTTGTTATAGTATTATTGCTTATGGTCACTAATCTCCTCTAAATATGGATTCTATTGTTAGCAAGTTCAACCTGTCTTTTATCGTCAACAAACAACTCAATAGATAAGCCTTTCTAACGCACCAACCTGACATAATACCAGAATATACTTGATTAGCCAATAATCTATCTGTTAATCCGCGTCTAAAAAACACATAGCCAGCCGGGAAGCGTGTACAACTTGTTTGCACACTCTGTAAATTGTAACGTTATCTAAAACTATCGATTTTCGCTATGCAGATTTTTTTTGTCGGGCGTTGGAGGAACTTTACACGTTTGGAGAGCTACTCCAGTCAGCAATTTAGTCTACAGGGGATAGAATGTCAAAGATTTTGTGTGGTTCGAGGTGCTTTCAAGCACATAAATAGCTATGCCACAGGTAGCGGTGCTTTCAGGCACGTAAATAGTGCGTGATGAGAATCGGCCGTCTAATAAGGTACGCTCTTATTTATTGGCGGTCTTCCTGACAAAGACACACACATCTTGATTACAGTGCCTCGTCCCGGCTGGGATTGTATCGAGAGTTCACCCTGGATAAGCCGCACACGCTCTTCCATACTGGCCAGGCCAAGTCCGCCCTTACCATGAACGCTATCCGGGTCAAAACCTGTTCCACGGTCCTTAACGTAAAGATGAAGACTGTCATTTGTACCGGTCAGCAGGACTTCGGCTTCTTTTACATCGGTATGCTTGGCAACATTCCTCAAACTCTCCTGCATAATTCTATATATACACAGAGCAATATCCTTGGGTATCGCATCGGGAACATTTACGGTGTCATACTTGATAGAAATTCCTTCACGCTTTGAGAAGTTAACACATTCGGATTTGATTGCATCGACTAACCCGAGGTCGTCAATTATCGCCGGGTGAAGCTGGCGGGATATATCATGAACATCAGTGGACAGCTTCACTATCTGTTCCTTAATATGCCTGAGCTTGTCCCGAAGCGGTCCCGGCGAGGATTCAAGCTGCTGCTCAAGGGTTCCTGTTTCGATAGCTAAAATGGCCAGCCGTTGCGTTATATCGTCATGCATTTCCCGTGCCAACAAACGTCGTTCTTCTTCCTGCACAGAAAGTAACTTGCCGGCGAGAAACCGGAGATTATCCTGGCTTTTTCGAAGGGCCGATTCGCTCTTTCGCAGCGCCTGCTCAACTTGCTTTCGCTCAGTAATATCGTGAACGGTACCTATCATACGAACGGCTTTGCCGTTCCTGTCAAAAGTGACTTCGCCCCGTTCGTGAACAATGCGTTGTGAGCCGTCCGGCCGTATCACTCGATGTTCGATGTCGTACTTTTTGTTCGCGTCTGCCAAAGACCTGTTGACCGCCTGCTTCACCGATTCGCGGTCGTCAGGATGGACAGATTCCAGGAAAGCTTCGTAGGTAGCACCAAATTCCTGAGGCCGAAGGCCAAAGAAGCGGTAGATTTCGTCGGACCACGACAGTTTGTCAGTTACGATATTCCAAACCCAGTTACCAAAGTGTGCTATGCGTTGTGCCTCGCCGAGACTCTTTTCCTTTTGTAGTAGTACTCGCTCACTCTCACGCAGCGGTTCTTCTGTCTGTTTAAGTTCTTCTATTTTTTGTGTCAGTTGTTCATTCACTCTCATTAACTCGATAGTACGTTCTTTCACCCTTTGTTCAAGTTCATCGCGGGCCTTCCGCAACGCCTCCTCAGTTTGCCTGCGTTCTCTCTCCTGTCTATCCCTCTGCAGTCTGGCATTGAGGATAGGTGATATTTTCCCGGCGATAGTTTCCAAGAACTCCTGGTCTTTGCCGCTATAGTCGGTAGCTTTATTCGCAACCTCTAAGAGGCCAATTACTTGCTTACCATATATAACGGGCACGACCAGAACCCTCGTTATAGGAATGTGTCCCTCAGGTACATGCAAACCTTCGTTCGCAAAGAGGCTCCTTTTTTCTATGAGAGCTCGACCCCAAATACCGCCCCATTTCTCACGAGGGTATACTATCGTCTTGTCAGGAATCTGACACTTTTCCCAGATTTTTCTGGTCATAGAGGGGATGATTAGGGCACCATGTTTATCTATGTAGCCAAAGATACCAAACTCGCTTTCCATAGCTTCCAGGAGGACCTGCAACACTTCTGCAAACATTTGTTCATCCGGTACAGTGAGAAGTATCTCAGCGATTTTGTTCCGGACAGTTAACTCTTTCTCTACGCATTTTAATGTTTGTTCCGCCTGTTTGCGCTCGGTAATGTCCAGGCAGTATTCGATCATCTGTATAATATTACCCCGGCTATCAAAGATTGGGAATCCATGAACTTCAACATTTACGGCATTACCATCATTGTCGTAATGAATATGCTCTACGACTGCAGGCTGCTTAGTATGTTTTATGATTTCAAGAGGACAGGGATGTTCGGTACTGCCGCATGGTTTGTTTTGCTTATGAGTAAGAGCATAACAGGTGGATATCTCATCGGCAGCATCCGGCTGAGCAACGGAGTTTGCCATTTTGATGGTGTAATTGTTGACGTCTATAACATAAAACTGATGTGCAAGAGAGTCTATCGTGCTTCTGAGGAATTGGCTTTTTTCATGGATTTGCTCTTCAGCCTGCTCTTTCTCTCGGATGCGCTGCCTCAAATGCCACCCTCCTATACTGATTCCAGTTAGCCCTAACAGCCATAAAACACCATGGCCCAATGCCAGCATCGTCATCTGGCCACTCGCTACGGTTCTTAAGGGTGACATAGGAATCGAGACGCTGATACCGCCGCGCAGGTCGCCGACTTTATATCCCTGCTCAGCGTGGCATCTCAGACAGGCTTGTTCTGTAATCATCGGGCGCATCAGACGCATGTAATCCTGGTTATCGAGCTTTTCAACAGAGCTGACCTCCTTCGCTCCCTGTTCAAAAGCCCTAAGCGTCTTTGTTTCCCACTCATCGGCGGCGTTTTCAGGTCGGATAGGATTGAGGCTTGTGATATGACCAAGCAAACCATACTGCTCCGCGCCCATCTCGTGTACCTTGCGAGTCATATAAGCAGGATTTATCAAAGTCAGTGCCCGCCCCGAGGGTGTTGTGATGTCGCGCTCCTGGATATGAGACAAGTAAGGATTGGGTGGTGTGTTTTCGGTTGCTGGAACATAAATCCCGCCGTGGCTGGCAACCCATCGACGGTAAACTAAATCTTTTTCAAAAGCAGAACGAGCCTGAATGCGAGTTGTCTCCTCTGTCCCAATTCTTTCCTGGAATAAACTCCACAACAATACCGAGCCAACCAGCAACGTCCATAGTGCCAATAAAGCCCAAAAGTAATTCCTTAGTATTTTTAAACGTGTTTCAGGATTGCCCGGTTTATTCATAGGTACAGGCTCCTTGCCCCGAAATCTTAGCTTCACTGATAAGACTTTATCTTATTATATTATCTTAAGTTATTGATAAATACAACTATTTAATTTCCCGGCCTTTTTCTTTGTTTTTGTGCAATTTGACCCATTCGGATGGTTACTACCCCGTAAATTTTCCGGTCAAAATCAAGTAATTTTGCGAGTAGCACTCGACGGCTCTTTTATGGTAATAAAGCGTCAATGATAAAAAATTGAGGTGTCATAGATGCATTTGAAAGTAAATTAGGATTGTAATGGAAAAAGGAAGTGTAATCTTAGCAGACAGTCATCAGGATTTACTTGAGGGTATAAGGGGATTGCTTGAAACGACTTTTGAGACGGTTGTAATGGTAGCCGATAAAAAATCGTTTTTTGAAGCCGCGGATAAGCTCAAACCTCGGCTCGCCATCGTGGATTTATCACTGCCGGTCTCCGGTGAAGTAAACATTGCACGTGAAGTTAAGAGCCGTTATCCCGACCTCAAGTTTATTATTCTAAGTGTTCACGACGAGCCTACAGCTGTCAATGAAGTTATGTCCGCAGGTGCAACGGGCTTTATTCTAAAACGGTCCATAACCACCGACCTGTTTCCGGCGGTGCGTGTGGCACTAAAGGGTTCCAGGTATATATCGCCCTCTTTGGCAGTTTAAGTGTCAGGAAGTATTGGAATGATGTGTTTTGTGTTCCCTGGAAGGCTATTCGACAAAATGACGTGTCGTGTTTACCCGACAGGGATGGAGTTTAAGTGTTAAAGGTGAAAAAACAGGAATAACAATGTTCGGCTGCTATTATAGTCGTCCGGCATTGAAGGGAGCATAAAAATGCTGGTTTTAAGCAGACACAAAGATGAATCAATTATGATTGGTGGAAACGTAGAGGTAATGATAGTTTCTATTCGAGGTAACAAAGTTCAGTTGGGGATTACCGCACCAAAGGAGATATCTGTTCATCGCAAAGAAGTTTATGAAGCTATTCAGCGCGAAAAGAGCACCAAGGGTCATCAATGCAAGGTGGAAACTCAGGAAAGTCAAAATTTCTCTCACTGGGTGCATGATCGCTCATTGCATAGTTCTGGTTATTGAGCGGAGAAGTTATAAATGACAAAAAAAGAGCAAGAGATTAACAGTAAAATGAAAACAAAGATTCTGATTGTTGATGATGATTCTGTTGCACGTGAGGCACTAATAAAGCTTATCAACCAGGAAAATCATTTTAATGTATGTGCCGGGGCCGAGAACACCTCTCAAGCTTTGAATGCCATTGAGGAACACCAGGTTGATTTGGCTATTGTCAATACTTTCCTGGAAGACACGGGATGTGCTGAACTTACCAGGAAAATAAAATTGAGATGCCCCAATTTACCTATTTTGACAATACCAACGCGTGAATTCCTAGATTAACGAAGTTATGAATGAGAAAAAGGAGACTGATGATGATTGCGTTTAACAAAAAGAAAGTTGCTTTTATTTGCTCATATTTACCTCGAAAGTGCGGTATTGCCACTTTCACATCAGATTTAATCAATAATATAAAGCTTGCCGCCGGCGAAGAGTTTGAACCACAGGTTTTCGCTATGCAATCAAGAGACAAGTTGCAATATCATAAGCCTGTAAAGTTTACAATTCGAAAAAATGTCAAATATGATTATCTTTCTGCAGCTGGCTATATCAACTCCAGCGATATTGATGTCGTGTCTGTGCAACATGAATTCGGGTTGTTTGGTGGTGATGGCGGTTCACACGTAAGCATTTTGCTAAAAAGATTGAATAAGCCTGTAATAACAACGCTGCATACTATCCTTGAGGACCCATCTGCTGAGTATTTCGACTCTTTGACTGATGTTTGCAAGACCTCAGATAAGATAATTGTTATGAATAAGCGCGGTATCAAGATGCTTCAGGATATCTATGGCGTATCCAAAAGCAAAATAAGGTTGATTCCTCACGGAATACCAGATCTGCCTTTTACCCACAACGGTTATTACAAACGCAAGTTAGGTATGGCTGGACGAAGAACGATTCTAACTTTTGGACTGCTCAGCGAAAACAAGGGTATAGAGGTTATGCTCAGGTCATTACCAACAATAGTCAAAACCAACCCCTCGGCTCTTTATATTGTCCTTGGTGCAACTCATCCTGAGGTGCTGCATCATGAAGGTCAATCTTATAAATTCAAACTCGACAAGATAGTGAAGGAACTGGGATTGGAGAGAAACGTTGTTTTTCATAATCGCTTTGTGAGTGACGAGCAGCTTTTTCAGTTTCTTGGGGCTGCTGACATTTATGTTACACCATATCTACATAAAGAGCAGTTAACCAGCGGTACACTGGCCTTTGCTGTTGGCACAGGTAAAGCGGTTATTTCCACTCCATACTGGGCTGCTCAGGAGTTGTTAGCCGACGGCCGTGGCAAATTAGTAAGATTTAGTGACTCTGAACATTTAGCTCGGTCAACATTGGAAATCCTCGGCAATGACTCACTATTTTGCAGGATGAAAAGAAGGGCATATGAATATGGACGGTCGATGACCTGGCCGAAGATCGGACAGACTTACTGGGAGCTTTTTAGGGCATATACACCTTCAATGCGAATACAGTTAAAACCAAGCTTAGGCTTATGGGATTGCACACCGATTCCTTATAGCCGACAGATGCAATATCAAAAAGCATTATAGTTATTTTTTGGAGGGCATATATATGAAGAAATTCACGATGCGGTAAAAAAGAAAACTTAGAACAAACAAGAAAGGAGAAGTTAAAATGGAAAAGAGCAAAGAATCACTAAGAATATCGATTTTAGCTGGTATGATGCTTGTGCTGCTTATGGTTAACGGTGAGTATGCATTTGCTGCTCTGCCGGGTGGTTCACTTGATCCCAATGGCGTTACTAAATTTGTAACACCGTTGGTTAAACCACCGGTTTTTCCAAGGGAGACTAAAATCAAAAAACGTATGATGAAGAATGCTGAATACTACGAGATCGCTGTACGGCAGTTCCAGCAGCAGATACTGCCGCTTCCTCATCCGGCGACGACAGTTTGGAGCTACGGTCCCGCTGGCGATTTTAGAACTATCGCTCAGGGTGGCCGCTACTTCTACCCCGCCTTTACCATCGAAGCCAAATACAATAAACCTGTTGTGGTCAAGTGGGTCAACGGTCTTACGGATGGCTTCGGCAATCCCCTTCCCCACCTGCTGCCGGTTGATCCATCGCTACACTGGGCGAATCCAATTGGCCGAAGGGACACAAGACCGAATCCAATTGACGATCCCAACTACTGGACAGATGGACAGGCAAATGGTTGGATTGATACAAACGGAAACTATGTCGGGCCGGTTCCGATGATAACACATGTCCATGGTGCACACACTTTTGAACATAGCGACGGCTATCCAGAGGCTTGGTATCTGCCTGCAGGCAGTACCGGTGTCTCGTTCACTCAGGGAACATTTTACGATTATTTTAAAAATAAATACGGCCTCAACTGGGATCCAGGCACGGCTACATTTGAATACCCAAACACCCAGCGTGCCACTACGCTCTGGTATCACGACCACACCTTGGGCATGACCCGAGTCAACGTCTACGCCGGACCAGCCGGCTTCTACCTGATCCGCGGTGGCCCTGGCGATACAGTACTTGACAGCAGGGATGGAACAATAGCCATTCTACCTGGACCTGCGCCTGGCAAGGGAATTAATCCCTTTGGCACTTTCTACGAGATTCCCATAGCCCTCCAGGACCGGTCTTTCAATATCGACGGCTCACTTTTCTATCCGGACAATAGGGCCTTCTTTGAAGGATTAGATCCTTATCAGCTGCAAATTCCTTTTACCTTTGACCAACTGCTGATAAATCCCGACCCGAATGGTTGGGGTCTTGGCTGCGATGGCCAGTTCAGCGATGTTGCACCCATCTGGCAGCCCGAGTTTTTCGGCAATATGATGGTAGTCAACGGCCAAACTTGGCCCTTCCTAGACGTGGAACAGCGACGTTATCGTTTTAGGTTACTGAACGGCTGCAACTCACGCTTCCTAATCCTAGATTTCAACAACATTCCAGGAGTAGAAGTCTGGCAGATTGGTGCAGAAGGTGGTTTCTTAGCTTCCCCGGTGAATATTACAGCCACTAATGGAAATCAGCTCCTTATAGGTCCAGCTGAGCGAGCCGATGTTATCGTCGATTTCACAAGCGTTCCTCTGGGAAACTATGTTCTCGCAAACCTCGGTCCTGATGAACCCTTCGGTGGTGGCATTCCTGGCATCGACTTCGAGCCTTCCGATCCCAATTCTACAGGTCAGGTGATGGAGTTTCGTGTTGGGCCAGTGCTAACTGCTGATACAACAACACCGCCGCAGTTTTTGCAACTTCCTGCAATCGCACCGCTGGTTCCAACCAGCTCAAGAAATATAACCCTCAACGAAGAGATGTCCATGAATGTCCTTGTTGATTACCTGCCGGATGGGACTATTGATTACAATTGCGCAAGCTTTGAGCCCTTTGGTCCCACAGCAGCCTTGTTGGGCACTCTTGATATTGATGGCAACAGTATTCCACTGCTTTGGATGGATCCCATCACCGAGAATCCTAATGTAGGTGATATCGAGGAATGGGTTATCTATAATTTCACTGCAGATGCCCATCCCATCCATATCCATCAGGTACAGTTCCAGGTTGTTGACCGACAGCAGCTGGCTGTAGATGCCGAAGGAGTAGCTGTGCAACCCGCTGGGCTGCTTGTTGGGACGAATAGACTACCAGAGATCTGGGAGACTGGTGAGAAAGACACAGTTATTGTCTATCCGGGAGAAGTTGCACGCGTGAAGGCCACGTTTGATCTCCCGGGCTTTTATGTATGGCACTGCCATATCATCGAGCACGAGGACAATGAGATGATGAGACCGTACCATGTCGGGCCGATGGATCCTTGCGCACCGACTTATTAACAATGTAAAGTTGCAATAAGCATGACACCTAATGAGTAACTGTAGAAGTATGTTGTTAATATAGTATAGACTGGGTAGGGATCACATAAGTGTGGTCCCTACCTTTCGATAAACAGAATAAAATAGTTAAGAAAAACGATTAATGGTTTATTAATTTGGGTGACAAAATACATAGGTTGATAAGAGTGTTTGATTTTTTAAAAGGAGACAATGTGTTTTGAAACAGTGGCACGTAGTAATTTTTAAATAAACTAATCATGAAAGCGAACAAAAAATATCTGATGATAGTGTTAGCAATGGCTTCAGTTTGGACGTTCTATGTGTTAATGGATGTAAGAAGTCAAGCCCCTCAATACAAGCCAAAAGCATTGAGCTTTGCACTCATTGCGGCCAGATAAAGGATGGCGATTTGTGTTGCAAGCCAGGCCAGACCAAATGTTCAGGCTGTGGTCTTGTGAAAGGTTCTCCATGATGTTGCAAGATACCTCAGATGTAGAGAGGTCCGTTAAATATAAATTGAAGCTTAAAAAGTAAAGGGGATTTATTATGGATAAGAGTACAAAAAATAAGAACACAAGAACCGCAAGGCGAAGGAAACCAGCTGTTTATTCCTGCTCAACCTGTGGGAAGGTTACAAAAACCCGCTCTCATCTTTGTTCGCCCACCAAGGCTGAGCAGGTATATGTTTGCCGCTATTGTGGTGCTTCTACCGGCGATCCTCGGCATGTATGCGCGCCAATGGTAACAGAGATGAGGTATGCCTGTAAAAACTGCGGAAGAGTTACGCCCTTTAAAGGTGCGGTTTGCCAGCCAAGAGTAATTAGGTAATCTGTTCAGCCTTGACTAAATTGGTGTATGGAGATTTTTGTGTTAAAGATTTTGTTTTGTTGAAAGTAATTAAGTGGAGAAAAATTTGAAAAGTAAAAAGAAAGGACAAGTTATGTTCTGTTATCAGTGTGAACAAACTGCGGGAGGTACGGGTTGTACAAAGACAGGCGTCTGCGGTAAGGACGAGGATATTCAAAGTCTTCAGGACACCCTTATATTCGGTCTAAAAGGTGTTGCTGCTTATGCCTATCACGCCAGAGAGCTTGGGCAAAAAGATGAGCAGGTTGATGCATTTATGCACGAGGCAATGTTCTCAACACTCACTAATGTGGATTTTGACCTTGACCGTTACCTGGGACTCGTACTAAAGGCCGGTGAGATAAACCTTCGAGTTATGGAGATGCTCAACAATGCACACATTTCGAGATTTGGCAATCCTAAGCCAGCAACGGTGGCGAGGGGCACCAAATCCGGACCGGGAATTGTTGTGACCGGTCATGATTTGCTGGACCTTTATGAGTTGTTAAAGCAGACTGAAGGCAAGGGTATTAAAGTTTATACTCATGGTGAAATGCTCCCCTGTCATGGATATCCAGAGTTTAGGAGGTTTAAGCATCTTGTAGGCAATTACGGCA
>Ga0307379_10009137_pt1 | contig 13279 bp, 19 predicted proteins | sample UN2MG_FD_202237 | JGI IMG/M metagenome (GOLD analysis project Ga0307379, IMG submission 202237) | Soil microbial communities from Risofladan, Vaasa, Finland - UN-2 | ecosystem: Environmental > Terrestrial > Soil > Coastal area > Acid sulfate soil | place: Finland: Risofladan, Vaasa | collected...
ACGGCTAAGTGAAATGGACCTTGAAATACAACCAGCAGGTAAGAATCTAAGCATCGGCGGCAAAGCAAAGATAAAAATACTCTGGCCTACGGAACAGATATTTCAGGATAAGACCTTAGGTGATAATAACAAATCGGCGGTTTCATTGATTGAATTTGGGGACAGGAAAATACTTTTATGCTCGGACATTGAGAAATTTGCACAACAAAAAGTCCTTGAGCTTTTTCCCGACCTAAAAGCTGATGTGGTAGTTGCTCCCCATCACAGCTCAGTGAAAACGTTAGAGGGCGATTTTCTCAAAAAAATTGGGGCTGATATTTCGATAAGCAGTTGTAGCCAGGTGCAATACGAAAGATTGCAGGCAATCAAGCGAAAAGACAAGGCAAAGTCTTTCTATACGGCAAGAGACGGAGCTGTTACGATTTGCATCAATAAAGACGGTAAGATAAGAACCGCTACCTTTGTTAAGAGCAAATAATGTTTAGTGAATCGGGCATCAAATCACAACTGCGAATCACCTGACATAAACAATGATCTCAACTCTTCGATTTTTCGATTTACCGCTGGCGGTTGAATTTGAAGCGACCGGTCTTGCGGCTCCGCAGCCGACCGCCCGAATCCTTTTATTATCAATGCCGCGTCCGATGAGATATCTCACTACGGTAAGAGCACGTTGGGCCGAAAGTTCAAGGTTGTCCTTCCATTTTGATTTTTTGATAGGGTCGGTATCCGTATGGCCGACAACATCTATCCGGCTGTTAGAATACTTCTGCCGCAATACCGACTCAATATGGTCAAGCTCCTTACTGGTCGCCTTTTTTAGTGTGGCTTGTCCGGAGCTAAAAAGTATTGTGTTGGGAAGAGTTACTGTGATTGTTCCGGCGGAAGGGTCAAAGCTGACATCATAGCCTGGTCCAAAACCCGTAGCGTCGCTCGGTGTTCGGCCAAGCTCGGCAATCTGTCTCGTGAGTTCATCTATTATTTTCTGGCTCTGCTCGGCAAGCTGGGACTTTTCCGCCCTTTCGCGGAGAAGCAGACCCTCCATATTCTTACTTACTGCAAGCTGGCTTTCATACTTCTTCTTCCAATCAGTGCAGCCGGAAAAAAGCGTAATTGAGGCAAGGCAGGTCAACAGAGCGATTGCTTTTAGCCTGTCGGAAGCACATCTTTCAGTTTTGTCAGCAACTTTCATTTGGTATCTCCTTATTTAACATCGGCGATTAGGTTCCTTTTTTCTTAATTTTTAACGGTAAAATATGTTATTCAGGTAACTGAAAATCCTATCGTGTAAAATCATAACAGCGAACACGCCCAAAGACAAGAAAGGACCGTAAGGAATTTGTCGAATTTTTTTAAAAAACATTTGGAAGCCGACCCAGGCCAGGCCGAAAAAGGGGGCGATGAAAAATGCCGCAAGCACGAATACCCAGCCGACTACCGCCCCCGCGGCCCCCATTAAGTGCACGTCGCCGAGCCCCATTGCCTCTTTTCCAAAGGCCAGGGTGCCGAAAATGCGGGTGGCCCAGACAACTCCACAGCCAACAAAGTAGCCCCAGAGACTGCCCAGAAGTCCTGCAATGACAGGGTTTTGTGAAAAATCCACCCACCAGCCGCGCTGCCCGATAAGCCAATAGGCGGCTGCTGAGCAGACGATAATCGGCAGTAGGAAAACGATTTCCCTGCAAATCTCCAGATGGTGGTTAAACTCTTGCTCATCGGTCGGTCCCTGCTGCTGATCGGGTGGAGCCTCGGGGTCGGCGGATTCATAACTTCTTTTAATCAAACCAGTTGCGAGGAGCAATAACGATACAGCTAATCCTACTGTGGCCCCGGCCGCCAGGGAGGCAATTGTGCCTTGTTCAAAAAAAATGGTCCTGGTGGTGGGCAAAAGGTCATAGCCGGCAATGTCGGCGGGGTCAATTATGTAAACGCCGAGCGAGGAGGCAATCAAGCCGACAGCGGTAACAAACCAGCAAATTGAGAGTGGAATAAGCCACAACTCCAGGTCAATCGCTGAAGCGGCAATAAAAGCAGACAACATAACGACAGAAGTAAAATAAATAAGCCAGCCGCCGTGTAGAAACGAATCGACTCCGGTCCGCAAATTGGTGTGAAAATACAAGAGAAATAAGCCGAGGAAAAGCAAACCGGTCAGCAGCTCAATGACAAAATAACGCGGCGAGATTGGCGCTCTGCAATACCTGCACTTCCGGCCCAGAAGCAGCCATGAAACGAGAGGTATATTGTCATAAAAACGGATGTGCCTGTTACACGCAGGACAGGCGGAAGGCGGCTTTACTAAAGACTTGTCGCGAGGTAAGCGATAGACGACAACGTTCAGGAAGCTGCCTATACAACAGCCAAACGCAAAAACAAAGACAAACCAAATCCAATCCGGTACTGCCACAATGCCTCCCTAATAAGAAATTCGAAGCACCCCTGCTTTGTCTAACACATATTGCTAAAAAACGCATAGGCTGCCGTCTTGGCAATAATCGGCCCTAAATCTCTACCAAGTTCAATAATTTCTTTTGCAACCTCTTTTACCTGTCCCTTTGCGATATCTTTTATTGCCCCGCTAATAATATCTAATGCCGTTTTCTTCGCCACCTTGGCAAAACTCTTACTTTCCTCCGGCTCGTCAGCAATTGCTCTTTGCAGTTCCAGAGCATTATGAATATGCTGCTCAATATTGATCGTTGCGCTGTCCATTGCTACAGTAGCGTCACGACCAGCAGCAATAAGCTTAACATTATCTTTGTCGATTGCTTGTCCCAATAAGTGATAAAGTCTTTCTTTTTCAGCTTCCAAACGGTTTATACGTTCATCATATCCTCTCTGCACTTCGGCCAGAGCCGGCTCTTTATGTTCTTTGTGTTGAACGGTAAACTTTATGGATGGTGCTAATCCACGTGCATTTATAGAATCGATCTTAATATCAAACTCCGGACTTTTTTCCCGGATAGCCTGCACTACCCGGTCCATTATCAAAGGGTCAATAGGCAACATCCCATTTTCAAAGATATATTCGATAGTCGGAAGCGCCGCATAAAGCCGCTCAAACTCCCCCGGCTCGAGGTCCCTATCCTTCGGAGATCTTCGTTCTCCTTTGGCGTCCCAGTACACATAATCGCATTTGACACCCTTGATCACCCAGTCGTCTCGAGAAGTACCGTACAACTTGGTTCCGGTCAGTATCGTCCCACTTAAATTGCTCCTCACAAGACAGCACCAACGTAAATCAGACTCTTTCAAATTGGCTTTCCTTAGGTTGGTGACTCCAAGATTCGCCATCAGAGCGTTCGATCGGCTGAGGTTCGCTCCGCTTAGTTTCGTGTGTAGAAGGTCTGCCCCCTGTAGCTTCGCTTGTCTTAGGTCTCCCCCGCTGAGATCGGTAGTACGCAGTCTGCTGTAAGAAAGATTGGCTTTACTTAGATTGTATCCACCTGCGTGAGGCCAGAAGCATATAAGGTTGGCAAGATCGGTGAAGCTCAGGTCAGGCCTTATGGCTTGATTTTTACGGCGCCATTCATTCCAGGCCTCGATACCTTGCGTTAAGATTTTCAGATGTTCTGGATTAGCCATGCCAGCTAATGCAAATTTAAGTTATTTCAAGCCTAAATATTTTCTGATATGCTTTGCTAAGTGGTTATCAATCTCGATGTGCCTCGGAACGGGCTGTTTCCGGCCAGTAGATGGGTTTATGTAGATGTCGTGCCTTGCTCCAGCCCTTAATAAAACACAGCCATCTTTTGTGAGCTGGCGGATGAATTTCTTTCGCTTCATATTGCAATTTCTTTCATCTTGTGTTCTTCAGGCACCTCATCCATAGCCATCAATAGATAAGCATCCTTAATATTCTCTTCCAATTCCTCGAGAGTTTCTCCCTGAGTCATGATTTCAGGATGCTCAAGCAGCTTTCCAAGCCAGAATTTGTCACCTTTCCAGTAAACCATAGTCATTTTTGTCTTCATAGCCATACCTCTTATAATCAACTAATCCCTCTTCTTTTTCTTATTCACTGCTGCGGCGACCTTCATAGGTAAGCCGAATAAACGAATAAAGCCGGTTGCATCTGTTGGGTCGTATTCGGCACCCATCTTGAAGCTGGCCAAATCGGTCCGATATAAACTCTTCGGGCTCTTTATGCCGGCTGGGCTGCATCGGCCCTTAAACAACTTCATTTTGACCTGCCCGGTGACATTTCGCTGGGTGACATCGACAAACGCGTCAAGGGCCTCGCGTAATTGTGAAAACCACTGGCCGTAATAAACCAAATCGGCGTATTTTAGAGCGAGCTGCTGTTTGTAGTGCATAGTTTCCCTATCAAGTGTGAGACTCTCCAGAGCATTGTGAGCGGTCGTTAGTATCGTGCCGCCCGGCGTCTCATATACACCGCGTGACTTTATGCCAACAAGACGATTTTCGACAAGGTCTACCTGACCGATAGCGTGTTTGCCGCCAAGCCGGTTCAATTTCTCAATTAGCTTTACGCCGCTTATCTTTTTACCGTTAAGTTTCACCGGCACTCCCCTGCTGAAACCTATCTTGACATAATCAGGTCTGTCGGGCGTTTTCGAGAGCGGCCGGGAGATAACATACACATCGTCTTTCGGCTCATTGGCGGGGTCTTCAAGCTCGGCCCCCTCGTGGCTGATGTGCCAGAGGTTGCGGTCGCGAGAATAGATTTTCTTTTTGCTTTGCTGGATTGGAATTTTGTGCTTTTTGGCGTAATCGACGGCTGCTTCACGAGAAGTCAGAGTAAATTCCGGGTCTTTCCAGGGAGCAATAATTTTCAGCGACGGATCCAGCGCCATATAGGTCAGCTCGAAGCGCACCTGGTCGTTGCCCTTGCCGGTCGCGCCGTGAGCTACGGCAGTTGCGCCTTCGGCGTGGGCAACTTCGACCTGATGCTTTGCGATTAAAGGCCGGGCAACACTTGTGCCGAGCAAATAGAGCTTCTCATAAACGGCACCTGATTTGAGCAGCGGCCAGAGGTAATCCTGGACAAATTCGGCCCGCAGGTCTTTGACTACGCATTTGACTGCGCCCGATTTAAGCGCTTTACGCTTTATGTTAGCCAGCTCATCGCCCTGGCCGAGCTCGGCTGCGAATGCTATCACTTCATAGCCATAGGTCTCCTTGAGCCACGGCAGGATTACACTGGTATCCAGCCCGCCGCTATAGGCCAATACAACTTTTTCAGATTTGCTTTTACTCATCAAATTTGTCCTTGTCCTGGACTCGGCACTCGCGCTCCATCATCGCAAAGTCTCCTTCGGCCTTGGCGACCCACTCAGCGGCTATCGGCTTCATAGAGCACCTTTCCTTCTTCAACAATCTCTCGCATAAAACCGTCGCCCATCTCTATTCGCTGGCGAACCTTTTCGGGAGTGCGCACGAGCAGGTCAACGGGAAACTTAAGCCGCAACTTCAACCGAATTTCCACCGATTTATCAACGTTTCTGCCCTCAAAAGAGACGATTACGAGCAGATCCACATCTGAATCGTCTGTGACCGCGCCTCGCGCATAGGAGCCGAAGAGTATCACCCGTTCAGCGTTAAACTCGCGTCCGATCAGCCAGCCAAACTCTTCTATCCGATTCATCGCCACCATTATGAAATATTTCCTATATCAATAACCGATTTTACGCAGCAATGATAATGCCTTCACGCCGGGCAATTTCAAGAATAGGACGGCCCTGGTCGGTTTCCCACTCCTGTTCGCCACAGGGAATAGGCTCGATGCGGTTATCGCTGGCAGTTGCTTGCCAAAGCGCTTTAACCAGTGAGAGTTCTCGCGAACCGTCGAATTCCGGGGCGATGACAATCAAGTCTATATCGCTATATTCATCGGCCCGCCCACACGCAAAGGAACCGAACAGGATGGCCCTGCGGGCATGAATACCCACACGTGGCAGCGCGGCGAGATATTTCTGTACCGCTTCTATAACTGTGTTTTCAACCATTTTAACATTTCCCTGGCTCTTGAAATTTCCTCCCGGGCGGTATCCAAATCAGGCGAAATTTGCTCGGAGTCCGGGTAACGGCCTTCCAACTGGTAGATGCCAAACTCACGCAGGAAGTTTTCCTGTTCCAATTCAAGCTTTAAACCCGCAATCTCAGCAAGGCGTACAAGATTGTGAATGCGCGGCGGAACATCATTCGTTTGGCGAGTCACATGTGCTTTGAGCATCTTTTCGATAGCAAGGTGCGCAAAGAAAAGACAATGTCGCAAATGCTCTTTTTCCAGCAACGACTCAGCTGCCGCAAAGTCCTCCTCTGCACTAACTTTCCAGAATTCAATCTGTTTCTGAACGTCCATATATAAAACCTTGTGTTTTTTGCCGATTAGAATATACCAATAATTCCTGCAGCAGAGCAAGGTTAATACTTTATAGGGCAAAGCCACAACTCATGTGGCTATTATTCATTGCTCCAGTTTCGGAAGCAGTATATCGCCGAATTGTTTTGATAGTTCAACCACTTGATTCATTTCTGATGGCTCGATCTGCCGCCAGTCACCAGGATATCTCGTCTCAACTCCATGAATGGTCAATGTGTCCGATGCATCAGATAACCGGGAAAGCTCTGGCGCGAATGGCTCGGCTAATTGGATTAACCTTCGCAAATCATGCGTTTTTGGCGTCTCGATACCATGGCTGGTAAGAAATGCTTTTAACAGCTTCTCAACAAATTGTTGGCAGTGAAAACAAACCGTTTCAGCCGGGCATCGCTCACTGGCCATTAGTATCTCCACGGCCGTCCAGTCGCTCCGGGCTTTTGCCCGCCACTGTCGGATGGCTTCACGAGTCTGGTCGTTCATAGAGAACTCTCCCGTATTTGTCTGCGAAATAGACGATGTGATTCACAACCGACCGCCAGCGAGTGTATTCCTCCGGGGTCTTGACAATAATGTCGAAAGCGGCGGGAAAATCAGCCGCCAGACGTCGGACGGCACCATAACGTTCAGGTGGCGGTAGAGAAGTCTTGGCAACCACCAGCAGGTCTACATCCGAATCTTCCGTGGCCCGGCCTGAAGCATAAGAACCAAAAAGCACAATCCGTTCAGGATGGAACTGACGCCTAATCCGTTGGACTAATTCTTCCATCTGAGCTATCGTCACCATTATGAAGCGTTTCCTTTATCTATCCGGGGATCAATCGCACTAATCCTTTGTCTGCACTGCTTCATCAGGCGGTACAAGTGGCTCAATGAGTCGAATCAATTCCGGTATGTCCTTCTCGACTACATCCCAAACCCTTTCGGGTATAATACGGAAATATTCGTGAATCAGTCGATTCCGCATACCGATTATCCCCTGCCAGGGAATCTCCTGATGTTCCTGTTGATATTGAAGGGTAACCTTACGGGCTGCCTCTCCAATAATCTGAATCTGTCGCATCACAGCGTTCTGGATCAGGTCGTCGTTCTCAAATTGCTTACGACCAACTCCCTGCGTAAACTCCTGGACCTTGCGAGCCGCCAGCAGCATATCCAGTAGAAAAGCATCATCACGCCACATAGATCGCTTCCTCAGATTGCAGGATATGCCGTCTGCGTATATAATTTTCACTTTTTTCGACAGCCTGGCGTTCGACGATGTCCACCTTATGGCCCAGAATTTCGGACAGTTCGTTCTCCATCGCTACAATTTCCATTAGATCAGGCTCTTGCCCAGGATCAAACTGTACGAGCACATCCACATCGCTTTCAGGCCCGAAATCATCCCGCAACACGGAGCCGAAAAACGCAAGGCCGCAAATATGATTCCGCCGGCAAAACGCCGAAATCTTTTCTTTGGGCACCTCAATCTGAATACCCATATTCTTACCTTTGCTATTAAATTACTACTTTTGACATTCCTAATATACCAATAATTCCAGCCCCAGAGCAACAATTAAATCGGATAAAGTCAATGTCGAACTAAGCCTGACTAAAACCATTCTACTTGAAACTGGCCGGTTTGGTATCCTTTGGCCAATCTGCAAAACTTGACCTGTGGCAACAGTGTCCTATCAAATTTGTAATTGGGATTAGGATGAAGGCAACCTAACACATTCGGTGGGTCTAAACTAAACCCACAAAGCAATACCGCTGAAACAGGGTTCCTTGCATGCTCAATCCAGTTTGGCGAATTCTTCTTAGGCCGAATAAATACTGAATTTTCTAATCGTGTGCTTTCATATGTATCCCCAACCTTCTCTCCAGTTTTGGTGTTAATTGTCCCTGTTATATACGTAGTTCCCGTTAGCAACTCCTCAGCAGCCAACTCATCAATACAACAAACACTTGCTTTGGAATGTAATGTAGCTATTACAACAATACAAGGAGCTTTTACTTTGCTACATTGCGGAACCTTGTTACAAATCTCAGAACGAAATTTTTCTGTCATGTCTTCGTATGCGGAATCATCAATATCGGGACTATCAGTTGGATATAAACCACTTTCTTTTGTTGCTGCCTCGATAGATATGCAGGTCGTCTCGACATAAAAAGTTTTACCATTTTTGGAGCACAAAAAATCGGGACCACCTTTAGATAAATCCTCGTAAGGTTGGATGTCAATGCCGTAGTCTGATAGAAGTTTTCGCGTCGCAGCTTCACAAATAGCAGCTTCAGCATTATTCTGGAGTAATTTTTCCCAGTTGTTGAGACGAAGCTTCCCAAAAGGCTTAAGCCAAGCACGGTGTTCATTAATCAAATCGGAATAATCAGATATTAGCTTTTCAGTATCACTCATTACTTTCCATTGTGTAAATGTTCACAAATTGTTTTTCGCATGAGTTCGGCGTTGCCGTCTGCGTTGGTGAAGAGTTTGAACCACAAGTAGTTGTTTCTTAAGTATTACTGGTTATGGGCTATGCCGCCAATCCCTGCGGATAGGTGTTAACTTTGCGCCAAAGTCTTCACTTTCGCAACTTTATCACGGAAAATGCGTATCTCTTCCGATTCGTTCGCGGTAGCGTTTAAGAAATCAGCGTATGAAGTGAACTTAGCTTTGCTGGCCTCGTATTCCTTTCGCAATTCCCTCTGGATACGATTTTTCATCTGTACGCAATCAAATTTTTTCTTCTTGCTCGCCATAACTTACCTCTAATGGACTTAATATAGTCAAAGTTCGATATCCGAGATTGATATTTACGCTGTTGAATCCCCTGATTCTGCTGAAATTGACAATGTGCTTGAAATTCCAGCTCAAAATCAGATCTGCTCCAGCCACTGTTGCTGCCGCTACATGCAAAGCATCATTTTGCGAATCCGCAGCCAAAACATTAGCACGGATATAGGCTTCCGCCAGTTCCTGCACATCAGCGCCAAGGGGCAGAATTTCAGTCAACTGGGGTGGCAGGCTCTGCCAGACAGCCTTAATCGCATCGGGAGATTTCTCAAGTTCCCTAAGTGTTACTGTAGATAGAAGCACTACAAACTCGCCTTTGTGCACACGCTCAAAAAAACGCTGGCTTGCCTCACTGAACTCCTCGTCCTGCGTACCACCAAAAACAGATGTATCAACATAAACTCGTATCTTATGCATGGCAACGTTCCATATCTATTACTTCAGTTCTATCCGTATTCTTGGCGAACAGCAAAATCAGTATAACAAAAAAGGGCGAATAGGTAAATACTTTTTCGATTGACTATTGGGTGATAGAAATCGCTTTTCGCATAAGTTTGGCGTTGCCGTCTGTGTTGGTGAAAAGTTTGAATTGGGCAAGAGCCTGGTTGATGAACATAGAAAGGCCATCAATTGTTTTTGCGCCAGCCTGTTTGGCCTGTTTTAAGAGTAAAGTTTCGGCTGGATTATAAACGGTATCAAAAACCACCATATCCTCTTTCAAGCATTCCTGTGGAAAAGGCGTTGCATCAATATTCGGGTACATTCCTATACTGGTACAGTTTATGACTAATTTAGCATCGACATTCGGCAAATCATTCAGACCTGCAAAATTACAATTAAACTCGGCTGCGAGTTTCTCGGCCTTTTTCACGGTGCGGTTATAAACCTTGATTTTGGCACCAACATCAGTTAGACCGGCTACTATCGCCCTTGCGACGCCACCTGCGCCAATAACGGCAACAGGTAAATCTTTCAAATCCACTCGTGTTAGATCCATTGTTGATGTTATCGCATCCAACGCAGCAGCGTAATCGGTATTGTAAGCGGCCAGTTTGCCATCTGTGCTGATGATAAGTGTATTAACCGCACCTATTTTTTCGGCTAATGGTTCAATAAAGCCTTGCTTTGCTTTGACAAAATTCAGGGCGTTTTGTTTGTGTGGGATTGTTACGCTAAAGCCTTTGAAGTTCAGCCATTCTCTGGAAAGGATATTGTTTAAGAATTCGTCAAATTCCTCCCGGCCGCCCTCTACCAGCAGCGGTAAATATAATTTGTTCATATTCATGTCGGCAAAGCAGGCATTATGGATGGCAGGACTTAGCGAATGGCCAACAGGGTCGGCAATCACACCGAAAAGTTCGGTATCGGAATCTATAGAGTTGTACCGAAATAATCCCTTCAATTGCTCAATAGTCAACTGCCCCGGTGCGGTGGCAGCTTCGGCGTTTACACTTGCGAAGGTAACAAAGCTATCGAGTTTTTTTGCTATGATTCTACTTATCAGGCCGCCAGCACCCATACAGAATACAATCGAATCACCATTGGCGTTGTGCAATAAATCGAACGCATCAAAACAATCATTGATATGGTTTGCGGTATAGACCAACTTTGGGATGGCAGTCGGGCAGACCTTCAGGATATCGTGATAAAGCCGGTTAATGTCCTGAAATCGGGATTTGAAATCGTGGGCGGACAGAATCAATCGGGTTTTCGCACCCTCGGCCAACGCTGCTTTTATCTTTTCCTGCCCATCGACAGAAAGAAAATTGTCATACTCACAATCGATAAAATCGCAGGCGCTTCTGACAGCTTCTACGAGAATCTCGATTCGCAAGTGCTCCGGATAAGGCCTTACGCCCCCCTGCTTCTCGTCACGACAGGTTACGATAATCGGCAAAGGTTGAGGTGCGGCACTTTTAGTCTCAGCAATTAATTCCTTAACCAAATCGGAGCTGAGGTTTTCAAGATAGTCGGTCCGCAGCTCGAGGATTTCGGCACCTGCGGCCAGGGCCGCTTCGATTTGCCGCCTTGCCTGGTCTAAATTCTGTGCTGCTATGGGAACAGCTAAATATGTCATAGTAACTCAAAGATATAGCAGCGATTGCACCCAAAGGCAAGAGCAAAAACGCTGTAACACGCAGGTCAAAGCCGCCGCGTTAGAGTGATATCAAATTCTAAAGTATCGAATTGTATGTTTTTTTTCTTGCGTTTTCGGCTGCTTTGGGTAGATTTTACAAATGAAGTTGTGATGTGGAACCGGAAGCAAAACACAAGATTGCTTCGCTCCTTTGACTTAGCTCAGGACAAGTGTGCTCGCAATGACGAAAAATTGGAGATTTTGCAATGATAGGCAAAGAGATACGACTGGAACGAATAATCGACCGCAATTCACGTAGAACGGTAATTATTCCAATGGACCACGGCGTTACGGTCGGGCCTATTGAGGGCCTGGCGGATATGCGGGAGACGGTAAGCAAAGTAGTAGCCGGCGGAGCTAACGCTATCCTGATGCACAAAGGGATGGTCCGCGCGGGCCACAGAGGCACAGGTAAGGACGTGGGGCTGATTATCCACCTTTCAGCAGGCACGTCAATAAGTCCCGACCCTAACGCAAAAGAGCTGGTCTGCACCGTCGAAGAGGCAATCAAGCTCGGTGCTGACGCGGTTTCTGTCCATATAAATCTGGGTGCCGAAACCGACAAGGAAATGCTGCGGCAGTTGGGTTATGTCAGCAGTCGGTGCATGGAGTGGCAGATGCCGCTTGTGGCGATGATGTACACTCGTGGCGCTAAAATCAAAGACGAGTACGACGTCAAAAATGTCAAGCACGCCGCCAGGGCCGGAGCAGAGCTGGGCGCCGATATTGTCAAAGTGCCATACACCGGGAGCACCGAAAGTTTCACCGAAGTTGTGCAGGGCTGTCCCGTGCCGGTAGTGATTGCGGGTGGGCCGAAAATGGACAGCGACGAGGACATCTTCAAAATGGTGGATGGCGCCCTCAAAGCAGGCGCCGCGGGTCTATCAATCGGCCGAAATGCGTTCCAACACGAAAAGCCGGACAGAATTGTCGCAACTCTTTGCAAAATGGTACACGAAGGGGCGAGTGTCGAAGAAGCAGTTAAGATGCTGAAAAGTTAAGAGAGTAAAGACAGATCATGTCAGAAAATTTACATCGACGGAATTTTTTAAAGAAATCTGTTTTTGCATCTTCCGGTGCCGCCCTAAGTCTCAGTTTTAAAGAGAAAGCTTTATTGGCAACACCTATAGAAGAATCAGTCAGCCCGGCGAAAGAGGCCCTTAATAAAGGCCTGCCCGTTGGCAAAATTGGTAACGTTAAAATTAGCAGGTTAATTATCGGCGGTAATCAGTTCAGCGGCTGGTCACACAGCAGAGACCTCAAGTATCTCCGCGAGTTGTTCACGGCCTACAGTACCGAAGAAAAAATCATGCAGACTCTTCAACTATGTGAGGAAAATGGGATAAACGCCATCATAACAGCATCGTCGGGATACCTCAACAAGTACTGGAAAGAACGTGGCGGACAGATACAGTGGATTGCACAGACCCACCCTAAGGTAAATGACGTCACCAGTGACATAAAAAGGGCCATTGATAACGGTGCCGTTGGAGCTTATGTCCAGGGCGGCGTCGGGGATAAATTCGTTAAAAATGGCCGTGTTGACCTGATTGGCAAAGCCGTGGAATTCATTAAACAAAACGGAGTAATCGCAGGTATCGGCGGCCATTCGATCCAGGTACCCATTGCATGCGAAAAAGCGGGGATAAATACTGATTTTTATATGAAAACTTTTCATCACGGCAATTACTGGTCCGCCACGCCCAAAGAAAACAGGGTGGAATTTAACGTTGATAGCGGCAGCCTTAATGACTACGATAATATCTGGTCCATCACGCCGGAAAAAACCATCGAATTCATGAAGAAGGTGGACAAGCCCTGGATTGCCTTTAAGGTCTTCGCGGCCGGGGCCATCCATCCGCGGGAAGGTTTCAGGTATGCCTTTGAAAACGGCGCCGATTTTGTCTGCGCGGGAATGTTTGACTTTCAGGTTAGAGAAGACGTAATAATTGCAAAAGACATCTTATCAGCCAAAATCAATAGACAGCGTCCCTGGAGAGGATAAAGAAGCCTCCCCCCC
>Ga0307379_10009140_pt1 | contig 13276 bp, 12 predicted proteins | sample UN2MG_FD_202237 | JGI IMG/M metagenome (GOLD analysis project Ga0307379, IMG submission 202237) | Soil microbial communities from Risofladan, Vaasa, Finland - UN-2 | ecosystem: Environmental > Terrestrial > Soil > Coastal area > Acid sulfate soil | place: Finland: Risofladan, Vaasa | collected...
GCGGACGATGTCCTGGTCGCCCGCGTGGTCGATGGTGAAAACACTGCCGGCGGCCACGCACGCGCCCGAGTGGTTCACGTCGTCCATTGGCGTATGCCAAAGCTCCTTCGGCGGCCTCTTGTTCCATTCCTTGTTAATGCCCTTGTCGGGCGCGTGGGCGTCGCCCGTGGGTCCGCGCCAGTGCGGCCAATCGGCCCCAATGGCGCTGCCTTGCAGCAGCAAGCCGATTAGAAGCGTCGCCAGCAAACTCGTCCCGTTCCATGCACTCATGACATGGTTCTTACTCATGACATCGTCCTTTTTCTTGTTTCAACTGTGCCTCAATCATTGCTTTGCCATTGCCTACTTCGCTTCAAGGCGCTCTTTATACATGGTCTTCCCGACCTCGCGGGCCGCCTGGATCATCTCGTCGTAGGGCGTGTCGGCGATATCGACGAAGCCGGCGTTGTAGTTGGCTTCGTCGCGTGCGCGGCCCGAGGCCGGATAGTCGCGGTACTGCGACCAGTGGCAGCCGACAATCTGCGGGTTCTTCAGTGCCCCGATCATGTATTCTTTGTATGCTGCGGCCCTCGCGGCCTGGTCGGGCAAGTCGCCGGCCAACATGCCGCGGTCCAGCGCGGAGAACCCGAACTCGGCGATGATGACGGGCTTGTCGATGCCGTCCGGCAGTTTGAAGTCGGCCGGCGAGGTGCGGTTCAGCCGGAAGCACAGCACATCGCAGTGTTTCGCGGCGGCCGCCACCGTCGCGGGGCTCGCTCCATCGAGCAGCATGCCCAGGCGGAGGTTCACCAGGAAGAAACGCCCCGTCGTGCTAGTGGTCTGAAAGTACGTATCGAGGGCCTTGGCATGAAAGGCCGCCAGGTCCTCGTGCGCCTTCGCCACATCCGGCGTCTCGTTGCGTCTTGCCGGGCCAGTCGGCGTGAATGTATTGCCCGAATTCGTCGGTGCACGGGAAGAATCTGGCCGGGTTGCCAAGCAATTCCGCCGACGGAGCCGCGCCGGCCGCACAGATGCTGCGAATCTCGAGTGTGCAGTCCTCTTTCGGATTGGCAACCGATATCACGAGCTTGGCCACATTGGCCGGGTCTATCCCGCTCCCGTTGGCGGTGTCGACTGGCCGCCCCCACGGATAAGCGTGAAACCACCAGCTATCGTTTGTTTCCGTTTCGGCACCACCGCGAGCCTTCTCGTATGGCCGGCCCCAGGGGTACTCTGCTATGCCGAACAGCTTGAGCTTGACCGCATCCGCGGGCCGCCGGATGCCCACTTTAGTCCACGTCCAGCCCGAGCGCGGGTCCACGTTGAGGCCGTCGGCAACAGCGTTCGCCAATCCGCCTTTGCCGTCGTCGGCGGCGTTGGGATTGTCCAGGCGAAGATTCACCTTCACGGGATCGGGGCCCAGGGTCCTCACCTGCGCGACCACGAAGCGGTACTTGGATAGGTCCCACTTCCCGCCCAAGGCCGGGATCTCGACGCCCGCCCAGTCCTGCTGTTTGCCCTTGACCGCGATCTTCAACAACGTTCCACCGGCATCCTTGACCGGCGTCAGCGTCGCGTCCTTTACGGCTGCCTTGTCGAGATCAAGTGCCAGAGCTTTCTTTTCGAGCTTGCCGTCGGTGGTTGGGGCGACAGCCTTCTTGGCGATCGCCGGCGCATCAGGGTGCAGCTCCTTCTGCGTCACGGTTACCTCGCCGCCCGGGATAGCGGCGATGCTATCCAAGCCGTTCAACTTGATGACGTGATAGACCGCCTGCGTGCCGCCGGCGATCAAGTAGAACTCGTTGCTTTTTTCCGACTTGAAGAAATGGCCCCCGGCCCAGTCGCCCCCCATCGTTGTGCCGTCCAACGACATGCCCCGCTGCGGGTCGCTCGGCCACGGCTCGCCCAGGCGGTAATCCCGGAACGCACTGCCGATCAGCAGCCCATTGACGGTCATGAAGTAGACTCGGCCCACGCTCGACTGGATGGCAAAGACCGTCCCCAGTTTGGTTTTGGCGCGGCCGAGGCAGCCCACTGTGCCAACGAGCAAGTCGTCGCGGTCGGCGCTGATCAGCGTCTTGTCCCAATACGCCCGCAGCGGGCCGGACCAGTCGTCCTTGTATGTCCACAAGATCGTGCCGTCATCCCGGATGCAGGTGATCGGCGGCCCGACGACGACCTTGCCCTCCGCCGGCAGGTAGAGGCGTTCGCCTGGAAACCAGTTGCATTGGCCATTAGAGAAAAGAGATTGCCCGTTCGGCAGATGCACTTCGAAAGCTTTCCATTGGCAGGGCCCATTGAGACCAACGTAGGCGGAGGATATCCTCATCTGCCCGGTCAGCAACTGCTGATCTTTGACGTCCCAGACTGGTGCGCCGCCGGGCGTCCATTCCTTGAACGGGATTCTGGCAACCACCGGCCCCATCCCGCCGCGGTAGTGGTAGCCAGCCTCAACGCCGCAGCTATAGAGGTTGAACCCCTCATCCAGCCAGTAACCTCCGAACGGCAGTGGAACGCCAAGCGGGTAACGCCAGTATTCGGAGGTTGCGTAGCGTGAACCGGCAAGGATTTCGTTCCCCTGCAGTTTTCCGTCATCGTCAGGCTCCGTCCAGGACTTTGGCAGATATGTTTTGCTCTCCCTTGATACCTGCGGTTTTCCGTCGTCGTTCAGGTCCATCCACAGAAACGAGGTCGAGAAGAACTGCCCGTGGGCATCAGGCGTTCCGGGGCTGCCGGGCTGCGCGGGCTCCAGCCAGGGGCCTGTGGCTAGCTGCTTCCCGTCAGCGCCTGTCAAGAATGCTTCCTTCGCTCCCGCGACGATCGCATCGGGTGCCGCAGCGAAGGTTTCCATGTTCGCAGCGCCCTTATTGACCGAGCCGTACAGGATTTTGATCACCGGGCGCTTCGTGGCCGTGGAAAACCAGCAGTCGACGTGCACCGGCAGATCGGTAATCATGCGCAACTGCGCGCACTCGCTCTTCCAGCCGCTGCCGTCAGCATCGGGGTCGATCATGTTGACCATAGGCGTCGGGTCGCGCCAGACCACCGCCAGATAGAAGAAGTCTTTGTCGTACATCGCCGCCAATTCTGCGGAATAGGTTCCGCGCGTGCGGTACTCGGTGAAGCTCTCGATCTGGCCGGATAGATCCCAATCATCCAGCTTGCCGTCGACCACCACCGCGCCGGGCGGAGGCACGGCATGCAGTTCGTGGTTTTCCGACTGCCGGCCCTGTGCCGAAGCTGCGGTAGCAACCAGCCCCGCGCACAGGATCCAGACCGATAGGACTCCATTGGTCAGCTTATGCCCCTGCACAATGTTCTCCTTGTAAACGAGCCGCAGCAAAACAACGCGGCGGCTTTTTGCCGCAGAACCAAAACCGTCGAATGCACATGTCATCGCTTGAGCAGTGTCAGGTCCTCGCGCAACGTTTCGCGTATGAAAGCCATCTCTTCCGCCGAGAGGGGCGGGGCGTCGACCGCTGCGGCCAGGCTTTCCACCTGCTCGAGCGTGCTGAAGCCGGGCAGCACCGACACAACGCCCGGCAGGCCAAGGCAGTAGCGAAGAATGGCGCTGAGGAAGCCCTGCTGCGAATCGCCAAAACGCTTCCTCATGCAATCCATCGCCTGCAGCGTCTTGTCCATATCGTGCTCCTTGAACCACCAATGCCCCGCATATTTCGTGCGGAACTCATCGGCGTTCGAGAGGTCCCAGCGCCCGGTCATAACGCCCGAGAGCAGCGGTGCCATGATAACGATGGCTTCATCGCGCCGGGCTGCGGCGTGAAACTGCGGCTCGTCCTGCCTATTCCACATCGGCCCGCCGCCGCAGTGCCAGTGGCCAGGGTGCAGCCTGGGGTACTGCCGCTGGATGTCGGGGATCCGACGCGGAGGCGACGAGGTGAACTACAACGCCGGTCTCATCGACATCGCCGGCACGCCCTGCGCCGAGGTGATTCAGGCAGCGCGCGAGATCGGGAAAACCATGTACAAGACCGCAGGCGCCGGGCTGAGGTTTCGCACCTCGGCAACCACAAACCGATAGGCTGAGAGATCAGCCTTGCCGCCGGCGGCGGGCAGTTCGGCGCCCGACCAGCCATCGGCCTTCGCTTTCGCCACTACCTTGATGGTTTGCACGCCATCCGCGCGGGTGGGCGTAATGGCGGCATCTTTTGCCGCCGCCTTTGCATGGTCGAAGAACGGCTTTGGGTCGGCCGCCATTGCCGAGGCTGCGCAGCACCACAGCATTCCAGCCAGCGCCATCAGTACAGCCGGGTGGTTTCGCATGAGCGCTTCCCTTTCATAGAGTCATATCAAACCGCCATTCGTACTGAATTCACGGAGATCATTTGAGGTCGAAGCACGCGAGTTCCTTTTCATTGCGAACGAAGAGCTTGCCGTCGGCTATCGCGGGCGAGGTCCAGCTTCGGCCGCCGACCGGCTTGAACCGCCCCAATTCTTCGTACGCCTTCGGATTGATTCTTGCCATCGCCGCCTCGCCGGTTTTGCCGTCGATAACAATCAGCACGCCGTCCACCGCCACCAGGCCGCCGGCCTCGAAGCCGGGCTGCTTCCAGATCACTGCGCCGGTCTTGGCATCCACGCAAACGAGGTCGCCTGTTGACTCGCTTTGCCCGCTCGTGCCGTAGAGGTAGCCTTTGTCGTACACGGGCGTGGCCGCCACGGCGGCCAAGTCTCTCATCTTGATCATGTGCACTCCTTGATGACCGCAAACATGCCGTTCATTCCGCCTTGATCATTCATCATTCCGTCCGTGCCGTGCCCCAGAGGCTGGGGCTTGCCATGATCTCGCCGGGCACGTCGGACGTGAGGCCGGTTGCCTTGTTTGCCCAGTAAACGCGTGCGGCGCGGTTGTCGCCTTTTGCGTCGGAGTAGATGACGCCGATGTCGACCTTATACGACTTGCCGGCCTGCGGGGAGCAGCCGAGCGTCGACAGCGGTACCGCCGCCTCAACAACATAGCCCGCGCCGCCGCGTGTTACCACGATCTTCGCATCCTTGAGCACCTCCACGCTCTCCACCTCACACGAGCGCCACGAACAGAGGAACGTGGCAGGGTTCTTCTTGCCGGCCGTCTTCCAGCGATAGAGAACCGCCACCGGCTCGCCGTCATAAACGGAGATGAGCAGGCGGATGTCGCCCACAACCGGTTCGGTGCGTTTCGCATCGGCATCGGGGTTGGCACCTAGCTGCACGTCTACGGAATCGCCGGTGATGAAAAGCTGGTTCACGTCTTTGCCGCCGTTGACCATCGGATTGCTGTCGCCCTGCACGTCGTATGCGAGGTAGAGGTTGGCCGCGTCGATGGCAAGTGCGGCGCGTGCCCTGTATGGGCCGGCGGCCCACTCTACGAAGCTTTCCTTGGCGTACTCGTCCAGCTTGCCGTCGATGGCCGGCGCCGCGGCCGCCCTGGCGATGGTCAGCGTGTTTCGTGCGGCGGTTTGCGCTGCGCGCTTCTGCAGGAGAATTTCAGCCGCGCGGAGTTCCTTTGCGGCCACGCTGATGCTGCTGCCCTTGATTGCTTTGAGGCTTTTGAAGCCGTTGAGCTTGATCAGGTTGTATGCGTTGAACCCCGCGATGAGGTAGTATTCTTCGGTCTTGTTTGATTTGAAGAAATGCCCGCCGAACCATTCGCTGCCCATCGTCACGCCGCCCAGCGGTGTTCCCCGGCGCGGCTCGTTCGGCCAGGGATCGGCGCCCAGGCGGCTGTCGGAAAAAACGCTGGCCACCAGCAGGCCATCGGTGGTCATGAGGTAAAGGCGGCCAACCGGCGTGGCCGTGCTGAAGTAGATGGTCGCCGAGGTCGAGTTGCCTACGACATCGGCTGCGTCTTTCGCCCACGCGTAGAGGGTCACGTTACCTTCAGCGGCCAGCGTGGCGGTGGCAGGCGCGGCCCCCAGCCTTCGGCTTCGGGATCGGGCGCATCGTCCGTGGTGGTGATCAGGAATGCGGCCGCTTCCGGACCGCTCGGGTCCACGGTGATTGTCACGTCCACGATGGCGCTGTTGGTGAACAGCGTGCTGCCGGTGGACTGGTCGGCGAGGGTGAACTGGGAGATAGCGGGCGTTTCCGGCACAAGCGTGCCGTACACCCACAGTTCCTTTGCACCGATGAAGGTGATGTGGGACGACAGGCCGTTGAGGATCACGTACCTGCCGGCCGTCGGCGGGATGACGACATCCTGCTGCGCGTCCGAGTCGGGGAATTCACCCGACACAACCGGAGCACCCCAATCCTCTTTCGCCGTAGAAGAGCTATCTGTCACGTAGACCTCGTATCCCTTGGTGCGGGAGCCGCGGTCGTTGGGCAGAACGCTCAAGAGGTCCACCACATAGCGCTCGCCCAGGTCGATCCGTGCACAGCCCGTTGGGGATACCACGCCCGCATACCAGGCTTCCCAAGCGGTGTTCAAGTTCTTGTCGATTGCAAGGCTCGGGAATGCGCTGTAGATATTGTCACCCGTGGCCGTCATCGGCGGTGCCTTCGGAATCTCCGGGGTGGTCCAGTAGACCACCGCTGTGATCTTGCCTACCACGGTGCCGACGTTGTCTTTTGCCCAGCCGTAAAGTGTGAGCGGGCCTTTAGGCGTGCCGGGAGGTACGACGAACTCGGTCACTTCGGTGCTCCAACCCGGCCCGTCGACGAGCGGCGGAACACTGCTGGTGGTTACCCGGTAGCCCTCGATTGTGGCGCCGTCGCCGGCGTTTGCAGCCATGCTTACAGCAAACGGGCCCACTCCGATGTGTGGCGTCGCAGCGAACTGTGTCATCTCCGTGAGCGCAGCCGCCGGATAGCCAAATGCTGCCAGCTCGGCGCCGCCCCACTGGTAATAGCAGTCTGCACCGTAGAGGATCACGTACCGCCCGATGGTGGGTGTGAGGGAAACGAGCTGCGGGTTCCCGCTTCCGGCAAAGGTGCCCTGCACCACTGGTTCGCCCCAGTCCGACTGCACAGTGGAATCCACATCGGTCACGTAGACCTTGTAGTTCTTGATGATCGTGGTGCTGTTGCTGTGCCCTTGGTACATCAGTTTGCTTACGTCGTACCGTGCGCCAAGGTCAAGACGGACCCAGTTGTCCACGTTGCCGCCGCTGCCACCAGGCCATACGTATTCGAGTCGCCATCGATCATCTTCTGCAGGTCGATCCACCACGGCCTGCTGGCCGTGAGAATCCATGGCCTGGGAACGACTGGTACAGACACATAGATCACCCTTGTTGTGGCTGACGCGATGTTCCCGCCGCTGTCTTTCGCGTAGCCGTAGAGCACCACGGGGCCCTCGTCTGTGCCGGGTGCGACGGTGTACTCGGTCACTTCCGCGGCCCATTCCGTGACGTCGTCGGGATCGTCGCTTTGAGACACCGCGTAACCCGCGATCGTCACGCCGTCGCCCGGAGTGGCGGTGAGGGTGATGTTCACGGCTCCGTCCGTTATGAACGGCGTGGCGGTGAAGGCCGTGATCTCCGTGCTCTTGGGGCCGTACTTGATCTCCAGTTTCGGACGATAGCCCGGTGTGCCATCTTCCGAGGCACGCATGTACCAGCTCGTGCCGGCGGTGGTGCCACGCCACACCCAGCCGAAGTTCGTTGCGGAATCGCCGGACCACGCCTGGACGGTGGCCGTGACGTCATAGCTGACGGCAACGCTATCCGCTATGCTCCCGCCGTTGTTGCCGTCGGCGGCGACCTGGTATTCAACGCCTGCGTCATCGAGGCCGGCGTTGAGTGTTCCACGTGTCGGTGTCTACCCAGGAGCGAAGCACGCGATGAACGCTGGCACTGCCGCCGGCGCCCCCGCCGCCCCGGACGGTGAGCGTTGCCGAGTTGATGGTCGTGCCGGCCGGAATGGGACCCGGGGTGGCCTCAGAGTCAAAGATTCCCGTAAAACGCACGAGGGCCACGCGCTCTTGCGCGGTTCCAACCAGCTTGATCTGGAGGGGATTGGTCGCGGAGTTGTTAGTATCCTTGTTGACGCTGTGGATGTAAGTGTCCACAGTTCCGGCGTAGCTCGCGGTCGGGCTGACGCCTTGCTGGAACGTGACGGTTGTCTCTGCTGCGCACATGCCCGCGAAGCAGATGCATATGAAGGCGATTACGACTGCTGACCTTTTCATTCCGATCTCCTTTTTCGTTTTGCAGACGCCAAAGCCCCATTCAACGTCCCGATACATTACTGCCAGTCATCATGTAGTCATGCACCTCCCCGGTCTTTTGACCGATTTGCTTTGCGGCACGTCGATGTGCCATTGCCCCCGAGATGCATTCCTTTGCATCCCAAAACCGCCAAACTCAAGAAACAGCTTAGTCAGGTTGCCGGCACAACTCGTGATTCTACGGCCGCGGCACCATTGGACTGCGAGCCGGCCATGTCTTCCTCCCACACGGCGGGAATCATGGTCAGCGGCGGCGGATCGCCTCCGGCACGCTTGGTGTCGATCAACTCGATGAACGTCTGCAATATGAGCCGCACGTCGTAGCCGATCCGGCGTACCGGCACGGCGCTCACCGTAGGCCACGGAAAACAGGTGTTGGCGATCACTTGCACGTCGTCGGGCACACACACGCCCGATGCCGCGATTCCGGCGGTGGCATGCGGCACGAGGTTGTCGTCGGTGATTATCACCACGTTCGGCCGGCGGCGGCGGTCGGCCAGCATCAGCATCTGTGCGGTGTTGCGCGCCCAGGCGGCATCTTCGACACGCACGGCCATCGTCCACTCGGAACGCGTTTCGATGCCTTCGGCGTATTGCGCAAGGATGGCCTTCAGCGAATCGTTCGGGAAGCTTGGCGTGGTGATCAAGGCTACTCGACGGGCACCCGCCGGCAACGCATAAGCTATTTGCCGCGCGAGCGAATCGAACTCAAGGTCGACGGCACTGACTCCCTCGTACTTTGTCTCCGACGTGAGCGCCACGCGGGGTATCCCCGGCTCGCTCAACAGCGGCGTGCCCACGAGCGAGTGCGGACTGCTGGTGAAAAGGAGGCCGGCCACCTGGTGGCGCCTGGCGAGGTCCACCAATTTGCTGTAGTCGCTGCCTGGCGACCACCCGTGGATTCCATAAAACATGGAAAGCTGACGCGAGCCCGCCTGCTGGATTGCCATGGCCTCGCGGCTGAGGGCCACCCAGAAATTGGGCCACGACGGCTGAGACGGCTGCGTGTGAAACGTGATTGCGTAGTGGCAGAGGTGCGGAGGATCGGGCACCACAAACGTGCCCTTGCGGGGGAGCGTGTATAGGAAACCGTCGCGAACCAGTTGGTTCATCGCGTGCTGAATGGTTGCGCCGCTCACGCCGAAGCGCTCGATGAGCTGCGCGTGGCTGGGCATCCGGCTGCCCCGCGTGAAAACGCCTGCCACAATGTCGAAGCGCAACGTGTTTGCAACGTGCCCTTGCCTGCCTGATGAAGCCATTTTGTCGCCGTCTTCGTTTGCGTTCATCATTCCCTCTTTCGATGATTGGAATCTGCACTAGAGTATCGGCTATCTACCCGTGGTAATTATACACCCGATTTCTTCTAATGTCAAGCGGATGGTTTCAAAGAAATCTGAAATAGCTTACGGCAGATTGTACAGCGGGCTTTGTAAAGTATTGTGAGAACAGCCGTTAGGACGCGCAGTCCACCCAAGCCGGGATCGTCTGAATCTTGAGGAATTGCCTACCTCAGTAAAATGCTTCTGTAAATGCGGCAGTGTTCGCCAGGCTCTCCAATTGGTTCCCAATGCAGCCACTGCCGGGAGCACTCAGCAACGTTCAGTAGTCTGCGGTTGTTGAAAATGGCGGAGGACCGATCATTTTCACACGAGGAGTGAGATGATGAAGCTGCGAATACTTGGCACATCGGCCGCGGAAGGCTGGCCGGCGGCGTTCTGCCGCTGCGATCAATGCAGGGCAGCACGCACGGCCGGCGGAAAGAACATCCGTAAGCGCTCGTGCCTGCTGATCGACGACAAGGTGATGATCGATCTTCCGCCCGATATCCTGTGCCATTGCCAGCAAAACAGCATCGACCTGTTCGACGTGGAGCACCTGCTCATCACGCATCCGCACTGGGACCACCTGTACGCAAACGAGTTGCTGTGGCGGCGGCGCCATTTTGCGCACCCGTGGGACGCGCGTCGCCTGCACGTTTACGGCAGCGAGACCACCCGCCGCATCATCGACGCCGCCATCGAGGCCCAGTGGGACGATTGCCGGCTGAATTTCCATGCCGTTACGCGCTGGCAGACCATACACGTCAACGACCACGGCATCATCACAGCCGCTCTGGGAGCGCACTCGCCCACGCTGGAATGCTTCAACTACATCATCGAATTCGGCGGGGCCACGGTTTTCCAGGCCTACGACACCGGGTTGTTCCTCGATGAAACGTGGGATCATCTGGCGGGACACCATTTCAACGCGGTGGTGATCGACTGCACGAACGGCACTATAGACGACGTGAAGGGCCACCTGAACATCCGAGCGGTGATGCGCGTGAAAGAGAAGATGCATTACATGGGGATCATAGGCGACGACGTGAAATTCATCGCTACGCATTTCTCGCACAACGGCGGGCTGCTGCACGACGATCTTGCGAAGGCCCTCGAACCGGGCGGCATCGTGCCTGCGTACGACGGCATGGAAATCGAGGTGGCACCCGTGGAAGCCCACGCCGGCCGCCCGGCGGATTCCGGCTAGTTGCGCGGCCGCTTCGGGCGCCGTCTCGCGCTTTGCGCGTGTTGATTATCCGGAAGGTTTGATCCTTGTTTCCTACGGTGAGGTAAATCAGATGGGCATCAAAGAGGCAATCAAGACCGCAATCCACCAGAAGTCGAAGATCGTGCCGTACAACGACATGACGATCAGCTACTGCCAATGCACGGATTGCCCCACGCACCCGCAATGCAAGAAAGACGAGGTCGTTTTCTGCTCGGCGGGCGAGAGCGCAAGCAGGCCGACAATGACCGCCAAGGGATGCGACTGCGGCGAGTGCGAGGTCTTCAAGAAGTACAATCTTGATACCGGCTATTTCTGCATGAATGGCGAGGCAAAGTAGTTTCCTGCCTCGCCGCTCTGCGGCCGAACCAGATCGCTCCATGTGCGGTGTTCTTACAAAACATCGTTGCGTGGGGCGATCTGGTTTCGTCATTTTCCGCACCGGTTAGTCTTGATTCCCTGCCGTCAGTTGTGCTAACATATTCCGGCTGAAACAAATGAACTCTCGCCCCCGGCCGCTCGTCTATTACGTTGGGGGGGGGCACGGAATACAGCAATGAGCCGCAAGCCACAAACAACAGGAAACGAAGAACTGGACCGCCTGCTCGACGCGGTCGGGCGCAGGCTGATCGTGCGCCGTTTCCTCGCATCGGCCAGCCGGAACGTCCTCGCGGCGCTGCTGCTGATGCTGCCGGTGCTGTTCTTCGGGGTTGTGGTCGGTGCGGCGCATATTCCTTCGGCGGGCGCTGCGGCTGTGATCGTGGGCGTTGCGCTCGCTATTGCCGCCTCCGAAACCTTCCTTCGCCGGCCGGGCCGTTTCGATGCGGCGCTCTATGTAGACCTCCGCCTCGGCCTGCACGAGAGGCTGTCGTCGCTCGTGTCATTCGGCGTGCAGGCTTCGTCGGCCGAGCCTGCCATGCTGGCCGCGCTCGCCAAGGACGTCCGTTTGCAGGCCGGCGGCATAGTTGCGTGGGCCGCGTGCCCCGTTTCCATTCCGCGCTCTGCCCCCATCACCGGCCTGGCGCTGTTTTGCACTATTGCGCTCATACTCGGCGCCGCGCAGCGCGGCCGCGCCGAGCGTTCGCCGGTCATGCACAGCGAGCTGAGCGAAATCCTATCGGGCGGCTCGAAATACATCCGCGTGGAACTTCCGCCCGAGCTGCACAATGAGCTCGAGAAGATCGCCAATTCGCAGGCCCCGCTGGACGACGCGATCGCGCGGCTTGACAGCCTTCTCGCGAAGGCCGAGTCGCTGGAGGATATTCGCAAGCAGATCGACAGCGCGCACGTTTCGGCCGAAGACGTGCGGCGCATGCTTCACGAGCAGCAGGATGCCCGCGACCAGTTGGCCGCCGCGTTGGCGCGAGCGGCAGAGCGGCTCCGATCCGATGAAGCTCTCGCAAAAGCTGCCGATGACGCGCTTGCGGCCCTCAAGAGCGGCACAGACGATGAACTCGCGGCCGCGGTAGCGAAGCTGGCCGGGCAGCTTGCCGAGCAGACGGCCGAGTTTGAGCTGGCAAAGCTGAAGGAGTTGAAAGGCAAGCTCGCGACCGTGAAGGAAGCGACCGGCAAGGCGGGCGACGGGGCCGTGGGGCGGAATGTGGTCGATTCAGCCCATCAGGCCGGCGGAGACCTCGAGGCGGATATCGGCAGTATTCCGCTGTTTCCGGTGGATGCCGCGCTTGAGGCGAAGGCAGCGGTCCGCTCGGGCCGGGTTCCGGCACGGTATCGCTGGGCGGTGGAGAAGTATTTTTCGGGCGGGCTGGGTTCTGCCGGCTCCGAGGCCGGCGAAAGGTAGCTGTACAGTTTTCGTACGAGGCTGGTTACGATCTGCGCTGCATCTGCTTCCCCGCCGAATGGCCTGATCGTCGTAACATAAACTAACGCAACAACTTGCACAATACCGCATTCGGGCCGCAGGTCCGGCACGAGATTTGCATTGATTGATTGCCGATGACCGCAGGAAAAGGAATTTTGGCCAGCAACATCGCATATCTCGTCCTCACATTCGCCGTCTATCCGGCGGCCGGGCTGTTGCTGGCATACTTGGGCGGCCGGGCGCTTGGTGCGGAAGCGGGCGCGGTTGTGCGGGTGATGCTGCTGTGCCAGTGCCTGGTTGTGGCGTGCGTGGCGCCGTTTTTCCATTCGGCTTGCGGCGGTGCAAAACCGATACAGAATGTGGCGCGTTCGCTGCTGAAGACTCTGGGCGTGATAGCCGCGTCTGCGCTGATCGCCGCCATTGCGCCGCCGCTGCTCGGCGTGCGGGCGCCGTTGGCCTGGGCCGCGAAGACAGCCGGCATACTGGCCGGCTTCGGCACGCTGCTCGTGTGCATCGGCGCGTTTGTTCAGCGGCTGCACGCGGCGCCGGCCGCGAGGCTGCTGGTGGTTTACTCGGTGGCGGCAATGATGCTGGGCACGGTTTTTTATGCAAACCCCGCAATCGCGGTAGCTCGCGCGCCGGCGAAAGCCGCATTGATGCAGGCGGCCGTAACCGCCAACCCGCTGATCTGCGTGGCAGGCTCGGCCACGGGCTACGACATCCTGCTGTCGCGGCGGTCTGAGGTGTCGCTGTATTCGAATTCG
>Ga0307379_10009145_pt1 | contig 13272 bp, 4 predicted proteins | sample UN2MG_FD_202237 | JGI IMG/M metagenome (GOLD analysis project Ga0307379, IMG submission 202237) | Soil microbial communities from Risofladan, Vaasa, Finland - UN-2 | ecosystem: Environmental > Terrestrial > Soil > Coastal area > Acid sulfate soil | place: Finland: Risofladan, Vaasa | collected...
ATCTGAGTCATCAGGCGCTCGAGACCCTTGCCGCTCACGTCGTGCACGGCGTCCTTGACCCAGGCCGGCCCGAGCTCGGGGTCCTTGCGCAGCTCCGTGATCAGGTCGCGTGCGCCGAACTCCTCGATCTTGTGCGGGTCTCCGAAGAGCATCGGCTCCGAGCGCTGCACGCCCTCGCGAATGACCCGGTGCATCTCGCCCGCCCCGTTCTTGCGCATCCACGCATCGACGAAGCGCAGGGCACCAGCGGGATCGTTCGCGAGCTCTTGCCTGACCTCGGCGTCGACCACCTCGAGCAGCTCCATGGCGGCCTGCTCACGCAGCTTCGACTCGGTGCTCATTTTCGCCAGGGTGCCCGTAACCTCCTCCTCCATCTGGCGAGCTCGAGACCCAGGCACGCGCTTGAAGCCCTTGGCGTAGGCCAGCGGAGCCAGGCCGAAGGTCATGGCCGTGCCCATGCCGCCGGGCGAGAAGTCCGTCAGCCCCTCGCCGAAGTACTTCCAGGCCTCGGGGTTGTCCGGCGACCACTCCTGCGTCGGGTCTTGCTCGATCTTCTGCTGCGCGTAGGCGTGGGCCTCGAACATCTTGCCCACCCAGAAGCCCGACCACATGTCGGAGCGCAGCCGAGCGGCCCGCTCGTCACCCATCAGCTGGCCGAGCTCGCGCTCGACGTAGCCGGCCCGGCTCGCCATCGCAGACTCGTAGCGCGATGTCGGGTTGATCATCCGATCGACCTTCGTCTGCCAGCCGAGGGCGCCGCCCTTCACCAGCCGCTGGCCTTCACTCTCCGCCAGCGCGTACTTGCCCCAGCTCCAGCGGGTCACGCCACCCATGACGCCAGCGCTGACGCGGGCCATGGAGCCGAAGACGTGGCCCATGAAGCCGAGCTCGGCCCCAGTAGCCAACCCCTCCGCCAGCGTTCCGCGCCCTGTGATGCCAGCCTTGATCGCCTCGTAGGCCATCATGTCGAAGTAGATGCCGGGCCCACCTGTGATCGCCTTGATCGGGAGCACGGCACTCACGTCCTTGGCGCCCTTGGCCACGACAGCGAGATCCTTCGTGGTCTCAATCCCGTGAGACAGGACGGGGAAGCGCGAGGCCAGTCCAGCTGCGCCGCGAGAGAGAGCCTTTCCACCCAGGGACGCCGCACCCTTTCCAGCCCCGCGCATGAGAGCCATGTCCGCCATGAAGGCGCCGGCACCAACTGCACCCTGGGCGAACTTGACCATGCCCCCCGGACCAGCCTCGCCGCCCTTCTCGACCGGCAGCATCTCGAGCATCGAGCGCACGTAGGCCGGGTCCTTCTCGAGCTTGCGCTTGTCCCAGGCGTAGTTGCCCGTCAGGTTCGGGACGTAGACGAACTCGACGCCGCCGAAGGTCTTGAGGTTGACCGGCACGTTGTACGGATTGACCGTGCCGAAGGACTTCTGCCAGGCGCGCATGGCGTGCTCTGCCGCCCAGCCGACGATCGACTCGTGGCCTGCGCCGGAGAGCGCAAGCGCTATCTCGTCTCGCTGGTCGGCCGTGTACTTGTTGATCGCCTTCGGTCCGCGATTCGTCTCGACGTAGCTGATGCCCGACTCCGTCTCCTTGACGTCAGACGTCAGGGCATCCGTCGCGAAGCGCATGTTCTCGTAGCCCTCGGTGCCGGGCCCGTGGTACGGCGCGTCGATGATCTCCTGGGGCAGGACGATGTCCTGGTCATCGACGAGCAGGTCGCCGAGGAACCCCCGCGGAACGATGCCTCCGCGGAACTCTTGCAGGCCACCCCAGCCACGTCGGATCGCAGCTTCGGGATCGAACTCGCCGAGCTCGACCGCGGCGGTCCACACTGGCGGCTCGCCCGGCCCCTTCTCGTATTGATGCAGAGGGCGCGAGGCTTTGGACTTCTCCCACATCTCGCGCTCGGCGTTCACGTACTCCTCGATGCCCGGCCGGGGCCTGCCCTGCCGGAACGTGTCGATGTCGTCGGTCGCCTGCAGGCGCATGAAGATCTCGTTGGCGTACGGACCGATCTCCATGTCGCCGCGGTACGCCTCGATCTCCGACATCCCGCGCACGTACGCGTTCTGAGCCCGCGGCTCCTCGGTGTCGAAGTAGGCCTTGCGGGCCTTGAGCGTCAGGTTGACGAGCTCGCCGAAGGTTGCCTGCCCTACCTCGCTGTCATCTTGGCTGATCATACGGACGCAGCCAGTCTAGCGGATCGTTGTGGCGGCGCTTCGTGTCCATGTACGTGTCGATCTTCTGGTCACGCTCGGACGGCGGTGGATCCATTGGGCCTCTGGGATACTTCCCTGGGGGCTGGCCGCTCGGCGGACCCGGGTCCGTGAAGCGCCAGCCGTAGCCGAGCTCGTTCGTTTCGCCCGGGGGAATGACTTTGGGCTTCCTCGCTTCGGGCGCAGCCGCCGACTGCCCCTCCAGCAGGCCCGCCATGTATGGCGGCGCCTCGCCCTGTGTCCACTTGCGTGCGCCGATCTCCGCGAAGGCCGAAGGCGTCAGCTTCTCGTTCGGGTTCGCGATCCATCCATCGAAGGCGGCGCGCACGACCGGATCCTCGTTGATGTGCTTGGCGGCCTCGTCGAGCCGATGCTGGTGCTCTCCGCCCTTGCTCGGGTTCTTGAACGCAACGCGCCCCATGTCGTCGTACGACACCTTCGTGCCTGCCCAGTTCAGGCCGAGATGATGCTTGCCCATCATGTCGTTGCCTTCGGCCTGGAGCATGTCGGGGTTGCGGGTTGCGTCGAACTCCTTCAGCTGCGGTGGGCGCGAAGCGCGCAGCTGGTCGAGGAAGCTGTTGGGGCTGGTGTTGAAGGTTGTAGTGCTCGGCCGGGGCGGGCGCATGAACGGAGCCAGCAAGCTGTTGGTCTCCTTGAGGCGATCGGACGCGAAGTCCCCCTCGCCAGCGGACCCACTGGCGGCGAGCTCGATGTAGCCCTTCGCCTCTGCCGGGCTGAGACCACCCTCGCTGACCAGCATGCGCGCAGCGCGCGACACCTTGAGAGTGTCGTACACACGCTCCTCCTTCTCCATCATCAACGTGTTGGCCAACGTCTCTGCCAGGTCGATCATCTCGTCGCTCGGCTTCTCGCCGGGACCAGACATCTGGAAGGCCAGGTTCTCCACGAGGTTGTCGCGCGTTGCCACGAGGTCGCCAGCGTGCTCCACCATGAGCCCGGCCCAAGGCGAGAACTCGATCGAGCGGTACTTGCGTGTCTCGGGCGTGCCGAGCTGGGAGTCGATCTTCTGGATTGCCTTCTTCTTCGCCTCGGCCGCACGCTTCTTCTGAAGCAGCACCATCATGTTGCCGATGGCCTGCGACGACGCACCCGACGGGCCCGGGAACTGCGGCACGCTGCCGAGGTTGAGGGGCGCCGGCTGCTGTGCTCCGAATTGGATCTGAAGCGGCATGGCTACTCTCCGCCAAACAGATAGGCCGTGCCAAAGTCGACGATGTTGTTCTTCAGGTCAAAGGCTTGCGCGCGTCCCTGAGCGCTTACGCCTTCGCGCACGTTCGAGCGCGCCTGGTACAGCTGAGAGATGGCGTGCTCGGCTTGCTGGAACACGTTGGCCAGACCCTGCTGGGCTCCGAAGCGGTTCTGCTGGAGCTCACCCTCCATCTCGGAGCGACGCGTGAAGATGTCGCGCCGCGAGCGGTAGGGATCCTCGGCGTAGAACGAGGCGGCCAGTGTGGGGTTGACGCCCGACTGCACCAGGCCGCGGAAGCCTTCCGTCTCGCGCTGCTGGTTCGTGCGCTCGATTGCGCCGACCTCACCGGAGAACTGGCGGTTGGTGTACAGGTCCGAGAGCACACCGCCCGGCTGGCCTGCTTCGTCGACCAGACCGGCGAAGGCGAGCGGGTAGCTGAAGCGACGGTTCTTACCCGAACCGACGGGGAACTCGGCCAGGCCTTGGCGCCAGTCGCTCAGGGAGAACGACTTCTTGGCGCCCGATCCGGGCCAGTACTGGACGCTATCGAGATAGGACTGGACGCTCATGACTACTCCAAGATGATATCGAAGGAGGTCGACCGGTTCGTCCCTGACGCGATCTTGACCCCTGCAGTCTGCCACAGGGCCGGGCGAAGGTCGTCGGTCGGAGACGCGAAAATGGTGCTGACCTGGCCCCAGGTGAGGATGCGGGCGGGTCGCATCATGACCACCATGGCCAGGGTTTTGCTCGTGGGGAGCAGGGCCTGGCAGTCGTCGTAGCGTACCGGGCAGCCCTCGACCACCTCGTCGGTGTCCACCAGGGTGTCCTCGGTGCGGACCGTTAGCTGGGTGGCATCTTCGATGGCGGCCACGTTCGCCGGGAAGGGGCTCTCGACCTCCCTGTCGGGCGGAGCGAGCCCGCGGCTGCGCCCTCCGATGAACGAGAGGTTGATCGACGGGCGGCTGTTCAGCTGGGCGTACACCTGGTCGATGTTGTCAGCCGTGATCACCATCACATCGAAGCCCTCGACGCTGCGCATGTAGGCGCTCGTCTGCGTGGCGGGCAGCATCCAGCCGGAAGCTATGCCGGCGGAGTCGTACGTCGCTCGAGCAGACGTCTTGCCTCCGGCTGTCGGGCCGAAGTGGGACAGGGCCTTGGCCTCGAAGTAGGCCTTGTTGTTCGTGAGCCACGCCTCGCTGCCGATCAGGTTCCCGCCCTCCTGCGAGCCAGGCGAGTTGGGGCCCCAGTCCACGCTGGCACGCACGGGCATGCGGCCGAGCCGGTTGGGCACGCCGAAGAGCACCATGCCGTACAGGACCTCCCATCTCGAGCCCGTCTGGGCGACAGGAAGGTTGAGCCTGAAGCCACTAAACTGATCGAGGAAGCGGCAAGAGAGGGGTGTCAGCACCATGCCGTCAGCCACGATGCGATATCGAGCGCTGGCCACCCCTCTTGCCTGATTGCCGGCGACCGCGTTGACGCGCCAGAAGCGCCGCGGACCGGTGTATCCGATGCCTCCGATCGTAGCCGTGGCCCAGCTGTCGCGCTGCAGATCCTTGCGCACGCTCAGCGTGGTCACCTCGTCCGGCGCCGGCAACGCACGCAGGCGCGAGCCCGTCACCGCCGTGAGGGGGAGAGGGGGTGAAGCGCCACCACCGGGAGCGCCACCCTGAACGCCACCGATGAACTCCACCCCCCCAGGCGAAACGCGCCTGCGCACGACCTCGTCGATGCGGCGGTCCACACTGGCGAAGCCCTCGCGCATGGCGAGCTCGACGCGCTCCTTCGAGTACTCGGTGGGTAGCGCGCCGAAGATCGTCTTGCGTTCGATCATCGCGGCTCCGTCTCCGCTGCACGGAAGGCAAGCTCGAACACATCGAAGATGATGTCGCTCTGGTCAGCGTGGGTCGAGAGACGCACCTGGTAGAACTTCTGGAACTGGGCTTCGCCCACGTCGATCTCGCGCGTGCCGCTAGTCAGGTCCAGCGTGCGCTCGCTGGAGAATCCGTACGCCACACTGGACAGGTCCTGGAACACGTCGAGGTAGAGCAGCCCGGCCGCCTGTACGGCGCGGATGATGTCGACGTAGTAGATCTTCTTGTGCTGCTCGGGCGTCTGGAAGCTGAAGTGCTTCGAGCGCCAGACGAACAGGCGCTGACCCAGCGTCAGCGTGTCGCCCTCTTCCGGCAGCGGGTCCAGGCAGATGCGGTCGGCATGCAGCACCAGGCTTGTGGCAGCGTGCACGAGGCAGGTGTAGTCGACGCCGTCCTTGCGCCAGCGCAGCCTCACGCCGCGCGGCCCCTCGAGGTCCAGGTCCAGGGCGGCCGTCGTGCGCACCAGCTGCGGCGAGCTCGAGCGGTCTGCCACGATCGCCACGGCCCCGTGCACCGCCGGGTCGATGCCCATGCCGGCGTTCAGCACGTCCTCGCGGTCCATCCAGTAGCAGAAGCCCTCCTCGGATCCGCCGATCAGCTTGCGCGGGCCGCCGTCTCGCGAGTCGACCTCGCTCATGGCGGTGATCGTCGGGTCCTGGTAGCGCGTGATTGCCACCCGGGGCTGTCTCGAATCCTGGTGATCGAACTCCAGGGCGATGCGCTCGTGCGTGTAGTCCGAGTCCCTGCGCTTGCTTGTGAAGACGTACTGGTCTCGGTTGCGATTGATGGCCGCCGAGATCCGCGGCAAGTAGGCCGGGTCGAGCACGTCCCTGAAGTAGGGCTCGAGCTTGACGCCCAGGTAGCCGGCCGATGCGGTGTCCGCGAACTGGGCTGGTCCACGCACGTCGATCCAGAAGAGGCGGTTGTCCAGCTGCTGAATCGACTGATGCGCCACGCACCCCACGCCCTGGCTCACGATCTGCTGTTGAAGCACACCGCCGAAGGCCACCACCGACCAGGCCGCGTTGCGCTTGAAAACGATCAGACGACCTTGAAGGTCACGCATCCCGGTGATCTCCTCGTCGTCACCCGTATCCATGACCGCCAGGCCAGGCACCAGGGTTCCGTCGGAGAGCACGTAGGAGCGCGGTACCTCGTGCGGGTTGTACGGGCGCGAGTAGATGACGCCGTCCGGCTGGCCGTCGAGGTTGGCGTAGAACATCTGCGCCTGCGACGTAGCCACCAGCAGGCAGCGAGGCGGCTCCGAGCGGTCGAAGCGCAGCGACTCGCCCTCGGCGATCTGCCCCTGCGTCTTGGTCACGGCGAAGCTGGTCGACGTATCGTCCTGGATCTCGCCGACGAGGAACCCGAAGACGTTGTCGATCAGGCTGAAGTAGACCCGACGCCAGAAGCCCTCGCGCACGGGGATGCTGGTCAGGAGGATCGAGGCTTCACCGCCGTGGTTGTCGGCGTCCTCGCCCGCAGGCTGCACCACGAGCTCCGAGCTCGGCGCGCCCTCGCTGGCGTTCGCCGGGTCGTAGAAGGTCACCCACACCCGCGTCAGGCCGTCGAGAACCGTGTCGTCCTGAACCGAGCGCCACTGCAGGTCGGGCACCTCGGCGATCGACTCGTCTTCGTCCGGAGCTACGATCAGGTCGGTGTTCGGCTGCGTCGTGACGTAGTCCGCGGGCGTTGCCTTCTCCGGGTCGATCGCCGTGAATACGCGCCCGTTCGTGCCGTCGAAGAATAGCGGCCCAGTCGCCCCGGCAGCGCTGTAGACCTCGGCCTCGAACGAGTCCGTGCCCGTCTCCGCCATGTCGGTCTGCTCGGCCTCGAGGAAGTCGTTGGCCTGTGCGCCCTGCACCTGCCCGGTCGCCCAGCCGGGGCACCACACCTCGCCGTCGAAGGGCGTGATGCCCGAGAGCGGAGTGCCCTGCAGGGCGTTGCCCATCAGGCTGATGTTGTAGTTGCCCTCATCAGGCGACGTGGACTCGTCGAAGTCCTCGCTCTTGACCAGGTTGACGCCAGCGAATACGCCGCCAGGCTGTGAGGCAATCGAGCTGAAGTCGACGGACGACACCCCGTCCTCAGCCACCACGACGATGGACTGCGAGCTGATGATCTCGGAGATGCGGTACACCACACCAAGGAAGGCGGCCGGGGCTCCAGTGCCCCACTGCCAGATCATCCCGATCATGTCTTCGTGAAAGCTGCGGAAGCCAGTGATCCCGCCGCCGACCAGACCGTTCCATAGCCGACCCGGAGCGGTGACCATACCCGTGGCCGTGGTGCCCGCTGGAGCCGGGCAGTCGGACGTGGGGAACCCGATGCAGTTGCGGGTGCCAGCGGAGATGTTCGCCATCTCCTCCGTCTTCGCGTCGAAGGTCGTGTCTGTGGCCCAGGCGTTGGCCGAGTCGGCCTTGCGGAAGCGTCGCACCACGAGCTGATCGCGAGACACCTCTGCCGGTGTGCCCTGGATGTCGCCGGTGGCGCCGGATGTCGTGCCCGTGATGGCGTCGTTATCGACGAAGGCCGTGCCGGTGTTCAGGTACTCGATCACGTTGATCGGGCCGTCGGTCTGATCTTCGGCGTTCGTGTGGATTCGATGGATGACTCCGTTTCGCCCGCCCGCTGCCGTGATGAACTCTCCATCCAGGAACACGCCACTCACGTTGTCTACGATTGCGCGGCGCGTGTCGCCCAGGCCCCAAAAGCTCTGCAGGTAGTTGCCGTACGTCGAGTGGCGCGACGGGAACCCTTTGCGCAGGTAGATGTAGTGCACGTAGCCGGGCGCGATCACCTGCGAGCTCGTGAGCACGCCGACCTCCTTCTTGAGGAGGCTGTCCCACCAGTAGAAGCCGATCTTCCCGTCACGGATCTCGAGACTCCGGCCAGACTGTCCGTCCGCCTTCTGCGACCAGAGGATCTGGCGTCCGGCCACGTTGCGCATGCGCAGGTAGCACTTGAACACCATGAAGTGGTTCTGGTCGTCGGCGCCCGGATCCACCTCGGCCTGCTTGGCCCAGGCCATGTCCGAGTGAGCCGTCTGGAACAGGTAGCTCAGGCCGCGCGTCGAGTAGTGCAGCAGCGGAGTCTCGTCGTCCACCGACGAAGCACCGACCGGGTCGTTGTCCCCGCTCACGTCATTGGCCGTGTCCTCGTTCCCCTCCGGGTCGAAGGCCGCCACGTTCTCTACCCACAGCGGGTTGCGGATGATCTCGAAGTCCGGCTTCGATGTGGGCGTTGGCACACCTGCGAAGCGAGCCACGCCCTCCTCCTCAACCACGACCTTGCCGCCGTTCGCGATGAAGACTTCGTTGCCGAACGACGCGAAGGCAAAGCGTTCGTCGCCGCGCCCCATCTGGTGGAACAGGCTGATGAACGGGTGCGAATGAATCACGCCATACTGGACGCCGCCGCTGTCCAGGGCCTTGTGTCCAACGCCCTCCTGAAGCTCAGCCAGGAAGAGCAGCCCGTTGTAGGGCGCCCCCATGTGGTTGATGTGGTGCGGATCGAAGTCGGGCGGAGGGGCCTCGAAGAAGCTCGAGGTCGTCACCGCCACCTGCGCCAGGCGGCCGCCAAGGCTGTGGATGTAGCCGCGGATCGAGTCGGGCTTGACGCACAGGCCCTTGTACTCGTCCATCTCGAAGTCCGCATCCTCCTCGGAGAAGAGGAAGGAGTCGCGCGCCACGCCCAGGATGATGCGCGCGTCCGCGCCAGGACCGTAGAGGCTCGACACAGCCAGCCAGTCGTTGCCGCTCAGCCCGTTGGCGACGGCGTTCACGTTCACGCTGACCGTCTTGCCGTTGACCTTCAGGTGCGGAACCTCGACCACCGTGCCCGACGTGCTGAAGGTCAGGTACCAGCGCACATGGACCCACGCGTTGGTCGGAATCCGGCGCGTGCCCTCGGCGCACCAGAGGCTGCGATCCGGCTGAGCCGACCCATCGGTCGTGGCGTTCGAGTGCAGGCAGAGCTGCGGGAACCCATCGCGCATGCGGATCCATAGCTGCATGTCGTGCGAGTTGCCGGCGATGGCCGGGTCCGTGTCCTCGCTTCCATGCCACAGGATCGTCTGGTACAGGTTCGAGCGATCGAGCTTCACCCAGGCGTCGTAGACGTAGGTGATCCCCGTCAGGCTCAGGCTGCTGTTGATCGTCAGGCGCGAGCCGTCCTTGAAAAGTAGACGGTCGTCTTCTTTTGGCAGCAGCGCGTGTGTGCCCATGAGCCCGCGCCCGCGGAAGGCCAGGCTCTTCGTCAGGTCTTCGGTCGGGCCCTCGTCCCGCCAGCGGTCGTCCACCTCGAAGAGCGAGCCCTGCGCGCCGGCCAGGATCCGCCTGTTGATGTGGTGCAGCCCCAGGATCTCGTTGCGCCGCGGAGACTGCAGGCCGCGGACCCAGCGCGGAAGGAACCTCGAGCTCAGGCCCTCGCCCACCGGCGAGTAGACCCTGAACCTCCAGTTCACGCCGAGCGGGCACGGGTTCTGGAAGAAGTCCTCCGTGATCGTGGCGTCGTCCACCACCGAGCTCGCCGGGTCATAGGCGCGCCCTCTACCCAGCGGCAGGGTCTTGTCCCTGATGTCGTCCGAGAAGTCGCAGTAGCCGATGAGGCGCATCGAGCGCGCCGCGGCCCCGCTGCGACCCACGTCCCCGAAGGGGGTGACCAGCGTCAGGCTGCCACCGCCGGCCGCCACGTCGCTGATGAAGTAGAACTCGGGCACCTCCCGCCCCAGGGTCTCCAGCTCGAGCACCGGGAACTGGTCCGCGGCCACGATCAGGTAGGTCTCCCGGATCGAGCGCAGGGTGGCCTCGGCCTCGGACTCGTAGAGCTGGTTCTGCCCCGGAGCCGTCACCGTCTGCGAACCATCGACCACGTTGGCCGTGCGGACGCCGTCCCCCAGGGGCTGTAGGAGCTCCTGCAGCGAGAGCTGGCGGGCGGGCATGCTGCGGACCCCGGAGAGCTTGCCGTCCCCGGCAGCCACTGTGGAGCCGCTCGTGGGGGCCAGGGAGCCGGGAGCCGCGGTCCCGAAGACCCGCACCTCGTCGATGATCATCCGGCAGTTGGCCTCCGTGTACCCCCGGGCCAGGCGGGCCGCGTCGTGGCAGCCACCGATCGTGACCACCGAGCGCACCAGGTCCTTGCGCTTGATCGTCTTGGCGGCGCTGAAGAAGCTGAGCTCCTGGTCGCCGAAGTCCGTGCCGGCGCCACTCTGGAGGAGGTCGCGCGCTGGCGTGGCGGCCAGGTAGACCCGGTACTGGTCAACCGTACCCGTCGATTGCACGCCCACCTGGATCGTGATCTTCTTGCCGACCCAGTCGGCGTTCTCCTTCCAAACGAAGTCCGTTCCATCGAACACGTCGAAGGCCCGCGTGCGCCCGGAGTTCTCCTGGTCGGAGCCGTCGTACGTCTCTACGCTGAAGCCGCACGGCCGCAGGATCGCGTACGGGTTCGTCGACTGCAGCCACTGGATGCGGTGCGTCAGTAGAAGGATGGGCTGGGGGTCTGATTCCAGGCCGGTGTCGTCAGGGTCCTTGAGCTCCCAGCTGGCGAGGTGGGGAGCGTACTGGGCCTCCCAGAGGACGCCCAAGCCATCGGGGTCTGCGTTCAGAGCGTAGTACGCCTGAGGAAGGACGCAGGTGAACTCGATGGCGAATCCCCCATTGCCAGACTGTTGCAGATTCTGGAACTCTCGCTGGAAGACAGGGTTCGTGGAGAGATCCAGCTGCAGGGATTCACCCTCGCCAGAGAGAAAGAGCTGGGACTCGCCCCGAGATCCGCCGCTGGAGACCCCCAGCCCAAAGGGACACAGGTATGCGTCGAGGCTACGCACCGTGTCCCTGAGCACGCCACCCCCGCCATCATCCAAGGGGTAGCGTGCGATCAGTGCTTGAATGCCCGGCTCGAGCTGATCCTCGAGCAGGGCCTCCGATCGTAACGAGAGCTGCGTTCTTCGATCGAAGTAGTCGCGGGCCGAGATCGGGCCCGGGTATGGGAAACGCGTGACCAGCCACTCAAGGAGGATGGCGTCGTGCTGGAACGACATCGTCGTCCCGAGGAACAGTCGCTTCTCCACGTCATCGGGGCTAGCGAGCTCGAGCCCATCCTGCACGATCAGCTCGCTGTTCAAGTTGTGGAACGCAGCCGCCACCGTGACGAGATCGTTCCAGAACGTCACGCCGAACCAGTAGTCGCGCGTCGCTCCGGTGATCACGTCCAGGAGCGCGGGATCGCCGCTGGCCAGGCGCGTAAAGTCGGTAGAGGTGGCGGCCTCGTCGTAGGACAGGAAGACTGGCGTAGTCGCCACGAGAGCGTCATCTTCGCGAACCACGCGTGAGGGGCTGGACTGTCTGACATGAGCCTGGTTTGCTCCGCCGATGGTCGTCGCGCGGTCGCCGTTGGCGTCGAGCCAGTGCGTCCCACTCGTGGCTGCGGTGTACGCCGTGAACCAGCTGCGCAGCTCGACCCCGAAGAAGCCGGCCACGCGCGTCGACTGCATGACCTGGCTGACACCCGAGCTCTTCGCGCGGTCGGCACCCAGGCATGCGTAGGCTGCGGCCTCCGCACCCGAGCGGTCGCCACCCATGACGACCATGTCGTTGTTGATGCCCAGGACGTCGGCAAACTCAGCAAGCCACTGGCGCGCCCACACCGCATCCTTCTCGGGGAAGTACTCCGTGTCGTCGTCCCACCGCGAGGAGCCATGAGGCGAGAAGGCCCCCACCGTCGGCGTGCCTGACGAGTCCGTGCCCGTGTGCCCCACGCTGATGAAGACCCAACCTTTGCTGACCGCATCCCAGGCAAAGTCGTCCGTGCCCTCAACGAGGCTCGTGCGCGTCAGCACTTCCGTGAAGGCGCTGTTACCCTCTAGGAATAGTACGACCGGATATCCACCCGGCGGACGTGGGATCTCAGGCGGTGGATGGAAAATAGCGAGACGTTGCCTCGCGTGCGCCGACGTCCCACTCGGGTTATACCTTTGGCGGATATTCCCCTGAGAGTCCGGCGTCGGAAGAATTGTGGCTGGGGGCGTTGGTTCATTTTCAACAGAGTAGAAGCGGATCTCCGACAGGATCAGCGGGCGCTGGTTCCAACGGAACGCCTGCACGATCACCATCTCGCTAGTGAAACCACCGCCCACGCCGGTGTACCCGAGGATGCCCACTCGGATGTCGGTTGGAACCGTCTGCTCGACGTAGTCTCCGATGGTAACGATGCCTCCGCGCAGCGCGCCTGAAGCGCCCGCCTCCCCGCCGAGGAAGACGAAGCGATAGCCGCGCAGTGCGCTGGCGTTGAATGCTCCCGTTGACGCGCCGTACCCGGTCCAGTCCGCGGCCGTCGGGCCGTTGGGTGATCCGCGCTCGAATGGCAATCGGTTGTCGATCAGGGAGCGCTGGTCGCCACTGGCCGGCAGCGTGACGTAGGTGTTCGTGCCCGCGTGCGAGATGAGCAGCTCGTACCCTGACGGGTACAGGCTCACGCTGCTCTCGATCGAGCGGTCGACCATCACGAAGCCGCCGTGCTCCATCGGCGCAGAGTCGGCTCCGAACGGGATGAAGCCGGCGTCCTGCCAGGGAGCCATGCGGTAGCCGAGCCCCGCAAACATCGGGTCGCGCGACGAGTATCGGATTCCGTACTTGGTCAGGTACTCCAGGCTGTCTGTCGGCCCCTTGAAGACGTGCAGCCCGTCGTTCGGCTCATACCTCGAGGGAAGCGCTGGATCTGTCGCGCTGAAGCGCTCGACCTGGATCCCGGCGACGTAGGTTGACGTGCCTGGGTCCTCATCGTCGATGTCCGCATTCAGGAACGACGTGTAGAAGAGCGTCTGCCAGTCGTCGGACTGGTCACCTGCGGCCAGCACACGCACCGCCGAGATACGCCACCAGCCGTCGCTGTCGCGCACCGGCTCCTGGTAGGCCGCGAAGAGGTCGGTGTCGATCGGCTCGCGCAGCACAGGCACGCCGTCCACTCA
>Ga0307379_10009146_pt1 | contig 13271 bp, 22 predicted proteins | sample UN2MG_FD_202237 | JGI IMG/M metagenome (GOLD analysis project Ga0307379, IMG submission 202237) | Soil microbial communities from Risofladan, Vaasa, Finland - UN-2 | ecosystem: Environmental > Terrestrial > Soil > Coastal area > Acid sulfate soil | place: Finland: Risofladan, Vaasa | collected...
CAACGCAGTAAACAACACCCTCATACTCAATCCGAGTGTTGTCATCCTCAGCCGTCAGCGGATCTACAGGCACTTTCTTGTCCGGCCAGCCCCTGATATCCTTGCCACCAGGAAACCAGAACCCCATCCCCGGAGCTGTCGTGTAACCCTCCAGATACAACCTGCTCGACCAGCCAATGAAAACACTGCTGGTAGCAGTATCAGTGACCACGGGAAACGCCCGACACACACCGAGATCGTCACTGTTCAGCGTGATCTCGACCTCGCTACCCGCCCGGTCGATCAAAGCCGACACCCGATCCCGCAATACCATCCACTTCTGCATCGACCCTACATTTCCCCCCACACCGGGCCACAGATGAACAACGCATAATCAACCGAGCCAGCCCACCGGCCGATGAAACGCATGTCAGCCGAGTGGACCTGCCCCTCATAAACAAACCGACTGCCGACGTCTATCGTCGTGTCGGGCGCCGCATACAAAGCAAGCGCGGGACGAGCCTCCGAGAAGTCAGTCCCTATGTAACCGGCCACCGTGCCAGTATCCGCGATGCCGACAATCACCCGATGAACACCAACCCCCGCGCCATCAGTGATCTCGACATCCTCGCCACGTTCCGCGAGGATTGCGGCTATCTTGTCTGCTCGACTGCTCATAACACCTCACGCCGTAGAAAACAACACCAACGCCCAAGTGCCCTGATTAGCCCACCGACCGACATACTTCGCCTTCCCGGTATAAGGCCCCACCCCATCCCGAGTAAAAGTGCTGCCAACGGCTATCGTCGTATCGGGAGGAGCATACACCACCAACACCGGATCATGGGTCACGCCGGCATCCCCGGCCTCACCAAACGCAGAAGCCAGACCAACATCAACGACCGCGACCACCACGCGATGAACACCCGCCCCGACATCGGCCACCGTGATATCCTCGCCACAAGCAGCAAGCACAGCAGCAATCTTGCCAGCCAACACACTCACGACAAATACTCCGGGCGATCAAACGCAAATGGAGAATCAGTATTCCCCTCATGAGACTCCTGCGGAAGATCAGTCGCATCGGCAATAGCGGCATCTTCAGCAGCCATCCGAGCCGTGCGAGCCGTTGCAGCCAGCCCCCGAGCAGTAGCGTCAGCAGCTAAGCCAGTGGACAAAGCCGCGTCAGCGGCCACCTTGGCCACCATTTCAGCTTCAGTCAGTGTCTTCGCGTCGACCAGGAGCTTGTCAGCCGTCAACACGGCCGTCTCAGCATCAGTTTTCAACTCAGTCGCATCGACCAGGAGCTTGTCAGCAGTCACCTTCGCCGTATCGGCAGTGACCTTTGCCACTTCGGCAATCACCTTATCCAACGCAGCGTCACCGGCCACCGTGAACGGCTCCAAGATAGCCATCCCACGAGCGATCAGCTTATCACCAGACTCCGCAGCCTCACCAACCTCATTGCCGCCAAACTTCGCCGCCTCGGCATATCCCGGCTGCCTGCGAAGCATGTTCAAGCACTCACCAGCGATGACATCAATCATCCCCTGCTTGCAGGCTGCCTCGTAAGTAGCCAGATGAGCAGCGACGATCATCCCCGACAGCCCAACCAGCATTTCGGCGACGATAGCCGTGATCTTCGCATCATAGACCGACTTCTGCGTGTAGACGTGCGCCCCATCGTCAGTCAAGGCCAGCAACGCGCCGCCCAGAGTGGCAGAGATCGTGAACACATCCTGGTTGGTGATTGTCTTGACCCAGTATGAAACCCCCGCAGTCACCCCGCCGGAAGTCTCAGTGAACGAGATAATGTCGTTCACCGCCAAGCCGTGCAAAACAGACGTGATCAAATCCCCCGCGTTAGTGAACGTGCAGTTCACCTCGCCAGCCGGCAACTGCAAACGACGCTTAATATCATTCAGCGCAATAGTGATAGCCATTATGCCACACTCACCTTCCCGTTGTTGCCATCAGACGGCCCAGCATCCCCGTCACGAGTCCGAGACACCGTAGGAACCGACTCCGGCCGATCAGGCGCGGGCCCCGCGCCCTGCAAGCCAAGGAACTCACGAATGAACGGGTCAACGGGATCCAGAACCCCGCAATCGACCAGGTTCTTAATTCCAGTCGACAACGGACCCAACTCGCGATCCTCCAGCGGCCCGAGCGAGAACACAGGCACCGGGACGTCAACCCCGTAATTGAACCGCACCAACGGACGTAGAACCTGTTCCTTCATAACAGTTTCCTCCAGGTCCAGCTTCAAACCCTTGAGACACATCCGCAAGACGTCCAGATGGACTTTTGCCATAGCAAACGAGCCGACCTGCCCGCCGCTGTCCGTGATCAGGTTAGTGTTCAGAATCGCCTTGGCAATCTCGCAGTTGTGATGGTCGACCGCGATCCGGTAACCGACATCCCCCTGCCGGATTGTCTCCAGCAACTCAGCAGACATATCCTCCGGGATCACGATAGCAGAGCGCACCTGAATCTTTTCCAGAATAGACAAAAACTCGGTCTGCGCCGCCTTCGGCGTTCCCCGACGATAGGTCCCCTTGGTTGTCGGAGCGCCATACTTCTCCAAGTAAAGGTTCCAAAACCGCGTCAGCAGGTCCTTAGACCACCAGTTGCGGTAACACGCCCTCAAATCAGACGTGCCATAGGGGTTCGAATACTCGGGCTGATAGGAGTAGATCACGAAACGATCAGCAGGGAAAACGTCGTTTGTCGGCTCGTAACGGACGCCGACGACGTTGCGATACTCGTCAACATCAAAAGACCAGTCAGCGGGATCTTTGCTTTTCAGATAAAGCGGCTGCCACTTCCCCGCCCAGCGCCCTGTTTGCACAGTCTGCCACACGACATTCTGCAAACTGTAACCCTTTGCCAGAGCATCAGTCACGTTCCACAGCACAGTCAAGATAGAACCAGTGACCGCATGCAGAGCCCAGTCGCAGAACTCCGCCACCTCCTTGCCGCGGGCGCCATCCTCCTTGACTGCCTTAACCTCCCAGCCACGCGAAAGCAGCGAGCCCTTCTTGATTGCCAGGCAACTCTTGACCTGACCGTCCTTCTGCATCGCAGAGTAATCTTCCAGCCCCCGCCGACCGACCAGATCGTCAGGATTCGCAAAAGCCCGCATCCCGCCAGCAAGCGACGGGTCAGCGCCGACCTCAGACTTCGCCACCGGAACTGCCTTTGACGCCGAAAAGAGATTCCTCAACCCCGAACGAAGATCCAACACGCTTATCCCCCCCGAGCGTCGGCAGTTCACTCAAGCCAACGCCAAACTCAACTGATTGTATACCTGCTATAGACGCCGTGTCAACAATATCGTCATTGCGACCACCCGGAAACTCCATAAGCTCATGCTCCACAACCTCAGTCCAGTGAGCGCCCTTCCGATGGTAAACCGTGCCGCTCTTATACTTTGTCAAGATAGTCACCGACCGAGTCAGCTTGTCCACATCGGCCGGCGACTCGACCACCGGCAACCCCACCGCCAGAGCAGCCGCGATCAGATTAGTGCCAAAAGTCTTGTTCTCCACCGCCTGAAAAGCCGGAGTCCAGGCCGCATAAGCGTCCTCCAAGGCCCCCAAGTGACCGGAAACGTCCAAACGCTCACGAAACAGACCGCAAAGCAGCAACTCACCACCCGGACACAGCATCCACGTCGAAATAACGAAGAAATCAGCACTCGACTTGCTCGAACCGTTTGTGTCGACCGTCTGGAAACACATGCATTCGCCACGATGATACCGCAGGTCACCATCCCGCCCGTGCAGGCAGTAATAATCACCCTCCACGTCGAAATACAACAACCAGTCGCGCTTGAAGAGCTTCCCACCCGGTTCCTCCGGTTCCTGCTGATATTGAGACTGCCAGAAATACGGGGTCACCGACAACGCCTTCTGAATCTCCACAACTTCAGCCTCGTCGTAGAACTCAGGCCATAACACCTCGCCTGCCGGCCTGCCCAGAACATCATCGACTCCAGCCCGAACAGCCAGCTTCAACACAGTGAACTTCTCACCGGCGCCGGCCTCCATCTCAGCAACCAGCTCGCCGGTCAGGTCCTCCTTGTGCCACCTCGTGTGAATCAAAACCAACCGGCCACCAGGCAACAACCTGTTCCGCACCGCAGACCGGTAGTTATCAGACACCGTCTTGCGATATGCCGCGGACGACGCCTCAGCCCAGTTCTTATACGGATCATCGACTATCGCCACGTTTGCACGGCGACCTGTCACAGCCGAGTTGATCCCGCAAGCCCGCATCCCACCACCGAGAAACGCCGGGCCAGCATCCACCAGCCAACGATCGATCGCCTTAGAAGCCGTCGATACCGACGCACCGCTGATCTTCGGAGCCCAATACGTGTAGAACTGCCGAGCAGCCGCCGAGTGCTCCTGAGCGAGGTCGTCACCGTAAGAATTCAACAGAATCTCCCAGTCGCAGTGACGAAGCAAACACCACGCCGGGAATACGCGGCTGCACAGGTAGGACTTCGCATACCCAGGCGGGATGTTGATGATCAAACGAGTGATGTCACCCGACTCCACAGCCTCTAAGTGCTCGCAGATCAGGTCAAGATGCTTCCCGTCGATCCACTGGAACGGCGAGACTAATCTCGCCATTTCCTTCAAGTGCCGGAACGCCTTCGCCATCCGCACCTGCTCCAGCGTTACCTCGTTCAAAGATTCCGGCAAGCATTTCGAGTGTCGCATCATCTACATCCCCCAATATCCCGCCTAATACCCCACCAGTCCCTGCCACCACTGCACCCAAAGCTATCCGCTGAGGTGCCTCAACACCCCATATCTTTCGGATGTCACTCAAAGCACCACGCATCTGCTCAGCATACCTCGGATCGTGAGTCTTTCCCCACTCAGTCTGAGCCTCAAGGTAAAGAGCCTGCAACATCCCAGTCTGCTTGATAGCGTGGATCCTCGCGATCTCAGGCGATTCCTGAGCCACACGACGAGCCAACCTCGACACAATGTCAGTCACGTCACGCTTCGGCATACCCAGCAAATCAGATAACTCAGACTCGTCCTTCCCGTCCAAAACACCGCGAGCTATCCGCTTCTCCACCTCACCACGACGGTATAAATTGCTCGGGTCTGTCCCCGCACCCCGCTCAGTAGTATTCATAGACTACACTATACACCTTTTCCAGCCGCAAAGCCAGAATGAGCGCGGAGGTTCTCCCATAAAGAACAACAGCAATAACAAAACACACTAATCAAGTAGTAGAGTATATATATATTAAGATAACAATAATAATACATAACAACACTACACACACAGTGAGTAGTGATAACAGCAGCAGCAGCAGCAGAACAACAACAGACTACAATGCATTCACTATCAATGAACAACTAACTGTGACTTGACCGCGACTCGCTCGCTTCGCTCGCTCGTCGCTGGACTGTGGATCGCCACAGCTTTGAGCAGCAATGAGAAGCAGAAGAACAAGGTATTGATAATTCAGAAGCACCCACCCACCCACCCCCAAGGGAAGGGGGTCATCCAAGGCACTATCAACGATCGAGGGGCCAGTGATAATTGATCGACCACGACGCGGGGCAGCAATCGTGGTGACTTGAAAGATTTGCATGATGATAGTGAGTGGTATTCAGGCATTTTGTCTGCACGAAGGGAGGCTAAGTGGCAGCCCATAGCTTAGTGGTGAAGCGACGCCGCTGGTGGCGCGCCGCTCAGCATCGAAGGGACGAATGCTTCGCCGGCGCCGCCCCCTGCGTCGTTAGCTATCTGCATCATCGAAGCGAAGCAGACCGGCAGGGATTATTTGACCAGGGACTGACGTCATTGTGAGGCCGAGGGTTCGGACGCACGATAACCACGGCATTATGTCAACCAGAGCACATAGACACAGAGCAGGTTGAACATAATGCGGGTTATCCTGCGCCGAGTGATACGCCTGTGGTAGGCGAGAAGCTGAAGGGAAGGGACGCCGCCCGCGCCTGCCGGAGGCACCCGGCAGACTGCGCGGGCGGCGGGGACTCACTGCATCCATACGACTGTGGGTTCCGCGCCCATACGCAGGTAGCGTAACGGCGCGTGACAGCTTAGTGCTCATTGAAAGCTCCGGGACGCGGCTCTGCCAGCCCACCCCCACGCTGGACACAGCTCACTTCGTTCGTCTGGGCCAGCGTGGGGGTGGCACGTGCTGCGCGGCACGCTGGCACGCTGGCAGAGCCGGGCGCCGGCGGTCGTTCCATCGCACTACGCACAAGGGATTATGTGCTCCGTGCGCAGAGCGTCGCCGGACGAGCGGGGGGCCGCCCCGTGTGGCCACGTGCCCTTCCCCCCTGCCCCCCCCTTGCCCCGGCCAGGTCGCTGATGCTCCTGTGTCCTTCCCCACCCAGGAAATCAATACTCACGACACACAACGTGGCCAGAGCGAGAGCGATACCATGGCGCGGCTTCGCCGCGCCATTCTTCAGAGCGAGCGCATCCCTCCAGGTATCCTGCCAGAAGAAACAAAGAAAGAAGATCTGGATTACTACGATACGTACGACCACGGTCAGAATATCCTAAGCATAACTCATCGATCATTGAAAGCCCGAAAGAAGGTCGACGCGATGTAGCCCCGCGATTTTTGGAAGCATTACAGCGAATTTCAGCCACGGAACCCGAATTCGAGCCCCCAAACACGACACCGAGCCCCCGAACACGACACCGAGCCCTACACTGAACCGTTCACCGCCGCTCGGGCCGGACCCCCCAGGTGCAGCGGGGGGCGTCCCCGGCCCTCGCTGGATCACTGCTCCATTGACCGCTGCGGCGGGCCGACCCCCCAGGTGCCGCGGGGGGCGTCCCGGCCCGCCTAAGCTGCACCGCACCATGTAATCAAGCAACTTTTCGCAAACCACCAGAAATATCAAGGAGAGTCCTTTTTCGAGGGGTCCCCCTTTCCTAATCCAACGCTTCACTGTCCATATTGAGCACGGGCGGCGGGCTTTGCCCGCCGCCCTAGCCTCCAAGCCCCTCATTTCGACTTGCCGTAGACACCTGTTCACTGCACAGCCCCTGCCTCGCCCGAAATCGCTAAATCTCTCTTATACATGAGGAAAGTTTTTTAGACTAGGAAGTAACGACCCCTACCCTTTTTTGAGGCTCGGCGTATCTTTTGTGCTTGCTACTATACTTTTGTGCTTAGCTATGGTATACTTACTTGGTAGTGTAAAAAACTTCCCTTATACATGAAGGAGATTAACGCAAAATGGGACTCTCAAACAAGGTCAAGCTAATGTTTCAGCGGCCAGGTCCACCGGAGATCAAGGTCTGGAAGGGCGGGCCATTTCTGGAGGGCTACGTCAATGGGGTGATGGTAGGCAAGGTGATGAAGGTATCGCCCATCTTCGTTGATGGCGACACTGAGCGGGTCTGCCTACGATTTGCGCACCACACGATCCTGCTCACTGCGGAGGAGGCCGTTGACATCGGCTGGGAGATGCTGAAGGACTCTGAGCGCAAGGCTGAACGGGAGCAGCGAGCCGAGCCTGCCGATTGGATGGCTCCAACGGACAAAACCCCGTGATCACTCGACCGCGGGGTTCTATCCGACAATGACACACACTAGGAGGAACACGGCTATCATATCACTTGAGCGCAGTGATGTCAAGGCTTGGATTATCACGATGTATCAAGCTGTGCGAACCCACGCAACGCGGTCTAGTTGTGGTAAAAGCAGCCCCGTGGATCACCATTCCGGAAGGCTCCGAGGTGTCGGTTCCCGACGATCTGATGCCGCTTCGCTGAGTCGCCGAAAGCTCGGTGTAGCTTCTATCTGGAATGAGTTTCCTGTCAATCATTGCCGGTTCGGTGAGCATATCGCAAGCTGTTAGCATAGCTGAAGCTCAGACTTGGGGAGTCTTTTCTGGCTCGGTAGTTCGACTGCAAGCCCGGGGTAGTCAGTATGCGTCAATAGACGCCTCTGTGGTTCGACATTACTCTGTGAACAGGTATCTTTCTAGGGTGGGGAGGGTCGGGCTTTGTTCGCAGCCAGTAAACGTCGACAGCGACCTGGGCGGCAAGGGCAGCCCCGGAACCCGGAGCCCGGAGCCCCGGAGCCCGGAGCCCGGAGCCCGGAGCCGAAAAATAACTCAATTATTTTCGCTGGACAGGAGGATATTCCAGAGGCGCCGTCGCAGGAGTAAATAGGCCTCCAGTTTGGCATCCAGGAAGCCGATAATTAGAACAAGGAGCAAAGAACAATGAGCAAGCAAACCAGACACGAAGCAGGAGTAACCAAGCACTTCGACACACTCAAAAAGCGGGGCAAGCAAACCCGGCAAGGCATGTCAGGCGCAAGCTTCGACTACCTCAGATTTCCTTTCCAGACCTATCTTGCAGGCAGCCAGCCGCCCTCTTCCGCAGAGCAAGCAGCTTCAATGCTCGCTCGCATTCGCCGCCAGCCCGCTCCAGCCCTTCCCCGCCTTCCAGGCGGGAGCGTTAGATCGCTCGAAATCCATCCTGGCCAATATGCCAGCATCCGCATGAGCGGCAAGCCCGCCATAATCCGCGTTGAGATCGTGAGCTTGAACATCGTTTCCGGCAAGCTTGTCCTCGGCCACCGCGACGGGTATTCCGGCTGTGCGTTTGGTGCCGGTTCCCCCGTCGAAGTTCCTGTCTGCTCTGTGATCCGGATATCGAATGACCCGTTTCACTTCCGCCGCGATGACGCTGTTCCCTGCCATCTTGCCGCGACCTGCCAGCCGGTCGGTTCCTGCTTGCTCGTCCCCCTTGACGCGGATGCCAAGGGAGCTTTCCAATCTTGTTCACTAGTAGTGAACAGCGAGGTGTCTTAATGCTAACACACTGCCCTGACTGCTCGAATCTTCTTGTGCACAGCAACGGCTGTGTCTGGTGCCCCGTTTGCGGGTGGGAGGCCTGCGGACTATGACCACAGAACAAAGACAAGAAAGCATCACGGAAGCCGTCAATCTGCTTGATCAAGCAAACCTACTCGCAATGAGGCTAGCTCGCGACCTGCGAAACAGCCACGACACACCCGCCGCCGAAGAGATAGATGAAATCGCTTATCAGATCAGCGGTGCTCGCAACGATCTGGAGGCCCTGTTGTGAAACACCTACACCTGTTCAGCCACGGAACCACAAGCCTGGTAGTAGACGTCCTGCGCGAGCAGGACGGCCAAGCAACCTGCCGCGTGGTGCGGCCCGTCTACCGGCCAGGCTACAAGGGCAAAGCTTTCTGGCGATCGCAGCACGATCAGCCAAGCCCCGGCGACGAGATCGTCATCCCCCGCAGCGAGCTGCGCCGATGCCCGTTCAATGTGCGGCTACGCGCTAAGCTCCGCCCCGCGTTCGACATCATGGACGCGCTTGTCATCCTCTCCCTTGGCTTCCTAGTCGGAGCTGTGATGCTTTTCTGCTTGACGGGACCAGCACCGAAGCCCGTTGACTCTGAGACTATCCGACTCCTTTCCTCAATGGACAACTGCCAGGCGGACTTCGAATACGACAAGGCCGAACTTCGGCAGGAGTAGACTTGACATCTGTCCAGCGATGTGATAGAATAAGGTATTGACATCGTAGACATTCGGAACGACCCGACCTGTCTACAAACAAGACGGCCCGGAGGCAAAATGAGACTGACACCCGACATCATGGCCCTGGCATTCCCGGCCATCGACCCGGAGGCGCCGCCCGGCGCATTCCGGGCATCTCTCTTTCGCCAGCTCTGCGCGTTCACCGATAACATCGGCTACGCGGAGGACATGACCGACGTCATCCGCAGCCACATAGACGACGCGCCCTATTCTGCCCTGCCGCAGCGGCTCCAGAGCTATAGGGCCAGCGTGGACTTGTTCCTGATGGTCGCGCCCGAGCCGCGTATTGTGCTCTATCTTCGCGCCATCGGCCTGACCCTCTCAATGAAGCGCAGCCCCAGGCGTTTCCACCAGGCACTTCTAGCAAAGGCCCGGGAGTATAACCTGCCGATCCCCACGCCGATGCTCGCGCCTCAGGGCGCGCCAGTCTCCGTTGACGTGCACCTACGCCTCCCCCTGCCGGTGCACCACGCGCTACTAGCCAAGGCCCACGCGCTCGGGACCACTCTATCAACCCTCATCCGAGAGGCACTATACAAACAGGAGAACATATCATGAACCACCTCATCAACCACAACCCGACCGCCGCCGCTCTGGCCGCCTTCGGTTTCTTCGCCATCTTCGCGGCTATACTGATTGCTCGGGCTGTGCACAAATATCGCCAAGGCGACCCTCACTTCGATCCACTAGCCACGGCACATCAGCCGGCCAGGCGCGCGCTTGACGGCCGTCCCTGGTGGCGCACAATGAAAACCGAGGAGCCACGGCCCAGCTTCGAGGGAACCGGGACGCCACGACCCGACTCTCCCTGCCCCGCTTGCGGCCGTCACTGGGGATTTGGCGGGTGCGATACCTGCAAGGAGCACGGCTTCTCTGAGTTCCTGCGAATCGATGACCGGCCCTACAACCCGGCGACCGACGTAAGCCATTCAAACATCGGAACACAAGAGGGCATCCACTCCGAGGAAAGGCAATGAGCGAATCAGGCACTGCGTTACGTAACGCGCAACGTCAAGCGGCTTTTCGCCAGCGCCGAGACGCCCGACTGTCAGAGCTGGACTTACAGGCCCAGCGCATTATCAACGCACTATCGGGAGCCTGCGAGCGGGGACGATGCCCTGCGCTCACCAATCATCTACCGGAGCCACCGCAAGCGGGGCTCGCGGAGCTTGTCAGGAGGCTCGAAGATCGCCGCCTGATCGTGTGCAAGAATGAGAGGGACCAATGAAAGAATCAGCGCTCTCTAAGGCCATCCGGTCCGCTTTCGCCGCTCGCGGCGCCCGCTGCATCAAGTATCACGGTGGCCCCTACGGCGAGGCGGGGATCCCCGACTTGATCGTCTGTTATCGTGGACGCTTTGTGTTCGTCGAGACAAAACGCTGCGGTGAGAAGCCGACGCCCATCCAACTTCAAAGGATAGCAGAGCTGCGGGCATTCGGCGCAACCGGAGGACCCGCCGATGCCGTCGACATTGCCCTACTATTCCTAGACGTCGTGGACCAAGATATTCAGCACTTGGAGGATATCGACTTTACCCTCCGAGAACTTGCTACTTGACACGAGTCTAGCCACTGTGCTATGCTATCTTATACGAAAGGAGTTTCTATGGACTATCGACAAGGCCAGCCAATGAAAGACGCCGCGGAGTGGACAGCTAAACAACACTCACTTTCCCTCAAGCACTACCTCCGTCAGGAAACGGAGCGAGGGCGATCTGATACCTCAATCGCCACCGACTTTCACGTTCACCGTCACACCATCTGCAACTGGAAACGGCTGCTCGGACTCGTCACGGTGAAGCGACTCATTCAACGACACTGACATTAGAAAGGGACGACAATGACAAAGGAACAATTCGACACTACCAACCAGGAACTGAAGGCCACCCGGCTTTCCATCTGCGACCTCACCGAGGAGGCAGAGGGGATCACCACCGGCCCACTCCGGGACACTGAGCGCCGGATAGCTGACTGGGACGCCAATCAGACCGCCGATATAGCCCAGCACACCGGCCAAACCGGAAAACCCGTTTTCAGCAACGCCGAGGCCCGCGCAGCCGAACTCGCCCTCCGTCAAACCGGGAGCGTCGACCGGCGCGACCTTGCGGACGCGCAAACCGCCTACCAGGCCCAGCTCGCGGCCATCCGCAACACGATAGCCCGGAAGCACGTCGAAGCATCGTTCCTCCAGAACGACATATCCTACGCCATCCACCAGGGCCTACAAGCAACCGCAATGCGCGACATGCTTCTCGGGCTCGCGGGACAGGTGTAGCAATGGCGCTCATTGAACCGGCCGTATACCACATCGGCTTCAGAGGCGACAAGCTCACGGCAGACGCACCCCCGCAGACCGAGCGGGGGTGCAAGCTGCGGTTCATCGGCGGGGCGTTCATCAGCGCCAAGGGCTACTGGACCTTCGCCCCCGGCACAACGTGCCAGGCTGCACAACTCCTTGAGATACTGCCACACGCCACCATGGACAGCCGCGTCGGCAGAATGGCCAATGACTACTGGCGCAACGTTGCGGAGGGACGCGCCACCCACTACGGCGAGATCGGCTACGCCGTATCGCCGATGGACCTCCACCGGGGCCTATCCATAGATGACTACCGCAAGAAATACGGTAACCGGATCATCGACTGGATTCAGGAGCACGGAGGCGGAGTCGAATGATCACCCACGGCCCCCCGCTCTGGCCACACCAGAAAGAAGCCCTGAGCTTCATCCACCGACGCCGCGGCTCACTGTTATGGGTCCCAATGCGCGCCGGCAAGACGCGCATAGCCATAGACTACATACAGAACACCGGCCCCGGCCCGGACCTGGTAATATGCCCTCACAAGGTCATCCCGGTATGGCTTGAGCAATTCGACACCTACCTGCTCAACCGACATGCCTACAGTATCCGCGGACTCGCTACCCAGACCATAGCAGAGCGAGCGGCCACGGTCAAAGAGATCATTGCCACCGGCACCAACAAGATATTCGTCGTAAACTACGACGTCATAGCCGAGGAACCACTGGCAAAGGAACTACTCAAGATCAAGTGGAACCGACTCATCTTTGACGAGGTCCACCGGCTCCAGGCTCCAGCCGGGAAGCAGTCACGCTTCGCCGCCCGGCTTGCAAAGAACGCTCGGAAGGTGATCGGACTCTCGGGGACACCGGGCAACCCGCTCGGCAACCCAGACAAGCAAGCAATGCGGGACGCGGGGATCCTCGATCTCTACGGCGTGATGCGGACCCTCGCGCCCGGACACTTCGCTTGGACAAACAAGGCATACAAGGCCACGTTCGGTGTCTGGAATCAGTTCACACCATTCCCCAAGATCGAGGGTTACATCAACCACAGGCTCTTTGACGCCAAGCTTGCCAGCGTCTGCTACCACGTCACCGAAGACCAGCTCGCCTACACAATGCCCGAGGCCATCGAGCAAGTGCGGCCCGTCACACTACCGCCTGCTGTGCAGGCGACCTACGACGCCCTCGAGCGCCAGATGATCACCGAGTGGGAGGGCGACGTCACAACCGCAGCCAACGCCCTGGTAAAGCAACTCCGGATCCAGCAGATGACAGCGGGGTTCCTACAGGCAGACGGCGCCGACGCTGTCCAGGCTGTGCACACTGTCAAGATCGACGCCATCAAAGAGATCATCGGCGACATAGCACCCACCGAGCGCGTCCTGAT
>Ga0307379_10009147_pt1 | contig 13270 bp, 10 predicted proteins | sample UN2MG_FD_202237 | JGI IMG/M metagenome (GOLD analysis project Ga0307379, IMG submission 202237) | Soil microbial communities from Risofladan, Vaasa, Finland - UN-2 | ecosystem: Environmental > Terrestrial > Soil > Coastal area > Acid sulfate soil | place: Finland: Risofladan, Vaasa | collected...
TGTTTCCATGTCGCGCGGGCTCGTTGTCGAGGCTGTCTACCAGGCAACGGCTTTGTCAGGTGGCGCTAGTGTTGGGCGTATTGTCAATACAGGTACGCTCGTGCTCGGGCCAGCCGGCCTGCAGTATCAGCCCGGGCCCACGGACCGTCTTGTCTTGAAGCTTGGTACACAGACACACGAGTTTGTTGTAAAAGATGCGCAGGGCAACATGTCGGCAGCGACATCGACAGCCTGGCTTTTCTCGCCGCACAGGCTTCATTACACACATCGCATACCTGGCCAGGCCGAGGCAGATATCTCGCTCAGTTTCGACGGGCATCGCTTCCAGGCGAAAGTTAAGGGATGGAGCATGGTCAGCGGCGCCCGCTATACAGTGGACCTAACTGCCTCCGGCCAGTCGGCTTCAAAAAGGGACTACCATGGGCAAGACGTGCAAACAGAGTATAATCTCAGTGGCAATGTCCAGAGCGATGGATTTGCTGTGGAAGTCGATGAGCGACACTCATTCAGCATGGCGGCAGCCACGAATTTGAGATTGCTTCAATCCATGCGGGGCAGTGCCAGCCAGTTCAACGGGACGTTGAATAATGTGCTTCGAGTGGGTGAGGACGAGTACAAGTTCGACAGCGTCCAGATTCAGGCCGACATGAAAGACCGCGGTGGAACTGGAAGTGCAGGCGTCACCAGCGCGACAGGACAGGTCCTGCTCAACGGCAAACCCTTTGGCCGCTGTGTCCTGCAGTCAGGACGCGTCTTCCTTGAGACCGAAGGCGGCCAGATCATGCTGGACCTGCCGCTCGGAAAAAAATAGGTATATCCTCCGACAGCTTGACATCTGTCTGCGTGCAATTGTCTCTAGAGTGTTTACTCCTTCATTCCTACCCGAGCAAGAATCAGCATTAGATTTATCGGTCCTGGAAATAGCAGACTAGATAAAACCTCCCTTTCTCCCCAGTCTTAACAATCTTTTAACAAACCTTTAACAAATTTTTGACAACTTGCCTTCTAATAAAGCTTAACTTAGCCATGAAAGAAATAATTAGTAAAGGAAGAAACAATTAAAATAAGTTCGATCAAGGAGGCTAAGTGATGGCAAAGAACATCGGGCACTACGGCCCATCTCATCCCCATGCAGGGAAACTCGTGGAAAAGATTTCCAGACCTGTTGTGAGAGCTGCAGGCGCTGCACTGAAATTCTACGATAACAAAAGCCGCTATGCGATGCTGAAAGGCCAGGAAATGCGTGAGCGCCTTAGTCGAGGAAAATCTGTGTATCTGGTTGGCATTGGCCCAAGCGGGCACAACTCGACCGCAGCGCTCGCTGAGGTCTCTGCGAAAGATGGGATACGGCCTATCTCCAATAACGAGGAGGAGAGGTATACCGGAATCAGGCACGAAGACAGGTTTCCAGAGAACTCATTAAGAGAGGTCCTTGGCCTTCTCGAGAAAATGGGGGGGAAGCCTGCCGATATCCTTGCTGTTGTCGGATCCTGGGATTACCTGGCAGGAATCTCTACGGGCTTTCGAGTTGCTGTAGAGGAAGCACCTGTCAGCCTTAATCTGGCACGCAGGTCCGCCTCTCCGCAAATGAATCTTTGGCATTTCCTGGAGGCGCTCAAAGCTCCTGGCCAGCTCAAGAGCTTTTTTAGGACCAATAAGAGGGTACCAGTCGTTGGTTTGCGTCACCACGACAACCACGCTTACTTTCCGTATGCAGTGTCGCCGTTTGCTAGGAGTCCGGAACCGACCATAATTGTCGTCATAGATGGTTTTGGGGACGACGGTGCAATGTCCACCTATGTAGCCAAGCGGGGGAAAGTGGAGCTTTTCCAGAGCTTCCACAATTTATTTGATTCGTTAGGATTCCTTTACGCTGTAATCAGTTCTACACAGGGGGGATGGACAACCCTCAGCAGTGAGGGGCGGTTTATGGGAGCCAGCGCTTGGGGGGACACAAATCGTCTCACGAATCCCTATTACAAGCGCTTGCGGCAGATCCTGTACTTTGGCTCCGATGGTCAGGTATGCGTAAATCGATCGTTTATCAACTACCATCGACTGGGGCAACTGAAGCCATATGGCAAGCGGCTCGTGGAAATCATTGGCGAACCGATTCCTGCAGAGAAGATGTGGAATCCTGGTACGGTTCTGAAAATCGATGATATCGAGCTCGCCGAGGTTACTCAAGAGCGAGTTGACAAGGCCGCAGCGCTCCAGATGGTGTTTGAAGATGCGCTATTCCATATGGTTGGCTATCTCATTCAGCGCACTGCTAGTCACCAACTTGTGTTCAGCGGGGGGACATCGCTCAACTGTGTTGCCAACATGAACTTGCTGGAAAACTTCGATGAAGCCTACTATCTCCGAAACCTCAGACAAAAGAATACAAGGCTTCATCTTTGGGTTCCACCAAATCCAAGCGACACGGGCGTTGCGATGGGAGCTTGCTACAATTTTGCCTTGAGTCATGGGGCTTCTCTGGGTCCGCCTATGAAGCACGCTTTCATATGTGGTAGTGCTCCGTCCAATGGAAGTATAGAGAACGCCATCTCGGAAGCAGATGATACCAAAAGTATAGAGTTAGGAAATACTAACGACCCAAAGGAGCGAGATAGAATTGCTGATATAGTTGCAAACATTATTGCGCACGATGGAGTACTGGGCCTGTTTCAAGGGGCTAGCGAAACGGGGCCGCGTGCTCTAGGTCATCGGACGATTCTTGCTAATCCGTGCAATCCAGAAACTCTGAAGATACTCAATGTACACGTAAAATATAGAGAGAGCTTTCGTCCGTTAGCTCCGATGCTTACTCTGGAAGAAGCGAAGAGACTTTACTACTTGTCCGACGGGGCATCTGACGATGACTACAACGCTTACAATTACATGGTGCTTACTGTCAAGGCCAAGGAAGAGTGCTACGATTTGGTGCCTGCAGTCATTCACAGGGATGGTACGAGCCGTATCCAGATTGTGCGGGAGGAAGTAGACCCATTTTCTTATTCCATCTTGAAGGCGATTGGGCGTCGATTAGGCGTCGAGGTAGCTGTCAATACGTCATTGAATGTGGGGACCCCCATTGTGCAGACGCCTTCACAAGCTATCAAGACTTTGCACAGATCGCGTGGAATGACTGGCTTGTTGCTGGTTGGGGAGAATGGAAAAGCGTATCTTGTCTGGCACAATATCGCCAAGCCACCCAAAGATGCCGGGCGTCGGTTGATGCAGTGGATCCGGGAGTGTCGTAAAAAAGAAAAGACAGAAGAGCGAATTAACGCCTAAAGACGGTAAACATTAGGTCGGAAGTTCAAATCCCCCTGCTGGCTTTTATCTTTTTTATTAGAAAGGATTATAGGGTATTTTTTCATACCCCTTGGGAAGGTTAAAAGTTTTGGCCGGTACATCTTTTTTTTCGACTGATACCACCTCTTCCTGCTCTTTTGTCTCTGTCCCCATCATGTTCATCGAGGATATTGTAAGCACCGGGTAGCCTTCTATTTTTTTAAATTCTTCAGAAAGATTCTTTGTGAACGGATTTAGAGAGAGGATTGCATCAGAGAGTTTTTTATAGGCGCTTAAATCAATTCCTAAATCCCTTGAAGTCCAGATTTCCATCTTCATCGGCAGGTTCATCTCCATCATGGAAATTTCCACTTCTACTAAAAATTTTTGACACAACCAGCCTCTTATGGTTTGGGTTTCAGCTGTTTCTTTTATTGATGAGGATTTTATTTGCATTACGTCCATCATTTGTTTTGCCTCGGGAGGGAAAGCTTTATCAATTTCGACGGGCAAATTGATTTCAGAATATGTCTTTTTGGAATGGTCAATTGTATAGATTTTATTAAGATCGAGCCTGACGATAATTGAACTTTCTGCTATATCTTCCCTCATTTTGTTTTTTGCTATCCATGTTTTTCCTTCTTCAACTTTTGCAGGCTGGATCTGGCCCATGACGGTGGATTCCGTGAGTTTGTTTTTTTTGATGAGGATATCTGCTTCTGCCAAGTTAGGGGAGAGGAGGATGGAGAAAGCGAAAAGCGAGGCTATTACGAATATGATATTTTTCTTTGACATAGGTATTACTCCTTGGCAATTCTTTGTTTAATTTATCTTATTTTTCTCATGAAAGCAATTTTTTTGACGTTAAGGTGATGTCGATTTTATATAAATTTTTATTTTAAATCCCGCCGGACATTGACATTTCAGTAAACCGTACTTATAATATATATGAATCTGCTGGCTGGAGAGGATCCTCCTTAGCCCCGCTTCCTTTTCCAAACCTTGGCGCCTCGACAGCCAGCTTTTTTTTAAAAGTCTAGCCTTCCTTAGGAACCTATTTCGTAATTTCCTTCAAATAAATAACCTGATTTATTCATAAATTATGCCGACACCAATATTTATTTTCATTGATATCTACTCGTTACGCTGATTTCACCTCTAGCAGAACATTCAATCGGTCTCAAATGCGTTTCTTTTTATTATAAGTTGGCATAATTTACCCTTCGGGCGGGCCGATTTCACCGCATCTGCTTCGTTACAGGGCATTTGCGGTGAAGAACCACAGCCACATACCCTGTGCCTCGCATCTGCGGCAAACTCGACCCGTGAATAATCCAGGTTAATTGTGTGTTTTTTTGGGAACATTATTGGGGCCAGGCCCCATTTTTTTTTGATTCTTGGCGGGCTCTAGAGATAGAGCGCCACACCGCAATATACAAAAGAAGCAGATTCAACGGGTTTTTAATTTAGTGGATTGCTAGCTTGATAGCAGATTTATTTTGGCAGGGTAGAGGGTGGGTTCGTTTTGAAATAGTCCAGTTCCGAACCCAGAAGACTGTGGGGGATAAGATAAACTACAAGGAGTAGTATCGAAGCTCCCAATACCCACCGGCGGGCTGGTTTCCCACCGCGTCCGGCGATAACAGCTGCTATCCAGCCTATGACGGCGATGAGCGTTTTGTTATCTGTCAAATCAAAGCTAATGGGGAATCCTGTCCAGAGCTCCCCAAAAGCAAATTTTTGGACCAAGGGGCCAAGAATTAGGCCGCCGACGATCAAGAGACCTGTTGCCCAGAGAGCAAATTTTCGTGGATTGCTCTTAGGATCCAGCGCTGCAATACCAGCTCTTGTAGATAAAAGTATGGCTAGAAACATGATGAAGATGTGGGGAATAAGGATTAATGCAGGCACAGGTCCTTTAAAGCGAATAATCACCGGATTTTGGCCAGATAATGAAATTTCATTCCCTTGGGATGATAATATAACCTTATATTCCAGCTTTCCTGCTGCGGGTTGTTTAGGGAGGCTGGCGATCAATGAATCCTCTCTCCTGACAAAGGGAATTTTAGTCCAGGGATCATCTGTTTTATGTCTTTTGTAGATCAAGTGCCCTGCAACTTCTTCATTATCGACTTTAATGGCAATTTCATAGTCCTTTATGTTTTCATGACTCCGCTCCAATTTGTAGGCAATTTCAGAGTCATTAATCATGGTCTTCTCTTTGATAGAATATGTTGGCCCTGATAGCCGCTGATAGATTGCAGACGAGACTGTAATGAGAACGGCGATGACCCAGAATGCTATTTTTTTCATTTCTATCTTCTGCGTTTATGCTGCTGTTGAATTATTCGAAAGCTTAACATGTTAGCTATGAAAGTTATGTTTCTTGTCTCTTATGTGGTAAAAATCCAGAAAATTTAAGATCTTTTTTTTATTCTCTTCAATATAAATTTATAACATATTTGGCTCATCTCGAAAACAAAAGTTTTAATTATCCCGATTGGAAAACTGTAATTATCTGCTGCGGCCTGATTTATCAAATCAACATTCATTTTAAAAATATAAATAAAGTGGTCTTGATTTATTGCAGGGACCTGATTTATCAGGCCACCATTTTGATCATATAATAAAGTGGTCTTGATCTATCGTAGGGGCTTGATTTATCAAACCCACAATTTTGATCATATAAATAACGTGGATTTAATAAATTATATTATCTAAAAAAAGGTGGGCTTGATGAATCAAGCCCCTACAAGATAAAAAGGAATGTTTGATGAATCAAACTCCTACATAAAACAAACCTCTGCAAAAAGCGATATTTTTGATATAAAATTATAATTGGTTTAAAATAGTAACTGACATAAAACATAACCTTGAAAAAGGAGGCTGGGATGAGAAACAAAATATTTGCCAGGACTTTATTATTGTCATTGGTCGTATTGGCCGTTTGTTTTGCAGGATTTTCCGAAGAGAAAGCAGTAGAGAGCATTTGGGTAGGATCATCTTTATCAATTGACGGTTTAGATGATGATTGGGCTGGAGATACCTTGAATTTCGAGAAGAAGTTTGAGGTTGACTACGCATTTAGGAATGATGCAGATAACCTTTATGTGCTCTTCGTCTTCAAGGATCCAGTATATCAAAGCACGATTAAAGATACAGGGATGACCCTTTGGATAAACACAGAAGGCAAAAAGAAGAAAAAATATGGGATTCACTTCAATGCGAGACGAGTAACTGCTGAAGGTGTAATTTCCATCTTAGAAAAGCAGAAGGGGCCACTACCAGAAGCTGAAAAGAATAATATTAGGTCCAAACCTTTTTATTTCTTTTATCAAGGTGATGTCAAAGATAAAAAAGGTGAGATCCTAACTCCCACTGCCTTGGGTGGAGAATTAGCAGTGCCTTTATTTAGAGCACAAGCAAAGCAGAAAATGATGGTCTATGAGCTTGTGATGTCTCTCAGAATCCTGGAAAAGCTATCTGCCAAAGACAAAATGGAACCCGGAAAAACGGTAAAAGTAGGATTTGAATGGGGAGGCTTAACAGAAAGAATGAAAGCGCAGAGAATGGCGCGGCTTGAACAAGGCACCGTCAGAGAAGCAGAGCGCAGAGCTAAAGATGTTAGAGAGGGAGAATCACAAAGGACAGGCGGTAGTTCGGGAGATGCCAGCTTAAGCAAAGGTCCAAAGAAATACTCGTTCTGGGTGGATGTTGAGTTAGCTAAAAAAGACTAAAGTTTGATCCCTTTTTTCCGAGTATTAAAGTCCCAGTTTACAGCACGGAGATAGGAATACAGAAAATTACTTGCTCTGCAAGGCAGCCAGTCGCTTCTTAGCCTCGCTTACTTCCCGAATACCAGGGTCAGCGTCTTTCCAGAGAGCGAGGAATTAACCAGCCTTTTCCTCCCCAATTTTACTCACGGCATAATACATAGACGCAAAAGCACAGCGAACCCACATTATTACCGGAATTATGCCGACACCCAAGCAAATCAGGCCGGCAATCGCTAAAGGTATTGCTATCAACCCGAGTAGAAAGATATCTACTGCATACCCTTTCGTCATATTCCAGCTTTCCTTTACTGCTTCCACTGGACCCATATTCCGGTCGAGAACCAGGAATTTTACAAATGCCAGCTTACAGGCAAATATGATACCCGGAACGATGAGTAGAATTCCAATTCCGATTATTGCCGACTTCAGTAATTCAGCTAATATCACATTCAGGTACCTTTCTACGTTTTCAAAGGGCAAAAAGATATCCTTTACCTCAAACTTATCACCTCTTACAGCCTTGAGAAAGACGAAAGCAGAGCCGTAATCGATCGGGCCCAAAAGAAGGAGCCAGTAAGCAAGCCCAAATATGCTTAAAATGACGCCTCCGACCGTTCCACGTCCATCAAGAGAATTAATCATTGCGAGTGGAATATAGACAACCCCGACAATAACGGTAATAAGAAAGAGATCCAGGAAGAATTTTTTCATCCGGTCCCATGCAAAGCCATAAGCTGAGCCTGCGGTTGCATACAGAACGCGGACAGGAGTAAGAGCATTTTCATTCTTGTTATTCATGTTAATCTCCTTTTTCATTTTTACTCGATATTACATAAGTAAACTTAGAGAAGAAAAATCAAAAAGATCAAAATCAACAATGCGATTAAAATTAAAACCTTGAAGTCTATAAATCCTTTTTGTTTTTTCAGTCGTTCCCGTCCAATAAAAAAGATTGAGTCAGCAGTGGGTTTGAGAATGAGGTCTGATAGAGAAACGTTCGTTTTCTTGTTGTTCATGCTAACCTCCTTTTTTTCGATATTCATACCACCACATTTGAGATTATTTCATAGCCTGCTTGTTTTCCAACCTTAATTAACTCCATCGCGGAGGAAGGAATCATCATGTTGAATAGGAAGAAGGTTAGAACGATAGCTACAAGGAAGATTTCTATTTTCGTTATCAATCTCATGATTTTTTCATTATTGTTATTCATTTTGGCCTCCTATCTAATTTTTTAAAATTTGATTTTTCAAATTAAATCTTTCACACTGCTAAAATACTAAAATAAAAATCTTTTTACATCCAACGAAAGTAGGATTCCCCAAAAACACGACTTTAGTGGGATTTTAATTTTCAGGAAAGTACTTTATTTTTTTGAGTAAATGTCATTTTATTGTATACTTCTATGTTGAAATGAATGGGGTGAAACCGGGCAATGATTGACATTCTTTTTATCACAGTAATTTTTCTCTCTATCTGCGCAGGCTTATATGCCATCCTGATTACATATCAGCTGCACAAGAAATACAGGCTTAGCTATCTTTCTACTTACCTGTATTTTCATATATTTATTAATGTTTTTGGCGTGTATGGAATATTGGGCCAGGCAATCGCCAAAAAAATACTCCAGCAGCAAGAATCCTCATTCCAAATAATAGAATCAATCGGCCATTTTTTCTCTTTTCTTGGCTTTCCCTTTCTGATCTTTGCCTGGTACATGTTCATAAGATTATGCCGCGAAATAATAGAGAAAAAATTATCACGGAACTTTAACTTGAGCTATTTTTTTACCCTGGCTTTTGTTTCTCTTGCTTACGGCCTTGTAATAGTATTGTCAAATCTTTTAAATTTTGGAGATGAGCAATACGCTTTTTTCTCATCTGCCATAATCTATCTATATGTCACTTTAGAAGTCCTGGTGCTGATCATTGCCCTATCTCAGATTTTCGTAAATGTAAAAAAAATTAAGGACGAAAAAAAGCAAAAGGCAGTACTAACCTTTGCCTATCTGATCCTGTTTATTTTTAGTGCGAGCATTACCCTCTTTCTTCTCGCTAACAAGAACAGTATACTTGGTGCCATATATATTCTGTTATTTTTTTCGGGAAACATTCCACCCGTCCTCTATTGGAGAGCATATCTTAAAAAATACTTCATCGCACCAGTCCTTCGGAAAATTGGCTCTATGACGATGACACAATTCTTAGAGGAATATAAAATTTCAAAGCGTGAAGAAGAGGTCATTCGGCAGTTATGTGAAGGGAAAGCAAATAAAGAGATAAGTGAAACTCTGTTTATTTCACTGCAAACAGTCAAAGACCACGTCTATAGTATCTATCAAAAAACCGATGTAAAAAACCGGGTCCAATTGATCAACCTCATTCAGAGTTACAGAGAAGAAGGATAAGTGGAAAAGAGTTCCTTTCTGGATAAGAGAAAATAGAGAAAAGCATTCCCGCCACAGAAAGCAGACTTTGCGTCTTTCAAGCAGCTTTTTATTTCATTGGTCTGGGGAACTTTAGAATCGCCAATCGAGAAGGTGTTTTTTTTTGCGGTGATGATGCGGTTTCTTTGTTTCTAAGGATTATTCTTGACTCGAAGGGGAGGTTTTTGACCCGGAGGAATGCCGCTTTTATAGGTATATCCCTTGAGTTTATCTTTGAATTCTTTTTTCATCTTTATCAAAATCTCTTTATCAAGGAAGAGGTCAAGGGCGGTTGTCGCCATAACCTTTGCAGCCAGGAACATTCCTTTATGCCCGATTGAATGTTTGGATGAGCTGACAACAGCCCAGCTATGCCAAGGAATACCATAGGGAGCACAACTTGTAGAAAGATGCAGAGTTGGAGTTATCCAGCTCACTTCGGCCACATCCGTTGAACCGCCATCAGGGTCTTTTGTGTGGTCTTCTAATTCGTTTATCTTACAAATCATGCCTTTCTGTTCAATATTGGTCTCTTTCTGGATTCGCTTGGCAAAGGCTTCCTCTTCATCCATGTATGTTATGGAGCCAATCATCTCAAGATTTTTTTGCATGACTTTAGACCCCATCAAATTGACCAGCATCTCGTGGTAACTGCCTTTATAGTTAATTTTTGAGGAGGTTCCGGTAGCAATAGCAGCTCCCTTAACAATCTCTTCAACCCTTTTGACCACATCTTTAACTCCCTGTCTTGTAGAATCTCTAGCCCATAGCCATAATTTTGCATGTTCTGGGACAATGTTGGGAACTTTACCCCCTTGAGTTATGACATAGTGAATTCGGACAGTGGGCTTAACATGTTCACGGAGGAGATTGATGCCAAAGGTTGTCATTTCTACGGCATCCAGAGCACTGGCGCCTTTCCATGGATCAAAAGCAGCATGGGATGCCTTTCCCGAGAACTCAATCTCCAAGTCATCAATAGCCTGGCTGCCTCTGACGTCTACGTTTGTTTCGTAACTTGGATGCCAAGCGATGCAGGCATCCAAATCATCGAAGAGACCGTCTCGAGCCATGTACAATTTTCCCCCTATATCTTCCTCGGCAGGGCATCCATACAATTTGATAGTGCCTGGAATTTTATTCGCTTCGATGACCTCTTTGAGAGCGAGGGCAGCACCCAGGCTTCCGGCCCCAAATAGATTGTGGCCACAGCCATGACCGGCTTCACCTTCTATACGCGCCTTTTTAAAAGCCGTGTTATCCTGGGAAAGACCGGGCAAAGCATCATACTCTGCCAGAATCCCGATTATGGGTTTTCCTGAACCATAGGAAGCCACAAATGCAGTCGGCATGCCGGCAACTTCCCGTTCCACATCAAATCCTTCTTTTTCCAAAACTTCCATGAGGAGTTTCGATGATTTATATTCCAGTAAAGCGATTTCGGCATATTCCCAGAGAGCATCACTGACCTCAACCAATAATTGGCTCCTCTCGTCCACTTTCCCCAAGAGTTCATTTTTTAGCTCTTTAGTTGAAGGCTTACTTCCAGCAAAGGTAAGCTGGGTCAGGCTAAATATTAAAGTAATTATCAATTTAAGGTGACGTTTTCTCATTTTTCCCTCCAAAATTCTTTATTCATTAAAACATACTAAAGCTCAGCTTTTCTCATACTTGGCTTTCAACTTGGCCTCGATCAGATCGCTGTGTCTTAGTTGAAGCAATTTAGCCAGTTTGTGAACAAAATGGTCTTCGTAGCTGTGGAGCTTGTCATCGGCATAGATCACCCTCCATGCTGCTTCCACGATTTTTTTCTTCTCTTCCTTTGAATAATTCTCGTTAATCAGATGGGTGAAATCCCAGATATCTATGCTCTCTTCTCGTTTCCTTTTGGCAATCTCCATCATCTCTTCTATGGCCTCAGCTGATATTCCAAAATCTTTCTTAAAGATTGCGGCAATAGTCGCTTTCTCGATACTGCTGAACTCATCATCTGACCTCGCCACTTCAAGAAGGATGACACAGGTTGCCATTTTAACCCGCTCAGATTCATCTCGCTCTTGAGAATCTAAATCTGTAGTAACTCTTTTAAGTAGTCTCTTTTTTAGATTAAACATTTCAGTGCTTCCTTCCTCGGTCCTTAAGGACACTTCCAGGAATTCTTCCAACGACATGATAATAAGGCCCATGTCTTCAGTCAAGATTTTTAGGCTTGTCAGGGTAAAATAATGGCAATGAGAGGATTATTGATTATTTTGCAGCTAAATTGACGTCTTTCACTTTAAAGGTGAAGACATAATTGCATGTCACTTCTTCTAGCCGAATCGGCAATAAGACCTGCCTCGTCAAATGTATTTGGAAAAAACCGTCATTCAATCATTAAATCTTCAATCCTGGGAAAATCTGCTTTAGAAGATTAATTCTGACTTAATCTGATTAAACCTCTGATCACACAGCAATAAACTGCAAGTTGTTGATTTGGAGGCAAGAACGGGGGAAATTGGTGGGGTGAGCGAGGGGTCTCGAACCCCTCGCTCTATAGTTTTGAAGTCCAGGGAAAAACACGATTTTCAGGGGTAAAAGCCTCACTCACACTTAGTCATCCGTATCCATAGTTAGGCAGGCTTAGGCAAATTCTGACACACCACAGACACATGGGGAGAAGTCTAGATTGGAATATTCTAAGCTTAATTAAATTAGCAATGTCGCGAAATATTACATTTAGCGACATTTTCCTGGTTTAACTCTCAAATCTAAATATTATTACAAATGTTATGGTGTTTGACATTTCCCTCATTCATAAATATTCTGCTTGTAAAATGCAGTAGGAAGAAACCATGAAAGCGATCGTATGCACAAAATATGGGCCACCGGAAGTTCTTCAGCTCAAAGAGGTAGAAAAACCTACTCCGAAGGACAATGAAGTACTGATAAAAGTTCACGCGACCACGGTAACATCAGGGGACGTGTGGATTCGAAGTTCCACGTATGCTCCCTGGTTCTGGCTCCCCGCGCGAATCATGTATGGTCTCAGAAAACCAAGAAAAACAATACCAGGGAATGAGCTAGCCGGGGAAGTTGAATCAGTAGGCAAAGACGTCACACGATTCAGTAAAGGTGACCAAGTTTTTGGAATTATCTGGGAGACAAGTTTTGGTGGTGCCAATGCCGAGTACATTTGTCTGACTGAAAATGAGGTGGCAACAAAACCGGCCAATATGACCTATGAGGAAGCTGCCGCCGCTCCTATTGGTGGGTTGACTGCATTGGTTTTGCTTAGAAAAGGAAAAATCCAGAGCGGACAGAAGGTTCTTATCTATGGCGCTTCTGGAAGTGTGGGTACATTCGCGGTACAGCTTGCCAGATACTTTGGGGCGGAGGTTACAGGGGTATGCAGTACCACGAATATCGAAATGGTGAAATCTCTTGGTGCCGATAAGGTCATTGATTACACCAAGGAGGATTTTACCAGGAGCGGTCAGACCTACGATGTCATTTTCGACACGGTAAGAAAGACGTCGTTTTCACGCTGTAAAAGCTCGCTGAAGCAGAGAGGGATCTATATTACAGTTGATTGGCCTCTTATTACAGCACTTTGGACTTCAATAGTAGGTAACAGGAAAGTAGTATTTAGGATAGCAAAAAGAATTGAAAATTTAACATTCCTCAGAGAGCTTATTGAGGCGGGAAAGATCAAGGCAGTCATAGATAGACGCTATCCGTTGGAACAGACTGCCGAGGCGCACAGGTATGTCGAAACAGGGCACAAAAAGGGAAATGTAGTCATAACTGT
>Ga0307379_10009149_pt1 | contig 13269 bp, 13 predicted proteins | sample UN2MG_FD_202237 | JGI IMG/M metagenome (GOLD analysis project Ga0307379, IMG submission 202237) | Soil microbial communities from Risofladan, Vaasa, Finland - UN-2 | ecosystem: Environmental > Terrestrial > Soil > Coastal area > Acid sulfate soil | place: Finland: Risofladan, Vaasa | collected...
TGCTGCGACAAGAACCGGGGAGTATCCGGCTTAATGCCCAACCATTCACTATTGCAGACGCAAAAAGCCGCGCCGCACAGTTCAATCTTAAACAATACAATAATGAAAAATCTCCAACCGAAATATGAAAATCGTCTTGTGGCTTTTATTGATATTCTTGGCTTCTCAAACCTTATCCAAATATCTGAAAATGAACCCGGTAGAGTTCCATGGCTGATAAATATTTTAAATGCAATCAAATCCAATGAGGGGATAAAAGAAAGATTCGGTGAAGATCTTGATGTCAGAATGGAATTTACAGCATTTTCCGATTGTTTTGTATTGTCTTCTAGAATTCCGGAAGATCCTGTAAATACAGCTTTGTACCAGATTGCTTTAATATGTTTCCTTTTATTAAGGTCAGGTTTATTTGCTCGGGGGGCAATTGTTGAAGGTCATCTGTTTCATAGGAACAATATTGTATTCGGCCCTGGAATGTTGGATGCTTATACTAAAGAACAAAAAGAAGCAATTTATCCAAGGGTAATCGTTTCAAGCAACATCATCAAAAGATATTACCGTGAAATAAAGGTGCCAGAAGTTAAAAAAATTGTCAACAAATGGTCTTCTACTCTACTTAGATCAGACAATGATAATAATTGGTATATTGATACAATTTTTTCTGTACCATTTTCACTGAAAAATGCGAATGAAAAAGAAGATATTCAATTAATAAAAACAAATGTAGAGAAGCAAATCGAGGAAAATAAAAATAATACCGATATTTTAAATAAATATGTTTGGTTCAAGGGATATTTTAACAATATCGCGGAAGAACATCCGGAATTTTGCATACAAAAAATCGAATAAACTGAAAGATAACATCACCTGTGGCTATGATCAGATTTTTACAACAATTTGAAGTTGGCGTTGGTGATTTAGTTTTGGAGTTTTAGGCCTAATGGTCGATTAGTTTGTGTGATGGCTCGGTATCAAATCTTGAGTTATGACAACGAGTCAGGTAAAGGTAATCACAAACACATTAAAGACCAAGAAGAATCTTATCTATTTAAAGATGTGGAAACCCTGGTAGCGGATTTTCTTGAAGAAATTGAGAAAGTAAGGAGCCAATATGAAAAAACAAATTAAAATCGGAGTAGGCGACGCTGCAACTACCCTCCATAGGCGGACAAGCAGGATGAGTTTTGATGTTTTTTTCAAAGAGGTAAATTGTTACAAAAATAGAAATTTTCTATATATATAATAAAAAAGACACGTTGCAACTGTTTTCTTTATAATTAAACATTGATAGCGTTGTAAAAAGTCCATCTGGCCTGTCATTTCGAGCAAAGCGAGAAATCTTTGTTTCAAATAATTTTTACCAATTATTTAAAGAAGATATGCTTGGTTGCGATCTGCAATGGGGGACATTCGTTATAGGGGTTGGGTTAGGGAATTTTTTCCACCATCAATGATATCCTTTGCAATTATTTTACAAATATCTTGCATCTTTTCATATTCCGGCTCTTTTATCCACTTGATTTTGATTAATCTTCGCGTATCAAATTTATAAACCGATTGTGAGACTTCAATTTCATTCACCCATGTATCTTTCTGCCGAGCATAGTTTATAATCGTTTCCCATGTAAAAGTATATTTCATCGAAAGAAAAATCAAATCAGCAACATCTTTTGCTTCGTCACGGGACAGAGCACATATTTTATTGCTCAATATATTTTCCCACGAATCAATTCTGTGAAAGAAATTAGCAGATTGTATTTCCCCTGTATGAAATAATACATCATTCACAAATTCAATTTTCAAAGGATATTCTTCATTATGGATAAAAATCCGCGCAAAATCTTCACTTAACAAAGCTATTTCAATCTCAGAGAAATGACTCTGTAATTGCGAAATGATTTTATTTGATAATTGTTTAAAATTGTTTTCCCTGTTTACAAAAAAGTCCAAGTCCTCGGAATACCTGTGCTTAAGGTAATGCCTTCCGAGCGCAGTACCTCCTGTCAGATAAAATGTATCATCAACCTTCATAATAAGTTTGAGAACCAAATCCTGAAAAGGATATAGATTATTGGTATAATAATTTTCTGACATAATTATATTTAAGAGCTAAGGATTTTGGGAAAAGGGTTTTAAGAACATCCTCAGATAAAGCCTCTTCCAGCAATTCGGGCGACAACATTTTTTTAATTTCATACCATCTGCTGGATTTTAAAGCCCTGCTTAGCAGGTTTTCCCGCGTTAAGCCGTTGCATTCCCCCAATTCAATGATTGTAATAATATTTTCTTCCGAAACTTGATAATCCCAGTATAAGCTTTTAAAGAAATTTATTGCATCTTTATTAATTTTCATTTGTATCTCTTGCGTTTCCATGTGACCACCTCCTTAACTTTGATTCGGAAAAACTGTGGGAACGCTGTTTGTTGGCTTGTTCTAAACAAATCCCATAAACTTTGATTTTTGTCAATCATGCACTTTCACGCATATATGCGCGGGGCTTTCTGGGCTTTCGGGATGCAAAGTAAAGGATTTTGATAAGGATTTACCCTCCATAGGCGGACAAGCAGGATGAGTTTTGATGTTTTAACCCTTTCATCCTTTATGAAAAAGACGGGACATGCGAGCTCATTGACGCAAGAAAATTTACAAATACCGAATGTTGTGCAATAAAGCGGTAATGATAAGCCGATGTTCCTTGAATATATATTGCTTCATGAATTGGCCCATCGCTCAGAGTAGCCAAAGAGTTGTGGGTAAAAGGGAAATATCCTCGATTAGTTCAGGCAAGGAGTTTGCTGTGCTATTGGGCTGTGAGGGATCTGGAAATGCGGATGTCGGAACTTTCACGCAGACTGAAATTATCTCAACCTGCCGTGAGTCTATCTGTTAAACGTGGTGAAAAAATCGCAAAAGAACACCAATATTCACTCCTTGACGATACAAACCTATAAACTGAAGAGCGCCCCCTATTTTACTCCCAAATCGCAAATTTTGATAATTGACAGCAAGCAAAGAATTTGATTAGATATGATAATCTGATTTTAGGAGGTGCTTTATGGGAATCATGACCGTAACGGAATTTTCAAAAAATATAAAAAAAACTTTAGACCGGCTTGAATTTAGTGGCGAAGAAATAATTATCATCAGAAATAAGCACCAGATTGCACGTTTAATCCCTGGCTCACATCATCTTACAGCACTTGAGGCTATGGCGGATCTTTATCAGACATTGCCCCCTGACGCAGCTAAGGAGTGGGAGAAAGAAAGCCGGATAAACGGAACGCTGTCAGAGGAGATGCAAGATCCATGGGGTTCTTAATTGATACTTGTATATGGATAGATGTGGAAAGAGGGCATATTTCACCATCTGACGTAGCTTTGTTTACAAAAAATGAGCCTGTTTATATTTCGCCGGTTATTTTAGCTGAAATGTCTTTTGGTGCGGAAATTGCGGATAATGAGCGGATACGACAAAAACGCATGGCAGCCATTAATCGTCTCCGAAAAAAACCTTTTATTATTATTGATGAAATGACAGGTGAAATCTTTGGCAGGCTCGCAGCCAGCCTGCGTCGAAATGGTATAGACCATAAATATCGCGTTCAGGATTTATGGATAGCAAGCCAGGCAATACAAAACGGACTTAAGCTGTTAACTCGAAATGAAAAAGATTTTATAGATATACCAGGACTCGATCTGGTAATCTTTTCCAGAAAGTAAAAGGCCGGCTGCCATCCTGGATGAAACCAAAACAGTCTGCTATGCTTGGGCGCTTATTCCAGATCATGTAAAATCCAGTTAATTCTGTCAAAAGAGTCTGCCTAAATATGCTTCGAGAGCTTTCCATAAAAAATTTTACTATAATAGATAAGCTTAATATAAGTTTTTCAGATGGACTTAGCATATTAAGCGGTGAAACAGGCGCGGGCAAGTCTATTATAATAAATGCAGTAAATCTGCTGCTTGGCAGCAAGTCAACGTCAAGATTAATCCGTACAGGATCTGAGGAAGCGGAGCTTGAAGCATTATTTCAAATTACACCTGGAAGCAGACTCGCCCAAATCATGAAAGAAAAAGGTTTTGATGAATCTGAAGAACTTGTAATCAGAAGAATTATTTCCCGCAAAGCCAGGCACAGAATATATATAAACGGCTGTCTTTCCACCATACAGATGCTGAATTCAATAACAGAAAACTTAGCCGGCATATCAGGCCAACATGCTCATCAAGGGCTTTTAAAAGAGGAACAGCATCTTTTAATACTGGACCAGTTCGGCGGCTTGATGCCTCAGCGAGCCGAAATTTACAGGTATTATCATGAAATAGTACCAATGATAAAGATGCTGCAGGAACTGAAGTCTGCCGGAGATCAGCAGGATCAACATATCAAGCTGCTTGAATTCCAGAAAAAAGAGATAATTGATGCTTCTATCGGTCCGGGTGAAGATAAGGCTCTGGAGCAGAAAAGGATCCGGCTTAAAAACGGGGAGGCACTTTATCAGGCAGTTAATGGCAGCATTGAAGATCTTTACAGCGCACAGGGAGCGATAGTAGAACGCATTGTAGAGGTAAAAAAGAGGCTTGAAAAGGCGAGCCTGATCGATCCCGCGCTTACTCTGTATGTGGAAGGGCTGGACAAATCAATATTCAACCTGGAGGATATTGCTGAAGAGCTTAGAGAGTATCAAAAAAACGTAGAGATGGATGAAGGGCTTCTTGAGGAGGTTGAAGAGCGTATAGACACCCTTCATAAGCTAAAGAGAAAGTACGGAGGATCTCTCGAGGCAATTTTTGCGTATCTTGAGTCAATAGATCAAGAGCTTTCGAAAATAGCAAATCTATCTGAAAAGATAGCCGAGACAGAAGCAAAGCTGGATACTTTGCACGCCAAATTAGCACGCTCTGCGGAGAATCTTTCAAAAACAAGAAAACAGGCAGCCGATATCCTGGCTAAAAAGGTGGAAAATGAGCTGTCCACGCTTGAGATGTCTCAAACAAAATTTAAAATATCACTTCAATCAATACCAGCAGAGAAAAGTATTAATTCATATCTTACCTGTGATAATAAAGCTATCAGTGAAACCGGAATCGACAGGGCTACATTCATGATAGCGCCGAATGTCGGCGAGGCTTTAAAGCCGCTTTCAAGCATTGTGTCCGGAGGCGAACTTTCAAGGGTGGTGCTTGCCTTAAAGGCCATTCTGGCCAAGACGGAATCGGTCGAAACCATTGTTTTTGACGAGGTTGATGCCGGGATCGGGGGAAGCGTGGCTGAGGTCGTTGGGGAAAAACTGTCTTCACTTGCCCGTTATCATCAGGTAATCTGCATAACCCACTTGCCGCAGATTGCAAAATTCGGGGACTATCATTTCAGGATTTCAAAACATGTATCTCGCGGAAGAACCATAACCGGCATAACATTGCTTGATGACAAGGAGAGGGTCAAAGAAATAGCCAGAATGTTAGGCGGAGTGGAAATTACCAGGGCTACCCTTGACCATGCGCATGAAATGCTTGATAAAGCCGTAAGCCGGCCATTAGACAAACAAAGCAACAAATGAACTTATAAAATCCCAAATTTCAAGCATCAAATTACAAATAAATCCCAAATTTCAATATTCAATGAAACAGGATAGTCGAGTAGGAAATTAGTCGAGTAGTCGAGTAGTTAACAACTCGACCATTTTCCTACTCGACTACTCGACCAAAAAGGTACGGGTTTGGGATTTTAAATTTTGGTCATTGTAATTTATTTGATATTTGTTATTTGTTATTTCAGGAAAGGAAATCCCTATACTATGAATATACTTATTAGCATCCCGCCATTCCTGACATTGTGCTGCTTTTTAGGGCTTGCCGTTTTGACCCTTATACGTGGGCGCAGGACAAAAATAAATATCCTGTTTTTTATTCTATGCATACTCGGTTCTTTCCTCTACATAGACATATTGTTTGCATTTAACGTGAAATCCACCGGTCTGGCGCTGACAATCAGCCGTATAGATCATTTTTTTATAATTTATAGTTTTCCCATATATATCCACTTTTTCCATTCATACCTTAACCTTTCCGGTAAAATTTGGCTTGTCCGAGTATCATATGCTTTTGCCTTTATCCTTATGTGGTTTATTCCCACACCGCTTTATATCGAGTCCATGCAAAAATATTCATTTGGTTTTTTTGCAAAAGGCGGCGTCCTTTATCCTCTTTTCGGGATCGGCAGCCTGTGTGTAACAATAATCGTTCTTACTCTTATTTTCCAGGCAATCCGCGATGAAAAAAGCAGCATCCAAAAAAACAGGCTGAAATATGTTTTTGCAGGATTTGGAGTCATGGGGGCTATGAACGGGCTGAACGTTCTTCCGATTTTAGGATATTCAGTATATCCTCCGGGCTGTTTCAGCTTTATTCCTCTTGTTGTTTTTGCAACAGGCCTTTTTAAGCATGATCTGCTCGATATGGGGATACTTATCAAAAAAAGCCTGGTTTACTCGCTGATAACAGCGCTGCTTACCTGCATATATGCTCTTATTATTCTTTTCGCAAACAGGCTTTTTACGGATTTTGACTTTTCCGATTCAATATTTTTTCATCTGCTCTTTTTCCTTTTGATTGCTTTTGCAATCGGGCCTCTAAAAGCAAAAATACAGGGGATGATAGATAACATCTTTTCAAAAGGAAAGTATGATTATCAAAAAACCATCAAAGATGTAAGCCGGATGATAGCCTCTGTTCTTAATCTTGATGAAATTGCCAAGCTTCTTATGGATACGGTTGTAAATGTAATGAAGGTCGACTACTGCGGCCTGTTTTTATGCGATTTATCGGAATCTGGTTGCAAACATTTTGCGGCTCGGGGGAAATATTGTAATTCCGTAAGTTCTATATCAATGACCGCTAATAATTTCATTATTCAATATATTAAAAGGGAAAAACAGCCGATCATAAGGAAAAAACTTCTACAGAGATCAGGCGAGCCTGATATCCCGGATGTGCTTTCAGATATGGACAGGCTATATGCCCAGATAATTCTTCCAATGATTTTCGAAAAAAGATTAAACGGTTTTATTGTGCTTGGTGAAAAGCTTTCTGGAGATCTTTTTACACCTGAGGACATGGATCTTTTTGAAACACTTGCCAGCCAGTGCGCTCTGGCAGTTGAAAATGCGCACTCTTACAAACTGATTGATGATCTTAACAAAAACCTTGAAAAAAAGGTTAAAGAAAGAACCTTTGCTCTTCAAGAGGCTCTGTCTGAAAAAGAACGAACCCAGGAACAATTGATACGTTCTGAAAGCCTTGCCGCAATCGGACAACTGGTGGCAGGGACCGCCCACGAGCTGAATAATCCGCTTGCAAGTGTTACAAGCCTTATACAATCCACAATAGAGGATCTATCTCAATGGGATAACAGTACGCTTTTGGACCAGGACCTGATAGATGATCTCAGGTTTGCAGACAAAGAGCTGGGCAGAGCAAGGTTGATAGTTGCAAGCCTTCTAGGGCTTTCCAGGCAGACTCAAACATATGAGGAGGCCGTGAATCTAAATCTGGTAATACAAGATGCTTTAAGGATACTATATAATCAGTATAAGGGACGCGATATAGAAATAGTTGAAAATTATGACCCGGATTTGCCGGATGTCCGGGGAAATTTCGCCAATTTAGGCCAGGTAGCAATGAATATTATTAAAAACGGGATTCAGGCTGTTGAAGGTAAAAAAGGAGTGATATCGCTTAGAACCCGCTTTGATAATGATACAAAGCAGGTTGTCTTTGAGTGCGAAGATAACGGCTCGGGCATTTCAAAATCTCATCGACAGGATATCTTTAAACCATTTTTTACTACAAAAGAGGTCGGCAAGGGAACAGGTCTTGGGCTATACGTTTGCCACGAAATTATCCAGAAGCATGGTGGCGCCATAACAGTTGAAGACTCTGATGGCCAAGGCGCGCGATTTGTGATAAAACTGCCTGTAATGGAAGCCCCACTTATTTAAAAGTTGGTTTTATAACGGCTCCAGAAATCTTCCTGTGTGAACTTATGTTCCTGGGTACCGTGGTGCTCTACCGAAAAACTGGCACATGTTGCTCCCATCTTTGCGGAAGTTATCAGATCTTTTCCAGTTACCATGCCCTTAATCATTCCTGCACGGTAGGCATCGCCCGCACCTGTCGGGTCAGACAAAACTTTTGCTTTTGCTGATGGTATTTTTGTCTCCTGGCCCTGAAAATAGACTATCGAGCCGCTTTCGCCCATGGTTGTAATAATACACTTTGTCATTTTAAGAAGATCTGAACTTTCAAGTTTAGTAGCTTTCTTTATAAGTTCCAGCTCATAGTCGTTTGATATCAACATTTCGGAGCCGGTAATCATATTTGTCATCTGATCTCCTGACAATGCTGGAATAGTCTGGCCAGGGTCAAAGATATACGGCACGCTGTATTTTTTGTAAGTGCGGCTGTAGCTTATCATGTCTTCGATATTGCCCGGAGCTATAATTGCAATCGCCTTTTCCTGCTTAATTCCGTCAAAATTATAGAGCGAGGGATATTTCATCGCACCAGGGTTAAAGCCTGTAATCTGGTTATCTGATTTGTCTGTTGTAATATAAGCGCCCGCAGTGAATTCTTCCTGAATTTTCCGAATTCCTGTGGTTGGAAGGTTATGTTGACGCAGCCAGGTTTCATAGTCGTCAAAATCTTTACCAGCAGTTGCTAAGATTAGCGGTTTCTCTCCTAACAGGGAAAGACTATAAGCAATATTTCCAGCCGTGCCTCCAAATTTTTCGGTCATGCCGTTAACCGTAAAGCATACATTTATAATATGTATTTTCTCAGGTAATATATGATCCTCAAATTTTCCTGGAAAATCCATTATATAATCATAAGCCAGGGATCCTGAAGTAAATATTTTCATGCAATGGCTCCTTGTTAAGATATGAAACTTCCCGCCGCAAGCGGACAGGGCGTTAAAAATCATAAATAAATTTTTAAGCGGACATCGGACTCTAAATATCCGCTAAGCCCACTTTCATAACATAAGATACTGCTTTATTGCAACACCTGCGCAAGAAACTTTACATATCCCGATTGTTGTGCAATATATTCTTGCGGTTAATCCGCTTCGGGCATATTGAACCCGGCAATGGGCTTGCCATAACGGTGAGTTGTGATTATCATTAATATTCCGGCCGGCTTTAATGTTCTGATAAGGAAAGAAAATAATGGAAACAATACCTATTAAGCTCGAATCGCTAAAGAAATACCTTGAAGAACGTTTTGGCGGAAAACTTGAAGTTCTTAGAGTCAAAAAGCTCGGAACCTTTACTGATACAATAAAAAAGTTAGGATATGGTGATACATTTCTGGTTACCTTTAGTAAAAAAGGTCAAGAGAGATCGGTAGTCTTTTCTACAATGCGAAAGGATAAATACGGCCACCAGTACCTGTGGGACAGGGCTAATGTTTTGATGTTTCAGTATGATGCCGGCCAGCGCCTTCCTAAACACGCTCATCCCCTTGATATCGGATATTTTAACACCCAAGGGCTGGCTCGTTCTGTTCGTGATGCAAACATCTATTTTCTGCTGACAGAAAAGGTCGAAGGGACCGATTATTATTTGGATTTAAAACGCCTTAAAAATGAGCCTCTAACAGATATTGATGTGGAAAGAGCAAGGGCGCTTGGCGAATATCTGGCAGAGATTCACAGCGAAAAAAAAGATGAACCGGATATTTATACAAGGAAAATTAGAGAGCTTATTGGGCATGGCGAATGCATAATGGGTATTATCGATGGATATCCAAAAAATTATGATTTTTTCCCAGGCAATGCTTTTTGTGGTATTGAAAAGCTTTGTGTTGAATGGCGCTGGAAGCTAAAACAGTATACCCATCGCCTTTGCCGTGAACATGGAGATTTTCACCCATGGAATATAAAATTTAGAAAAGGGACAGATTTTTCTACATTTGACAGAAGCAGAGGAGAATATGGAGAGGCAGCAGATGATGTTTCCACATTGAGTATCAATTATCTGCTCTATTCTCTACTAAAGCACGGCAAATTAGATGGTCACTACAAAAAACTGCATGATATTTTTATGACTGCCTATTTGGAAAAGACAAAAGATCAGGAAATCTTTAAAGTCATACAACCCTTTTATGCTTTCAGATGTCTTGTAATAGCTTCCCCTGAATGGTATCCAAATCATCCCGCAGATATACGCAAAAAGCTTTTTAACTTTACAAGAAACATTTTGGCGACAGAAACAGTGAATATAAATGAAATCAACCGATACCTCGAATAGAGGATGGGCTGTCTGGTTTACCGGACTTCCGGGCTCAGGAAAAAGCAAGCTGTCGCAACTTGTTTTTGATATGTTGACCGATTATGGGATAACATGCGAACGCCTTGAGATGGATGCTATACGAAAGCAGTATGTCCGGAATCCTGAATATACGGACAAAGAACGTGATTTTGTATATGAAAAACTGGTTGATTTTGCAACAGAACGTGTACAAAACGGAACCAATGTAGTCATAGATGCGACCGCCCACAAACGGTCGTACCGGGAAACAGCGAGAAAAAAGATCAAACGGTTTATAGAGGTGATGGTCAGATGCCCTCTTTCAATCTGTATTGAAAGGGAATCTAAACGCGAGAAAGGTCTGGTGGCAGCACAAATGTATCATCGGGCGCTGGAACGAAAAGAAAGAGGGACTCAGTTCGAAGATCTGGGGCCTGTAATCGGAGTGGATGTTTTGTACGAAGAAAACCCTGAGGCTGAAATCGTTATCGATAACAGCACGGGAACGGCTATGGATAATGCCCTTAAAGTTAAAGAGGCGATTAGACGATACATAACCGTTAACAGTTAACGGTTGATCAAAATATAAAAGCAATCAGTCGTTGCATAGTTCATTAAAAAACTGTGAACCGTGAACCGATAATCGTGAACTATTACAGATATGTTTTAAAGGAGAGTAGCTATGCCGATATATGAATTTAAATGTTTAAAATGCCAGGAATATTTTGAGCTGCTTGTAATGAGTCAAGATGAAGAGCTCGAGCTTAGATGTCCTAAATGTAAGTCCGAGGAATTTGAGCGAATTATCAGCACAACCAACTATTCCATGGGCAGTGGTTCAGGCGCAGGTCAAAAGGGAGGCGTTAACACAAGGCAATGTTCATCCGGCTCGTGCACTACATACGACATACCGGGGCTGAGCAGGTGAGATAAATTCATCAAGGAATAAACATGAAACAGATCCATAATCAGGAAAAGCAGCAGTTTAAAAAGCTTTTTAAGCAGGAGCTTATTGATAATTTTGAGGACAGGTTCAAGATCCTTGAAGTTTTTTTGAAAATAGAGCGTCATGTTACCGTCGGCGAACTGGTTCAGATTCTTGAGGACGAGGGATTTCATTTTGAGCCCGATTTTGTAAGAGACACCATAAAACTTATGTGCCGCTTTGGTTTTGCTCAGGCAAACAGGTTTAATAATGGGCTTGTTAGGTATGAACACAGGCATTTATGCCAGCACCATGATCACATGATCTGCACAAAATGTAGAAGAATTATCGAGTTCAAAGACGATCGGCTTGAGCTTTTGCAGGTACAGATAGCCGAAGATTATGATTTTCACATGCTCCAGCACAAGATGGAGATTTACGGTATATGCTCTCAATGCCTTAAAGAGCGAAAACAGACAATACCACTTGTTATGGCTAAACAGGGTGAACAGCTTGTTATCAAAGATTTTACAGGCGGCACTGACGCGCGCATGCGTTTATTGTCAATGGGTTTGAAGATCGGAGATACAATAGATGTGATTACAAATATCGGCAAGGGGCAGGTGGTTATTGCAATAGATTGCAACCGTTACGTGTTGGGGCGCGGCCTGTCGCAGAAAATACTGGTTGAGCCGGCAAGAGATAACAGGTCAATTACGGAGAATTGAATATGCTGTTGAGTGAAATGAAGAAGGGGCAAAACGGAATAATATCCGGCATGGGCGGTAAAGGCGTTTTGCAAAGAAGGTTACGAGAAATGGGCTTTCTTAAGGGAACGAAGGTATATGTTGAAAAATATGCGCCCCTTAAAGACCCGCTTGAGTTGATAGTCAAGGGCTATCATATATCCCTTCGTGTTGAAGAGGCGATGCAAATAACAGTCGATGATGTTAAACAGGGTTTTTGATAATGCATAAAAAGAGTATAACCATAGCTCTTGCCGGTAACCCGAATTCAGGCAAAACAACAATATTTAACAATATTACCGGAACCAGGCAGAAGGTTGGGAACTGGCCGGGGGTAACGGTTGAAAAAAAAGAGGGGTTAATCAGCAAATACGGTTATGATCTTAAAATTGTCGATCTTCCCGGAACTTACAGTTTAACGCCATTTTCTATTGAGGAGATAATCGCAAGGGATTTTGTCCTTGAAGAAGGTCCGGATGTGGTAATCGATATTATTGATGCATCCAACCTGGAACGAAGCCTTTATCTCGCGACGCAGTTAAGAGAAATCGATTGCAGGGTTATATTTGCCCTTAATATGGCCGATGTTGCCCGGACAAATGGGATCAAAATCGATGCTGAAAAGCTTTCCGAACTGCTTGATCTGCCTGTAGTATTTACAGTGGGTAATAAAAATGAGGGGATTGATACACTTTTAACAAAGGCTATTGAGCTGGCCGGGTCAACAGCAGAAATACAGCAAAAACGCAAGGTCAAATACAGCAAGGATATTGAAAATGCGATTGTTAAACTTCAAGATTTTATTGAAAATAAAGTTGAAGCAAGGCTCGCCTATAATTTGAGATGGACGGCAATAAAACTTCTTGAAAACGATAAAATCGTAACGGAACGGACTTTACGCGAGGCGGGGAACAAGGGGGATGATTTGTTTCGGGAGGTTCAGGCGCTTCGCGCGCACCTCATGGATCGTTTTAATGATGATCCTGAAATAGTTATGACCGATGAACGGTATGGTTTTATTGCCGGAATAATAAAGAAGACGCTTACAAGTTCAGCGCAAAATCGTGTTGATATATCCAGAAATATCGACCTTGTTTTAACGCACCGGTATTTAGGTTTCCCTGTCTTTATTCTATTTATCTGGGCCATGTTTCAGCTTACCTTTTCCGTGGGAGCCTATCCTATGGAGTGGATCGACAGGGTGGTTACTCTTTTTGCCATAGGGATGAATAACCTGCTGCCGGACTCTGTTTTGAAAGATCTCATTGTAAATGGAATAATTCCCGG
>Ga0307379_10009150_pt1 | contig 13268 bp, 16 predicted proteins | sample UN2MG_FD_202237 | JGI IMG/M metagenome (GOLD analysis project Ga0307379, IMG submission 202237) | Soil microbial communities from Risofladan, Vaasa, Finland - UN-2 | ecosystem: Environmental > Terrestrial > Soil > Coastal area > Acid sulfate soil | place: Finland: Risofladan, Vaasa | collected...
TTTGTTGGGTTTTCTGCAAACTTGGAAGACACAGAGTTAATAAAAGCAATTGCAGAACTCGACAAAGTGCCCGACCGCGTGGAAATTCGCAGTAAGTTTTTGCAGAACAATTTTGACATTACACACGTTGTAATTGAAAATATGGACATGGAAAAAAGCGGGTCAGATACTTATAGAATTCGTTTTACCTTACTGTCAGATTTTGACACAGATTTAAAAGATTTTGGGTAATGGGATTAAAAAAGCGTGGTAAATTCCCCGATGTAGGCAAGTCAGCTAATAGACTACTTAAAGAAGCCCCCAACTTAGTAGCTAATGAAGCTAAAAACCACTTTTTACAAGGTTTTAAAAGTGGAGGCGGACAAACAGATGCTAGTACAGGAGGTTGGGCATAGCGCAAGCGAAAAGACCCCAAACGACAAAAAGGCAAACGGGCAATATTAGTGAAAACGGGTGCAATGCGTAATGACATTGACATACGCAAAACTACAATTCAGAAAATAATAATCGGAACGCTCGATACTGAATATGCAAGTTATCATAATGAAGGCGGTGAAAACCTCCCCCAACGTGAATTTTTAGGCGATAGCAGAAAGTTAAATATTAAGATAGCTAGATTATTAGGTAATCAATTTAAAACCCGTTTCAATGGCAAATAATTGGAGGTTAGAAATTAAGCGGCTATTTGCCAATATGCTAGTGGCCGCATTGGGCGATGAATTGGAGGGGTTTAGCGGGTGGAATAGCCAACTGATTAATTTTGACACAGAAGAAACGAGCGCGCAAATGCAGGTTTATTTTGAATATTCAGATATTGGCGAAAGTATTACTTATGCAGTACAGCGGGATATTCAGCAAGCAGTACGCATTCCTGTTACCATCACGCTACATGTCACATTTGACGACTACACAGAACATACGCAAGACCAAGCTTACGATTTTGCGGATAAAATAAACTGTGTCATACAAGGCACGAAAAACGCGCTTATCTGTGGTAAAATATTAAAGATAGGCGAAGAAGAAGACACGAACCATAGGGCAAAATACGACTATCGTTTATTGTATCAGCTTGAAGTATTCGAGGCTGTAGGAGTAGAAATATTGCAGCCAGACAGTAACCCAGAAGACGGAACAAACCCCGAAACAGGCCGCCGATTAATAACAGAAATTGATGCAAGTTTTGAAAATTAAAATATTATTACTACATTTAGCGCGATGAGAAAAAAAGTACAAATAATAAATTCAAGCCGCGACGGTGTGCCCGAGATAAAACTATACGGGGATATTGGCCAATACGATGCGGAAAACATAGCTTACTCACTTACATCTTACGATGGTGAGCGCGTGCGTATCTGCATTAATTCATTTGGCGGATATGTGAAAGATGCTTTTACTATTCTCGCAGCAATGAACGCATATATGGCAACTGGCGGAATTATCGAAACGGTAAATGAAGGCCGTGCTGATTCTTGCGCGGGATGGATTTTCTCAGCTGGCACACGTGGCCAACGTAAAATATTACAATTCGCTGGTATGTTCTTTCACGCTCCATTATTTGAGGATGGCGCAAAAATTACCGACTTACCAGAGGGTGACGAAAATAGAACCATGCTCGAAGATTATTTCGATAAGCTTATCAATATTTTTGTATCGGCCACGGGCAAAGCTTACAAAGCAATTAAGTCAATAATGGAAGTAGAGACCGAACTAAACGCAGACGAAGCGGTAAAGCAAGGCTTTGCGGATACTAAGTTAATGGTGGACAATGTACCACGTGTTAAAAATTCGGTTTCTAGGAAAGAATTTTGTAATATTGTAAACTCATTAGAGTACGTAATAACGCCCGAAACGGGGCATAAATCAATACAGAACATGAAAAGAATAGCAACACTGCTAAACTTGAACCCCGAAGCATCCGAGGAAGCTATTCGGGCGCAAATTGAAGCAATCACAAACAAAGCTACGGAAGCTAAGGCAGAGACCCAACGCTTAATGCAAGCCTTAGCGATCGAAACAGCCGCTAAGGAATCGGCAGAAACTGCACTTGCTGAGTTGCAAAGTTCAGAGGTAGTAAATTATGTGGATACTCTTATTAAAGAAGACGCCACGAAAGAAAACCAGCGCGAATTCTTGGTAAATATGGGCAAATCTAATTTCGAGGCTTTCAAAGCGACTTTCCCAGTTGCGCAAGTTGTAAATGGTGTTGACCTTAACAAAGGTATTGACCCGAGTGGAAGCGATAAAAAAACATTTGCTCAAATGTCACTCACTGAGCGCGAACAATTAAAAGTAACCAACAGAGCGGAGTACTTAACGTTACTTGCAGCTTACGAGAAAGGAGAGTAAGACATGAGCAGAAAAATATTAAACAAAATTGCGAAGGCTTCAAAGAACGAAGACTTTAAACGCATCCTAGACGCTCACGGCGTGGGTATCGGCTCACATAGCGAATCTATTGCAGCACGTAACATGCAGATGTTACTTAATATGCAAGAAGGCAAAGTACGTAACGCCACAGAGGCGCGCATTACTCGCTATTCAAGTGAGATCACGCCGTTTTTGTATCCTGATAACTCGTTTATCAAATACTCAAAAAATGATGCTGGCTTTGCCGCAAGTGGTGAAAACACGCAAACAGCAGAAGCCGCCGATGGCCCAACCGTAACAAAAGGGCGTGTTTATGCCACTACATTACTTAATGGAGCTAATGCCCCTGTTGGCGTGGTGAAAGTTCGTAAGAACAACAAAAAAGACTGGGCTATGGAGTACTTCCATACAGAACCTACCGTTTTGAGCCAACAAGAAACGACCGCCGAAGTAGCGTATAACACCCGCTTGGACGCATTTCAATCTCACGCAAACGAATTGAGCGAAAGTGTAGCAAACTTTACCGCTGTGGAATGGGCACAAGGTGAGGTAGGTGTGGCACTTACAGTTGACACAACACAAGGCAGCGATAACCAAGTGATCTTTTCCAGTGGCGCAGCACGTCCTAATACGGTAGCTGGTACGGGAACAATCAAAAAAGTTGTGCTTGCTGACATGAAAGCGGTTAAATCTGCATTTTTCAAACAGCAAATTTTGAACGGTGCAAGTTCTGGTAAAATATACTACTTGCCAACTGTGGAGCAATACAACGACTTGCTTTCAATCCCTGAATTTGTGGACTTTGAAAAAACAGGCCGCGAAAGCCGTTTATTAAAAGGTGAGGTTGGTACTATCTTGGATATTATCGTACTTAACCCGCGACACCGCGCAGACTGGGGCGGCGCTTCAGTAGCTTATTCATATACTGCACTATCTGGCACAAGCACTGATCTTACAAAGATTGAAGACACAGCAGTAGTAGGTGTCAATATGGTAGCCGCTGGTTTGATCTGGACAGAAAACAACGTGCGACGCGCCGAAGGTTCAGCGATTGTATTCCCGTGGATGAATTCGCCCCTTTATTTTGGCGATGTGTACGCAGTAGAACAGCGTTACACAGCCGACAAAAAACGTTCAGACGGTAACGGAGTATTAATGCTTGTAGAAAATCCTTTCTAAAATGGGGCTCAATATTGTAGCAGAAGTTCAAGGTCGCGAGGCGTCTTTGAGCTTAACCGATAAAGAAGTAGAAACAGCAAAAAGCATCCTTAAGCGTAATGGCCTAAAAGAGCTTGTTGTGATGAAAAAAGACAAAGGGGGCGCGTGTTTTTATACAAATGCAAACGCAGCCGCTCACGCACAGGAACGCCACGGGTTTGATTATGCATTCACATTGACAAGCGCCGACTTATCGAAGGCGGCACAACAAACAACCGAAAAGAAAGGGTAAAACATGGGTTTAACCATTAACATACAAACTGGCGGACTAGGTAAACAGTCCGCCGATACAGACGGTTGGGGCGGACTATACGTAGGTGTAGTCGCCTTGCCCGCTGGTTGGGCTGAAAACGAAGTAGTGAAAATCTTTAAGCCAGAAGATTTGCTTTCTTATGGCATTAAAGCAGATGCTGCAACACCTTCGTTGCAATTGGTTTACTGGCACGTATCGGAGGTGTTCCGCTTAGCTCCTAATTCTACATTATACGTACAGTTAGGTACAATAGCTGCTTTGCACACGTACACGGAAATTCTCACAGCATTCAAAAACGCATCAAACGTATTGCGCTTATTTAGCGTAGTAATGCCAACCACTGAATTAGTAGCAAGTGAGGCGAACGGCTTACACGACGCTTTAGAGTCTCTTTTTGACGATAGCGTGCAACCAGCACGGGCAATACTTACGTGCTTAGCAGAAAATACAAACGCAATACCAGATTTTGCCGCGTTAGATTATTATCGCGTGCAAGTTGACATTGCAAACGATATTACAGTAGGTGGCCTTGCAAAAACAATTTTTGATAGCGCGCTGGGCATGTGTGGTGCGGGTGGCACATTCTTAGGTATGTTATTAAACATATCGGTACACGTGCAACAATCTTGGAACTCGTTGCCTGTTAATGGAGATGGACGTTGGAGTTTGTTAGGCGATATTAACGGCGATAGTGTGGAAACTAAAACCGAAAGCGAAAAGGCAGCGTACAGCACGGCTGGCGTAGTTCTTATTACTCGCACACTTCGAGCTGTAGATGCTTATTTTTTGAGCGCGCGAACTGCTGGGGCGGTTGGCGATGATTACGACGTTTTGAATAATGGACGTGTAATTGATAAAGCTATTACTTTAACGTACGATGCTTTACAACCGTTTTTAAATGGCCCAGTTTATACAGATCCAACCACGGGCAAACTGAGCGCGGAAACTATTACGCTATTCCAGAACGCCGCTTATTCTGCTATCAATACTAATATGGTATTAGGGCGTGTAGGCGATAAAGTGGAATTGGTGACAGATCAAAACACGGGTTCTTTGAGTACTGATTCAGTATATATTAACCCTAACGTAAACGTTAGTGCTACGGGAACAATTATCATACAATTACGTTTACGTCCCGTAGGCGCTGCAAATGACATTATTATTAACATAGGTTTAACCGCGTAAAAACATGGCTAGAAACAATACGGCGTTTGTTATAAACGGTTATAGTTATGCAGATGCAAAATGTACTTTTAACGGGATTGAGTTGCCCGGTGTAACTTCTTTCGATTTTCAAGAAGTACAAGCAAAAACGAATAATTACGGCATGGGCAAGAATGCGGTAAGCCGTTCGCGTGGCATCGTTGAGCAATCGGGGAGTATAGAAATGGATTACGACACAGAAAACTTGATTTCTGTGCTTAGTCCAGACGGAAAATTACACAGCATACCGCCCGGACTAATGGTAACATCATTAGAAAAATTTGACGGCGGTAAAGAAGTAGTGACACTACCATTTTTCGAGTTCAAGGGTGACGGCGTGGGCGGATCTCAAGGCGATGACAATTTAACGAACAGCGTAGATGTAATATTTGGGTCTATGCAAAAAACATCATTCTAACAAATGGATACTAACAAAGACTACTCAGAAGACGGAAAAAAAGAAGTTGTTGTAATTGCTGTAAAAGGTAAGAAAGCAACTATCTCAGCCGATTTTGACCGCTTACGAAAGGCACACGGTATGCTTACCAAAACAAAAATGGTGGGTAAGAATGTGGATGTAGAAATGGATATGATTGCGCCAGGCGATCACTTACTGTTTTTTTGTAAAGTAGACGAAGCTACAGACATGGATATCTTAAAGCGTCCCGCTTTGCGAATGTTGGCAGCCACAAAACTCACAAGCTGGCTTACTGACCTAATGAGCGATGACGACGAAAACGAAGAAAAAAAAAGTTAAGCGACATTCTCGAAAATGATAGTTTAGTAAGTGAATATTTACTAAATTTTCTGGGTAAGCGAATAACCAATAAAACCGAGTGGCGGCAAGAAACTGAAAACTTGCAAGTGTCGCTCGGTTTTTTTAGTAAGTTTATAACCGAAAACGTTCGCGCTGGCGTATTACTGGCGCTTAATGATGGTTTTGGAGGAGGTAAATGATGGCAAATGTAGAGTATATACTAACGCTTAAGGATCGAGTAACGGCCACAGCCAATAAAATTAGCAACTCCTTAGCTGGCGTAAATCAATCGGCTGTAAGTGCTGCGAATAGTATTGATACTATTGGGCTAGTTGCAGCGGGCGCGGCTGTGGCTGGAATTTTCACTCTGGGCGCTGAATTAGAAAAGACTACTTTGTTTTTTAACACATTAACGGGGTCAGTAGAACGCGGTACGAAGCTCTTTGAAGAACTTACTCAGTTCGCGAATAGCACCCCTTTTAGCAATGAAGCAATAAACAAAAACGCGCAAGTACTTCTTGCATTTGGCCAAAAAGCCGATGGAGTTACGGATACATTGCGAATGTTGGGCGATGTTGCAGGGGGCGATCAGGAAAAGTTCAGATTAGTTACATTGGCATTCTCACAAATTCAGTCAGCTGGGCGGCTTATGGGGCAAGACCTATTACAGCTTATCAATGCAGGATTCAACCCATTGCAGGAAATAAGCGCGAAGACTGGCAAGTCTATGGCGGTACTTAAGAAGCAAATGGAAAAAGGGGCGATTAGTGCCGATCTGGTTACTAAGGCTTTTCAATCCGCGACAGGGCCAGGTGGGCGCTTTCATCAATTAACAATAAAGATGAGTACCACCATGAGCGGCTTGTGGTCTACGGCCATGGGCAAAGCTACGTTCTTACTTTCTGAATTCGGCTTAAGCATGAAAGGTATATTCACCCCTCTATTGCGCGGTTTAATAAGCGGGGTGGAATACTTGGATAAATTTAAGAGTTCAATTTTCCCGATCTTAAAAGGTATAGTTGTATTTACATCTGTAATTGTTACTTTGTCTCTTGCTCTTAAAGCATACGCAGTAATACAGGGGATCGTGAACGTATTAATGGCCGCTAACCCGTTTGTGTTGGCGGTTATTGCCATATCGGCACTTGTTGCGATTATCGTAGTAGCTTATCAAGAATCTGAAAAATTTCGCGAAGTAGTGGAGCGTACTTGGAATGCAACAAAGGCGCTAGGTTCTGCAATGAAAACGATACTTACACCTGCTTTTGAGGCTCTTAAAAAAGTGTTGCTTGCAATCTGGAACCCGATTAAACGCATATTACTTGAACTTAATGAGTTGCTAACTGCAGCAACCTCAACAGGTGACACAATTAGAACAGTACTTACTAATAGTATTCGCGATGCAATAATGTATTTTGAAATATTTACAAAAGTACTAGGTGACGTTCTTTATTTTTTCACTCAAATTGTGCGTTTTGTTGGTAAATTCTTATCGTTTGATTTTTCGGGATCGTCGCAAGTATTACAGGACTGGGGCGATACTATTTACAGAGCTATTGTGCAGCGTATTGAATTAGCATTAAAAGCATTTAAGTATTTTGTACAGGCTTTTGACGCGCTAAAAAGTGGCGATTTTGGGAAAACTATTGATAAGATTAGCGAAGGTTTCGAAGGTTTGACGGCTGGAATTCTTGGCGTAGATGCCGACAAGGCGAAACAACAAGCAAAGCAAGCAGCTGCCGAAACAATAAAGGCTTACAATGCTGCGATTGCAAGCGGCAAAACATCACTTACAGCACCTTCTTTGGGATTGTCTGGCGGCAGTGCTTCGCAGTCGTTAGGGCTAAGTGCAGAGGCTAAGAAGTTACAAGCGGAAGGTATTGTTTCAGGTGGAGGTATCAAAACTTTCAATATCAATATTGCGAGCTTAACAGGTATAAATACCCTCACAACTGAGAACATCACAGAAGGGGCGAATCAAGTAAGTAAAGCAATTCAGGACGCACTATTGAGAGGTTTGGCAGATGTAAAATTACAATAACATGTTAAGACTAAATCAAAGAATAACGATAAACGGCAAGGTATTACCATTCGTGCAGACCGTCGAAATAATAACCAGTAGAAACACATTTACGGACACGGCCACAATAGTAATACCTAACCGTATAAGCCGACGCGGCGGGCGAATTTCTGACTTTATCGAAAAAGGATCAGTTGTAAAAATCGAACTTGGATATTTTCCGAGTTTGGTTACTGAGTTCGAAGGGTACGTGTCACAAGTGATACCCGAAAAAACGGCTATTATCATGTGCGAAAACGAGGCGTACAATATTAAGCGGCAAAGCGTAGGTAAGGATATAATACAGAAAGCAACGAGCATTAACAGGCTTATTCCAGCTATCTATTCAGGTAGTACTTTAATAGCCAACTCGAATATTGGAGACTGGAAAGTAAGTAAATCCGCAACGGTTTTAGATGTGTTGGCCGAATTACAGAGTAAATTCAAAATTTATTCTTATTTTAGGGGCAGTACATTAGTGGTTGGCGCTACAGCCGATACGCGAACAAAAAACACGATTAAGGTACACTTTCAGAAAAATGTGCCGATTGGCGAAAGCTCCTTCAATTTCAAGGAATCGAGCGCGGATAGGATAGTGGTTAAGGCATCGGCTATAAATCGAGCGGGAACCATTACGGAGGTTTACGCCTATTACGATGGTACACCGCAAGCGATTGTTTACTCAAAGGTAGCGCCTGTAAGTGGTGCAATTAATGAGTTTAATATTGGAGGACAAAGCGATTATTCTTATAGTGATTTAAAGGATTTGGCAAAGATACGTTTGGAAGCTTTGAGTTTTACAGGTGTAGATGGAAGTATTACAATTTACGGACGCGATTTCATACGCAATTCGTACGAGTCAGCAACTCACGGGGATATTGTAGAGGTGACAGATTTACAAGTACCTGAAAAAAATGGATCCTACGCAGTTGTGGAGGTGGTAAAACGTTTCGGCGCTGGTATTGGATACAGACAGGATTTAGGTTTGGGGCTACAGATATGAGCAATAAAACGAGCATATACGAAATTATTAAGAATTACTTTTTATCTTTCATTGAGAACGAGCAATTTTACAGCCGTACTGGTAAGGTTATTAGTGTACAAAACGATGCAACATGTACAGTACAGCTTACTGATAGTGCAGAATTAGAGGGCGTGCGATTGCAACAAGTAAAAAACGATACAGGTCTTATACTTGTTCCGGCTGTAAATAGTCAAGTTAGAGTTAGTTTCACGGACAATGTAACGGGCTATATTGCTACTTATTCGGAGGTTGAAGGAGTGGTATATCAAAACGGAACCAATGGTGGGTTAGTTAAAGTTTCGGAGTTGGTGGACAAACTTAATGTAGTTGAAGGTGATTTGAACGATTTAAAGCAAGCATTCACGAGTTGGATAGTTGTAGTAGGCGACGGCGGCACAGCTCTCAAGGCAATAACGGCAGCATGGGCGGCGCAATCCATAACAGAAACCGAGGTAGTCGATTTAGCAAACGAAAAATTTAAACATTAAGATATGCCAATACAGCACGGAGATATATTATTACGACAAGGTGTAATATTTGGCCAAAATGGCGATCTTGCACATGGAGACGCTCAGGAACAATTTCTTGGTGCAATCTTAAACAGTAACAACGGCAACTTTAGAGCTTACCCTACGTTGGGAGCTAATTTAAGCGAACGTATAAATGGCGTGAATGATAGTCGAGCAATTAGTGCTGCTGTTCAAAACGCATTGTTTCTGGACGGCTGGAGGCTTGTAAATCTCAATATCGAAACAAGCCAAGCAGGGACGGGAATAACAATAAGAGAGGCTGTAAAAGTGACGGATAACACGGAAAGTTTAACATAATGGCAGTCGTAAAAATAACAAAGAAGCAAAACTTGCTAGATATGTGTTTGCAGGTTTTTGGAACAACACAAAAAATGTTCTACTTTGCAGAACTAAACGGTATTAGTCCAGACGCAGATGTAGAGATCGGCCAAGAACTTATATTTGATGAGACGGGCGATTTAGAGGTATTAAACCGCGTACAACGTAGCAGTTTGAACATGATTAATCCATCTGGCGATAATGCACAAGACACGGAAAATGTTTGGCAAGATGGAATTGGCCAAAATTTCACCGATGGAGCTTTTCAAAACTTTACATTCGAATAATGGCAGATACTAGCGATTTACACAGGCAAGACCCAGTTGCGCGTTTGGACTTAAACGACCGGATAGCAGCGGGCAAACCCGGACAACCGCGTGCAAAAAACATTTTCGTTTCTGACTTAATTGACCAAGTAAGCGAATCTATTTCAGGGAGTGGATTTGGTAACGACCAAGGCAGCGACATAGCAAATACTGTATATTTAGAATTTTCTTTAGCTAAAGATTCGTTTTTTGTACTTGGCACTGGCGAAGTAAAAGGCGCGTACAGGCAAAACAGGGTAAAAGGCAATAGAGTTGTTTTGTTTCCAGAAATGAACTCTACACTTAAACATAACGACCCCACGCAGGACGCTGGGAGCTATCCGTTTTGGTTTGTAACAAAAACTGATCTTATTGTCAGTACTGAATTTTTTGCGGTGGAATTTGTTTTGGTTGAACTGAGCGCGGCGGCAAAAAGCACAATGGGTGTAACGGTAGATTATGTTTGGTTTGCTCTGGAAACTGCAATCGGAAACGATGTATTGAACGAAATCGTCTTTATAAAAACAAACAGCACTTACGCGATTGAGTTGGATGGAACTAGCGAAGTAACTGGCTTTACAGATGGTGAACTTTCGCTTGCGTACGAAACGCGCGGCACAGCTACACTTGCTAAAAATACGGAAGGTAACGTATTGACGGGCATCGGAACAATAGCCAATTTTACTAATCCCACTCGAAATATTAACTTTTCGAGTGGTTATGAGTTTGGTATTTGCATAAACACTGGTGATGTGTTTTATGTAAAAAACGCGGTTGGTGTGGTTCGTGAAGCTGATAGTAATTTTACGGAGCAGGAATTTGGGCTGGTAAAGGTGGATAGTGATAAGTATATTATTAACGATGCTGTGGGAGTGGCGCAAGTGGAGGTTTAAGATATGGCTTTTGAAACATTATTTTACGTAAACAGCATAACGGGAAATGACACCACTGGGGATGGAATATCTATTCCTGTAGCAACCGCCGCTAAGGCATCGACCTTAATAAATGCAGACGCAGCGCGGAATGAAAAATACACGATTATCGTAGAAACAGACTTAATTAACGACGTATTTAATTTTGTAGATACTCCTAATTTGTTCAAAACTTGGATTAAAATAGTTTATGCGAATGGAGTTAAGCACTATTCAAACACTTCACAACTTTGTGCGGTTATCAACAATGGGGGCTCAGGCAGTGCGGGCGGTGCGTTGTGGGTGGTTGGCGCGAAAATAAGCGGATTTACTTACTCTATATCTGACGGGGCAATAACCAACTTCACAACTCAATATAGACAGCCCCTTGGAATCTTGGAGAATTGCGACTTAGAAGGATACGTACATTTGCCTCGAATGGCTTCTTATAAATTAAATACGTGCCGCATACGAACAGGAATCGTACACAGCACAAATGGCAGCTTAGCTAGTTGGTGTTTAACCAATTCTCGGAATTGCGATTTTCGCGGCGCTAATCAATTCAAAAACACGGGCACAATATCAGTTCCGATATGGACAGTGGAGGAGTGGAGGCTTAATAGCGACACAGGTATCGCAGCGTACGAAGGCTGGCAAGCTATATGCGCACGTAATGACTTCGACAGCGTAGGCAATATCACTATCGCACTACGAGTTGGTCAGACATACGGAGCAAGCGCGACAGCCCAGCAATATTACTTTATGAGTAATAATTTTAACGGATGCAATGTAAATTTTACAACGAACATACTAACTATTCCTGCAACGTGGGCGGCTGCTACGGACGCGGCAACCATGCGAGCTAAAGCATTAACTGACGGGCTTACGCTTGCTAGTAATTGGTTTGAATATGAACGATTCAGCGCGATTACTTACGATAGCTTTGATTTTCCAGCCACCCCCGCCGAAATCCTAAAACGCCACATCGGAGCAAACCGCTACGCAATAACCCAAACCGTACCAATCGCCAACTCCGATTATACAGACGCCTCAGGAGTTTACGAGTCTAATAAAGTAAGCCCAACGCCGCTTGTTTACGAGATGTCAGCCATACGAGCCGCTAAGCTAAGACGCGCAATATTACACTTTACCAGAAGCGGCAACACAGAGCAACTAGGTACAGACGGCGAGGTTGAAATACTTATCGAAACCAGCACGGACGGAACGAATTTTACCACATTAGGAACGTTCTTAAGCGGAATAGATTCTACTACATTGGATTTTGACTACATTTTAGAGGTTGCTAAATCGGTACGATTCTCTATACAACCAACGGGCGCGGCGTTTGGCGAGGTTAAATTCTATGGAGTCACAGGTGAGTTTTTGACATTAGAAGACCAACTAAATCAAAGTTTTTCCCGTATTTTTGTCGAGCAAAAAGGCAATAATTTACTTGCGGAAACACCCGTAAAATACCTTGTTAACCCGTTAAATTCGAATTACAAGTATTATAATCCTATTCGCATAGCATCGCAAGTTATAGACCAGATAAACGAGTTTAATAATACTTATGCGCTCACGGCTGACGAATTAATAAGCAGGGCAAATAATATTAATAACCCAGCTTTAGCCAGTGATTTTGGGCACTTAGAGATAATTTATAAAGATAGCGACCCGATTACAAACCCCTACAATATCGAAGGTTATAGCATTGTAACCAGCGAGGGTTTAGTAGTTGTAAAACTTAAACAATGATAGCATATACAGTTAATGATGTAGTAGTAGAGGTATTGGAAGATAACGCCCAAGTGATGTACAGAGGCGCTTCCATCTCGGCAGCACAGGCAGCAACGGCGCCAGACAAAACAGGATATTACCGTATTGTTTCTACTCACAATGAGGATGAAAAACCGTATCGATATACGATAAATAAGGACACTGGCGAAGTTACTTACTCGAAAACGTGGGCCACATGGGCATATACAGAATATTCTTTACGGGTGAAAGCATCGGATAAGGTGTTTATGTTGCCGCTAGATATTTCGTATTTTTTCATACAATGGCTGCAGGTGGTTAAATTGCGAGAATTGCCAATTGTGCAAAACCATTTACCACACGTAAACCACTTATATATTAACGAATTCGACCCTGCAAGTATGCGCCAGAGCTTAGAAAATTTGCAGTATGTGGGATATTCGGTAATAGACGGCGCGTATGTTGTGGGTGCAATTTCGGAAAACCCAAGTTTTATTCCTATTTTTGGAGAGCTTGAAACAGGTAGTTTAGTCACTATAAATGATATAGAAGAATGGATGTAATGAAA
>Ga0307379_10009151_pt1 | contig 13267 bp, 21 predicted proteins | sample UN2MG_FD_202237 | JGI IMG/M metagenome (GOLD analysis project Ga0307379, IMG submission 202237) | Soil microbial communities from Risofladan, Vaasa, Finland - UN-2 | ecosystem: Environmental > Terrestrial > Soil > Coastal area > Acid sulfate soil | place: Finland: Risofladan, Vaasa | collected...
TTGATTTACTTTTAATGTAGAATTCCATCGGGTCAATATCCCTGGGGAGGGGGACGCCGGGCGTACCGGCGGTAAAGGCTGAGGTGGGCTCCACGTTGAGATCCTTCAGGATCCCGGTGCCGGCTTCGCGGTCTTTCGGTTCGTAGTTCGGATCGTACTTGGTGAAAAATTCGGGGTGTTTCGCTTCTCCGGATATTTTTTGCCGGGCATCCTTCCATTTATAGTTGCAGCTATCATGAAAGCATTGGTATGTAATAAGGCCGCTGGCATCCTGGACAATGGCGGATTCGTTTTGCGAGTGTGAAGGATCGAACAGGCATTGTTTTAATTTATAGATCTTGCGGCTGCCTGCCATTTTTAGGTTGTACACAATGCCGTAATGATCCAGATATTTATCTACCTGCCATATACCCCAGTCAGGACCGGCCTGAGAGCCACGACGTTGCGACTTTTTTTCTTTTTTGGAGGATGGTGTAGGACTTTGATCGTCTTTGGGCGCAAGCGCAGCCAGGGCTTGGAGTTTTTCAATGGGTGTGGGGATTATTTTCTTTTTCATCCGGATCTATCAGCTTTCTATGCAGCCACTGCGGCACATACACTCCGCCAGGTACAAAAGATAGGATGTCTGTTCCATCCCTGTAATATAACGGCAGTCGCCGAATTCTGTTATCCCGGAGTTTAACCAGAATCGATTTTTTTGATAGCTCCAGGATGTCCGATAGATCTATCAGTATTGTTGCGCGTGGTTTTGGCATGTAGTGCCTCTAAATATCTTTGCAGTTCCTCATCAGTGCCGGGCCAACCCAGCTTGTCGGCCATGCGATGAAATTGATGTTTTCCGATACTGCCCTCGTGGAAAAATATTCTCTCAGTCATTATTAATTCCTAAAGATGTCAAAAATTTCGGTTCGATATAACTGCGCCTGTGCGGTCGGTCTTCAGTATGGTCACCCTTGCGGGACGTTGTACCATACAGCCTCCAGATCCTGGACGGATTAAAAACTGATCGATCAATATCTACTTTTTCGCTGTTAAATTTTATCGCCAGTACTGCCAGGATATTTTTTATCATCAGGATGTTATCTTCGCTATTTGGTATATCCGGGAGCCTGTATAATATGTGGCCCCCGTTGCCTGACATCGCCGGGATACAATCACCGAATCCCTGTTTGTCTTTCAGCCATGCCCATATTTTTTTTCTTACCGCAATCGTTTCTTTCACTTCCTCTTTAGATGCCGAGACTTTTAACTCATGCGGGTATTTAGCGTCGATATCTATCGGAAGCCACCGTAAACACAAAATCTCTTTATCCTGTGTTGTGTTTGTCTTCATATCGGCGGCTTTTAGACGATTAACAGCCCTGGCCAGGATATCGGGGTTTACCGGGTTAAGGGTGAAATATATTCCCCGGGCCTTGGCCTTATCCAGGGCCTCGGCGCATTTACCAAAGTCCACTGCATTGTCGAAGTAGCCATACACCACACCGGCGCCGCCGGCCCAGCCCTCCCAGGCCGGGTTGGACTTCGACAACCCGAACGCCCGGATCTCGACTACCTCTCCGGGATCAAAGAATACGTTATATACGTCGGCGCATTTCATTGTTGATTTATATCCGCGATAAACATGGCAAAATTTGCTAATACTATTTTTCTTTCGCCCAGGTTTTTACCTGGAGTTTTACCAATACCCTCACGTTCGGTTTTAATTCAGCCGGCATATCTTTATACCCATGTTGATTTAAGCAAAGTAATTCGGCCCGTGAAATCAACATCAAGTTTTTAAGTTCGCAATGGGTTTTATCGCAATCTTTAAAGGCCACGACCATGCCTTTTTGAACCGGGCCGTTCGCCTGTTCCCATACATAAACATGCTTATGTTTGTAGCGGGTCGGAAAAACGGTATATGGATCTTTCTCGGGTATTTTCATCGAGACGAACCCATCTTTTGGGCATACCCTTTCAGACCATAGCGGCTTGCGGTTCGGCGGGTTATTGCCTTTTTTAAAACTCGTCTTATTCGCTCCCGTCAGCCCTTTGGTGTTCTTATTCCAGGGCCTGTGCCCTTTTTCAAATTGACCGGTACGTCCTGAGATGATACCCCGGTTATGCACAAATGTCCGGATCTGTTGCCCTGTTGTGTCGGTCCCGAAACGCTCATTAAATAAAACGTGCATTTCCGCCATACTCCTGCCCGTATAATTTTCACGAAAAAACCGAGTCTGTTCTTCGCTATATAACCGCAGTCGTGATATCAGCCGGTCCTTTGGTTTTCTCCCGCACCTGATGTCGTGGTTCTTTAATGCCGATTTAATTGCGATTTCGGTCTTTTCCGAACCGAACGTAGTATTGAAAGCCTTTGCAAGGCTTCGTGTGTTCATGGACAGATATCCGGTCCGCAAAAAATCGATCTGTTGGGGTGTATATCTATTCTTCCTCTTCATAACCCTTCAACCCCAGCATTTCCGGTGGTGTTTTTAGGAGCCCATCATTTATGGCAACCGTAGCATTCAATGCCAACCTGGCATTATTTATAATCTGAGCTGCAAGATTGCTTACCGCTTTAGACCGATTGATCTCCTGGATTAATTTTTCATTTACGCAATCCTCGTCTGACAGGCGCTCCATTTGCGCAAACATATGATTATTTAAGTCGATTAGCCTATTCTTCATTAGTACTGCTCTCCATAAAAAATGTTTTTAAAATATTGTTTACGCATCGTCCAAATATTTCACAGCAGCATCGTAGGCCTGTTCATAACCGGCGCCCATACGGGAATACAGATCTATCCGGAGATCCCCGGGAAGCTTTTTATAGCATTGATAACAAAATGATTTACGGGATTTCTTAGTATTGCCGCACACACATTCATTACTGTAAAGTGCGCTCAAATAAGAATTCTGATATTTTTTGATTTCAACATCCTTTACTATGGACTCCGTGCACAGCTTGATTTGTATAAAGGCATGGGCGCAGTTATCCAGCTTATCACGATCGTAAAAACGGCAGGCAGTATTCATGCATTTTATTATTCCCAATTTTAACTCCCGGACTTCTTACTCCCGTCTATCCCTTTAACATCGATCGAAATACCTGGCACCATATCCAATTGGTTCACCAGATCCTCGGGAATCCCCGCCACATGGATCTCGGCATAGATGATGTACCTGGCGAACATTTTGATGATCTCCACATCCGGGGCGCCGGGACTGTCGAAGTCCATACCTATAAAACCGTTATAGCGTTTAGTTTTTTCCATCCTTCTTTTTTTCCCATCTTTCAGCCAGCCTGAACTCCACCATTTCCCACAATATCAAATCGTCAAGCTCCACTGATACGCCACATAGCAGTGCCGGATAATCTGATCCGGGCTTCATCCTGTCAACGGCCTCTTCACGAATCAGCTCGAAAGCCTGTGTGACCTTGCTCTTATCCAAAGCCTACCTCCCTCTAACTCAGACATTTCATTTGATTAGACTATCCGGAACTTCGAAAAATCTTTGTTTGCCTTTAACCGGGAATATTGAAATGCGTTCTAACAAATTCAGCTTCCAGGCATAGCGGCCAAGACTGAAATTACCGAAATGTTTGTCTGTGCCGATCTCTTCAAGCGTCATATAATCTGTCCGTTTGCAATCTGTTAAATCGACAATGGCGACTGCATTTCCGAAATTAAGATCCTTGATCTTCACCCCAGGCCAGCGGGGATTGTTTTTTTGATCAAGAGATAGCGGCATTCCAACGAGAGGGGCAAGGCCTCCTTGGATCTCCCAATAGGAAAGCATAGTTAGTAAAGCGGTTTTAGATAACCCCCCTTTAGCGGCACAAATAAGTAATTTGCCCCTGTAATTCGTATGCCACGGCCTTGTTTCCCTGGTTTTGGCGCCGGTCCTGATCAACGATGCCCACGGCTCCCATAACGATATCGCTTTCATTCCACCTCCAGGAGTTTGTTGGCTATCCAGCCCAGGGCGGCGAAGCATGTAAGGCCGCCTAACCAGGCCCAGGGGAAAGTGACCGGATCCTGGGAACACAGGATAAAACCCGCCACAAAAAGAAACGCCAGAAACCAATACAGTAATTTTGTCATATCGCCACCTGTCTTGTTAATTCAGATAAACGGTCCAGACAAAAAAATACCCGTTATCCGTCTGAATATAGAATTTCACCATGGGAATCATCATATCGCGGCCGTCCTTTCTTTTTCGCGGTGATACTCCTCCGGATCTGTCCAGGTGAGATCCTCAAAAATCAAAAGCCTGTTCCCGCACTCCGGGCAGCTCTCGACATCGATCAACTTATCATCACCATTTTCCACACTCACCATCATCAAGGAGCCGCCATTAAATCGCCTGTAACTCACAAACACGGATAAAGCGCAGTTTTTACACGAATACGGCATTCAAATTTACTCCTTAATAAATGGTTTCAGGAGCTCGGCCTTTTCATCCAGACCGAGATCCTGGGCGTTTTGATACATGGCCATGATTTCAATTGGCGTGGCCATGCATAATTTCTGCATACACGTAGAGCAGATAAAGTCGCAGTCCAAATGCGGTTGCGTTTTACCATGCTCTTTCCTATGGCAGATCAAACATGATTTCATGTCCCATTCCTCTCATTCGTTTCTCGCGATCGAGGCATTGGCAAACATAACCAGCTCATCCAGTTTGGTCATAACAATGCTCTTCTCACGGCTGTCCGGACACATCGAATTTAAGAATATGGCAAACCCCAGGGCGGCCGCCCGGATCTTCTCGTATCTTACTGCCTGATCATCTTTGGGCGGATGGTACGTAAACCTTTTTTCAAGTTCTAAATAATCCATGGTCAAATTTCCTTTCCCACATCTTGTGGATATCAAATTAAAAAAAAGCCCCGGGGCGACACGCGAGAAAGGAGGTGGAACCCGCATATCGCCGCCGGGGCATAAGGCATCGAGGCTCGTTTGGGCCGTCGACTATCAGTCTTTTTCATTGGTCCCCTTCTTTGGCTTTCTTAGATAATATTGGCGCTTACCCATATGATCTATAAAATACGGTTCACCCGTGCGGATCCGGCGTTTGGGCAGCTCCGAATAAAGATCCTGTTTGATCAGTTTTATCTGCTTTTCCAAATCGATCAGCGTGTTAATCGCCCGCTCGATCGGACCCATGGGTTTTAGTGTCATCAGGTGGAATCCCCTCGAAAAGATCTTCTCGGTTAACCTGCAGAATATCCGCGATCGCCTGCTGTGTTTTCCTGTTGGCCCGGGTCCCGTGCATGGTGTGCGTGATAGCCATGCGGGTTACCCCGATATGATCGGCCATAAACTGCTGGCTGATCCCGGCAAAGCGAGGCAGGCACAGCCTGATCCTTCGCGCCGGTGCACCGGCCTCTTTCATCGCTTCCAGGACATACGCATTTTTTAATTTTCGTCTCACTTGACATCTCCTGTTTCTTTATGTTACAATGACAATTCCGTTTATTAGACTTAATGGAGTGTCCGGGATCGTGGCTCTCCGGCTATACGTACCAGGTGATTCTTGGATTAGCGCCTACACCGATAAGCGCCCCAGAAGCCGCCCGGGAACGCGAAGACTGCAAAAGCCCTGCGTCGGTACGGGATTACCTTTGTAAGCTCGCGCCGGGGAGTGCCCGGACACTCCACTAAATTAAATAAACATGGATTGCTCCTTTTTTTTTATGGAGTGCGGAGGGAGTGCCCCCCTGGCTATACGTACCAGGGAGAAACCCCCTCCAATCCCCACCACACTATCAGGGCATATGCCCTGGTTAATGTTCGGTTCATCAGTTTCTAAAGTTTTTGTAGGCATAGATGACATACGGTGAATTATTGACTCAGGTAATTTCCGAAGTTACCGGAAAACCCAAAGATCAATTGCTGGAATTTTTGACTTATTTCAGGGCAATCATTCCGGGAGGCAATTTTGATAAACAAATAGATCCCGATAAAGCCCAAGCATTGCTTGACGAAATAAGACGTCATCCTGAAGCCATCAAGGCCTGGTTGAAGGGTTTTTATTCAAAGTCACCGGAATAACGGGATCACGTTTTGTTCCTTTGCCAAAGTAACAGGCAAACGCCATTTGCAGTTTTTCGGCGTTCGATTTGCCGACCATTTCTTCTATGAATTTTTGCCAGGCATCCATAAGGGCTCCTTTCTGAGGTTTAAGGGTTTGTAAGAATTCATCAATTTCTAAAGGTTTTTGGAAGATTCGGAGTTAAAACAAATGCATCTAAATACCTGTGGTGTTCTTTTATATGATGAAGCCTTTACCGATCTTGAAACCGCACTTAAACCATACGTGCATGAAGGATCGATCGGGAAATACATATATTGCCAAAAAGCAGAAGATGATGGGATATTTCTGAGACTTACAATTTCTCCGGAACAGGTGACCAATAGAATTAAAGATACCATGCAGATTTTAATCCCTCTAAGATATGTAAAATTCATTGCCTCTGCTTCGTCGAACAAATCACTTGGTTTTGAATAATTGGTTTATTTTCACTTTGTTTGAGTTGATCATTATTATGCCTTGATACATTCAATAGATGTCTACAGGCGCTGTGAACATAACCGGCGGTAGTGCATATACAGTTTTCATTACCGATCATTCGCCCGCAACATGGGCATATTGTAAAAAGTTTCATCAGTTTCTGAATTCTTTGGAAGATTTCGAACCCATGATACAATAATTTAACACGGTGTCAAGAAAAAAATTAACATAATGTCAAATTTATTTAATAAAAAAATATGGAATGATAATGATTGGAGTATATTTATCAATAATTTAGATATATTGCGTATATCTTCCAATATTAAAAAAAAGGAAGATTTAAGCAAAAAGATTGGCGTAAGTAATATTTATAGAAAAAATTACAACCACCCAAGTGAACTTACTGTAATGAAACTTTGTAAATTATTTAAAGTGAACGAAGAATGGTTATCTGAATATCAAACCAGAATACCCCCTGAGAACTCCTCAGCCCGCCCAGGATCGACGAACGGCACAAAGGGCATAGTTATATGTGGCTATCAATTCCGGGACAGGAAAATAGCGGTGAAATGCGTTAATTTATTGTGGTATTTAGAGCAGTTATCCAGTGAACTCTTAAATCATGGGCAGATGTGCCTTCAAATGCTCCTGGATGGGGCAAACATCATGCTAAAAAAAAACAAAAACCAATCTTGAGACTCATAAAATGAAAGGAGATCTACATGAAAAAAACACCTATTTTTTTGATTATGCTTTTCGTAATTATTCTAACCGGTTTTTTTGTTTTTCAGTAATGTATTACCAGGGAATTTTCACATGTTATTCGGAAAATACCAGCCTTTTTCATGTATATACCACGTCCCATCCCCATTTGTTGAATCGAGTTCTATCAAATGATTTTCATCTGTTATAACATCCATTGTATGATTACTGTCCCCTGCATTTGCTATATAACATATATCATGACCCTGGGCTGCACTTGAACCATTAACCCGCCAATATACGTGTTCGGCCGCGGCTACATAAATTATCCTGAAATGTACAAGGGCACGACGCGCAAAAACAGGCAATGTTAATGCATTCGGGATATCAGTAAAATTAGCCGGTAAGGTCTCTGGACCATCATTATAAATATATTGATCCCAGGCTATCAAATTACCAACATGGTAGAATTTTACTATATGACTGCTGGCATCCGTTAAAACCGCAAAAAAACACAAATCATTACCACTATATCGCCCATGCTTGGTCTGCGAATATACATCCGGTTCTGTCGTGGAATCCGTGAGCTCGGAGGCGCTGATCAGGGATGTGTCCGCCGTGACGATCGCGGAATCGTCAAAATAGAGATACGACCAGTCGGAGGCGGCCAGGGATGTGAATTGATACGTGATTTGGGAATCCCAATAAAGAAGCTGCTCGGTCGTGCCATCATGATAATATACGCCGGCGCTGATATAAATCTCATCGTCGTCTTTCCACGTAAATTTAGGCCGGACAAAAAAACCGGGGAAAGGATGCCCGGTGATCCGGGCTGTGGTTACTTGATCGGTTACGACGAGGTCATCGCCTACGGTGAGGTCATTGCCTACGGTGACATCATCCCCCACATTCAAATCGCCCTCAAAGTGCCCGTCTTTGAATTTCTGCGTGGTTGAACCCAGGTCAATGGTGTTGGTGACACTGGGAAGGATATCATCACCGGCGCCGTCCCGCCATTGATCGTGCTCAAGTATATTGGCTCCCAGGGTAATGGTGCCGGCGCCTGAAAATATCTGGTACGCCCCGGCCAGGACATCGCCGTTGATGGTGAGAGTCTTCGCGGCATCCACGGAAAAGATGGCACCCCGGTGCATCACCAGGCAAATAGTCGCGGGAACGGTCAAATCCGTGCTGATCTGATAGGTCTGATCTCCGGGCAGGATGACGGTGGCGGGATTCCCGGCGAGAGTTGCGATCACCCAGGCGAGGGAGCCTGTCAAAGCGGCGTTTCCGTGATCGCCGGCCATGGCCGCTACATACCAGACGCCCTTGATAATGGATTCATCAGCCGCATCCGGATCCGGCACTTTGGTCAGGGTGGCGCTTCCGCCATCATAGGTCGTCACTGTAAATGTATCCGTGGACTGACCGGTGCCCCATTTGATGTCCTCTTTTCCAATATAGCCGGTCGTGCCCTCGAGATCTGTGATATCTGCGGCCATCAACTTGGTCGGGGATCCTATAAGGCCCAAAATACCCATCATGATCAATAGATTACAAATCGATTTTATCCATTTATTCATTTTTCTAATCCTCCGGCGTCGATCAATTTTTGTAACTGTTCTTCTGATTTGGTGCATTCCTCGTTAATAATCTTTGTCCATTTTATAATTTTATCCGGATCGCCCTTTATCTGCTCGATACGCTGTGCGGCCAGGCCGATAATCGTGATCCGGTTGGTCATATCATGGCAAAAAACATGCGATCGTTCGGATAATTCAGTCATCTTTGAACCGGTTTTTCTCCAGGGTGGCAATTGCATTTCTGAGTTCGGCGATATCGCTTTTGACCCCCAGCTTTATCTTGATAACCGCCATATCAATCTTGATGGTATTAAATATATCGCTGCCTTTTTTCAAATCTCGTGCGATAGTTTTCATGTCATCTCCCATATCAGCTACCTCTTTTTTCAGACCGCATGCTTCACACTGTATCTTGACCCGGGTGTCCACCAGATCGGGGAGCTCGCCCTTTGATTTATAGTACCCGATGACCAGGCCGCATAACGTCCCCAGGCATCCTACGATCGCTGAGACGATATACGCTTCCGTGGTCATGGGGTCTCTCCGTTTAGCCGGTTCAGATGGTTCTTCTTTCTCTGCTCTACAATGGCACGTCGCCTGGACCGTGTCCGGATCTCCGTCAGGAATTTATCGATTCGTTCGATTGTATGTTGATCAAAGCGTTCTGTCTTGGCGGCCTTTTGATACATGGAACGGCTGAAAAAAGAATCCAGGCGTTGCTTTGCACGGTGCCCGTAATCGATGCAGTATTTTCGGTAGATATCCTCATCCAGCTTGACCTTTTTATCCAGGATAGTGACATGCTGACCCGGAAGCCCCGGATAGATTTCGAGCCTGGCAAGCGCCTTTTCGGTGGTATCGTCTTTTTCCTTGATCCATTTGTAAGGGAGCCACTGCTGAAACACACTGCCGGGTATGATCTTTTCTTCACCCCACGCATTGAGCTCCGCCGGGATCTTACCGGATAGACCGGGAATGACCTGGGCGAATGCGCTGAGCCAGCCCGATTTTTCGCGCACCTTGGCTTCACCTTCGCTGTATTTTTCATAGGCCCTGTTGAGGGATCGCCAGAAGCTCGAGTACGGCACAAAACTTGCCGCCAGACGAAATGGGGCCTCCTTGAACTTTTCGTTCTTGTTAAAGACCTGTTGCATGCCCTGAAAATAGCTGGAGTCAATAAGGTTATCGGTGAGACCCCGGGCGCATTCGCCGAATATCTCGGTCCGGGTCGCATCATCCTTTGCGTTTTTGATGCGGTCATGTGCTATAGCAACCGACGCGATCACCGTGTTCCACGGTTCGGCCCGGCGGTACTGGATCCAGGTATCGCCCGTCTTGATGGACCAGGGGAGTTTACCCTGGCGATACATGGCATCCCGTTCATTTTTGCTTTTGGGAGACTGGCCGATGATATCGCCTTTATCCACCTTGTAGAGGATATAGAGGGTCAGGAGGGCGCCTTCCACCTGTTTGGCTACGATATCCGGCGTCGGCATACCACGGCCCATCTTGCGGGAAACGACTTCTTTGGCAATACCCAATCCCGGTGTGAGCTCGATCCCCCGTTTTGTGAGATTGCCGATGGTATTGACAAACGGAATGATGAATTGAGACCCCGGGCCGAGGACGGGGACCTTCCTGAGACGCAATACCCAGGCGGTGAAGGGATCCGGGTCATCCATAAACGTGCTGTGCTTGGCCTGTTTCATGGCCTGTTCATGGGCCTTATCGGGCAGGGTGCGTTTGTAATTCCGTTCAAACTCTAACCGTTTCTCACCGGTGAGACCCTGTTTGTTGGCTACCCGCCGGGCGATACTGTTGATCTCGGCGTCATAGGCCATGGAATTGGCCCAGACATCCATAGCCCTCAGGGCCCGGGTAAATACGGTTACTGCAGGGGCCGCTTTTCTCATCCAGGCACGGGGGCTTCTCTCCCATGAACCCAGGGATGCGTTGCCCATTTCCTGAGCCCATTTGGTCTCGAACTCGGCAAGCTCGCCGGTCCGCATCATCTGGCCGGCGGATCGTTTGCCTCGTTTAAAACCTGATGCATAACCCGCCATCATGGGCACGGCTTCATTTAAATATCGTGATCGTGCCTTGCCGGTAAATGTCGTCAGGACTTTGTCCCACATGGCCGTATGCACGCGGTGCGGGACCTGATAGGCAAGCCAGGCCGTATTGGATGCCGTATTGACCACGTGGGTGGGGATCCCTGAAAGGATCGAATTATACCAGTATTCGATGACGTAATCCTTGAGCTTGGGATCCGGGAGGCGCTCAAGGAAGCGTTTGACCTCGGCGGGATTATCCGTATTGAGGCGCTGGAACTCCTTTAACTGCCGGGCGTTCAAACCCTTTTCGAGCTTTGAAAACGCCCAGGCAATACGGTTGACCGATATTTCCTTTTTATGATAGTTAAGCGCCCTGCCGATCTCGCTCGATGCATCCGAGGCCACAACAAATATATCATCACGAAAGGTCGTAAACTGATTATTGAATTCCTCCGGAGAGAGTTTCCCGGCGATAGCGTCATCGGCCATCCTGGCCAGGCGGTCGATGCCGTTTACATTCACCTGGCGAACCGCATGTATCTCGGCCGTATTGAGACCCTCGCCTGCCTTTGCCTTCTCGAGTACTCGGTTTGTGCGTTTGACATCGGCCAGGATGGCTTCGCCTTTTTCTTCCGTCACGTCCCATGACTGGGTCTTTTTCTCGCCGGCCAGCTCCAGCTCCAGGCGCTTGGTCGAATCTGATAAAACCTGCTTTTCCAGGTTCACGGACTGGGCGTATTGGGGGAGGGGTTCAGTGGGTTTCTCCACATATTTCTGGAGCACGGCGGCGGACTCCGCAGTAAATCCCTGGTCGACAAGAAAATCCTTGACCGCTTTGCCCGCTTTTTTAGCGTCTTTGGTCAAACGATCGATAGCGGCCTTTTGCTCTTTGGTGAGATCTTGGAAGCTCAATGACCCCCGTTCATCCAGGGTGGTCTTGATATCGGTGAGGGTATCCAGGAAACCTCTTTTCTCAGGTAGTTTTTTTTCGCCGTATTTCTCCACCTCACCCTTCAGCATCTCGGGTAACACGGGTTCGGTCTTATTTTTGGCAGCGATCTGTTTGTCCTGCTCGATAATCTCCTCGAGGATCGATTTTGTCTCGGTGAATTTATTGGCCTTGAGGCTCTTTTTGAGTTTGATCCCTAACTTGGGGAGTCCCAGGTATGCGGCCGCTTCAATACACGATGCCACTATGGCGGCGAGCTCCGGACTGCCCGTGGCATCATAGGTCTTATCGCCCCAGTATTTGGCGGCCTTGCCCAGGGCTTCAAACGGCTTCATAGCCAGTTCGGTGGATTCCTTACCCAGTTCGGTTCTGGGTTCGTAGGTGAGGGCCTGGGCGGTCTTTTCCTGCCACTCCGCGGCCTTGCCAAACGGCAGGCCTGCCATGCCTGCCAGGCCGCTCACGGGAAACGCGGCCATGCCTGAGCCAAGCGTGGCGGCAAGCTCGGGAGTCGCAAGCGCCACATCACCTGCCATTTTCAAAAGGGAAGGATTTTCAAATGAGCCGCCGGCTCCAGAAAGGGGCTTTTCCGTATCGATGACAAACCCCGGAGGCGGTGATTGATCCTGATCCAAAACAAATCCGGATGGCGGACCTGATATATCATCCGGCAAAAACCCGGGCGGTGGATCCGGGATTATTTGATGGGTACCCACTGACTGCCGTTCCATCCGATTTTCTCTCCGGTTTTAGGATTGGTTGCGGTCTTACTATAAGTTTGTCCCGGCATCATCTTGTCAAGACTCGCGCCGGTACCGGCGGCGGGCGCTGGATTATTGGCCTGGCGCATAAGGTCTGCGATCTCCATGGCCTTTTTTGCCTTTTCTTCGGCGGGCAGGGCATAATAGCGATCATCGTCGTTGATCATCTTCGCTGCCTGGGCGATATAGGGATCGGTATCCGCATTGATCAATCTTTTTTGTTCGGGGGTGGCCGTACCCTTAAAATAGGCCTGCCAGGCTGTAAGCTTCATACCGGTGATCTGCTCTGATGGTTTCACCTTACCCGTTTCCTGGATCTGTTTGACCACACCGGTCTTTCCGTTAAAGAGCCAGACCCCGCCATCCGATGTCGTGGCCTTCCATTCATCGTCCTGTGTCTCCTCAAGTTTATCGATCTGCTGGGGTTGATTAAACTTCACAAACAGCCGGTTCATAAAATCCCGGGCGGCCTCGCTGTGGCCTTGGCCTAACAACCCGAGACCGATTTTGACCCCTTCGCTGTACATCTTCATCCCGGCATCATCAAGACCCAGGGCTTTTTGAGCATCCAGTTTCTTTTGTTCAAAATCCGCCTGCTGGGCCAGACCCTGCTCTCTTAATTCCAGACCTCTTTCGCCCTGGGCCAGGGTGGCGGTCCGGTAATCGGTCTCTGACTGCCGGGTCTTTTCCCTTTCCTCAAGACCCATCTGGGTGAGTTTG
>Ga0307379_10009153_pt1 | contig 13266 bp, 7 predicted proteins | sample UN2MG_FD_202237 | JGI IMG/M metagenome (GOLD analysis project Ga0307379, IMG submission 202237) | Soil microbial communities from Risofladan, Vaasa, Finland - UN-2 | ecosystem: Environmental > Terrestrial > Soil > Coastal area > Acid sulfate soil | place: Finland: Risofladan, Vaasa | collected...
ATCGATGGAATGTATTTCTTTTTCCACTCATTGCTGATCTAGTAATATATCAAACGCTTATTAACTTTTACCAAAGGAAAAATTGATTGTCAAATAAATCCATAAATTTCTACAAGTCTTTGTATGAATCATAGCCCCCGATACTTCTTTAATTTTTCATCATATTTTTGTTTTTCTATGTTCACAATTTCTTGAAAACGAGAATCGTCTCTCAGATTATCAAGGCAAGGTGTGCTTTTTAAGTAGGGATAGGAGTATAAATAATCTCTATACATCTCAAAGCTTCTTTCAATTCCCAATTGGATATTTGTTATCGCTTCATTTTTCATGCCTAAAAGTGCATAGATGCAGGTGAAACGATACAAAAAAGTGGTGTCGCTATCCTCAATCAACTCTAGGGCCTTACCTTTCTCTCCATTGGCAGCAAATATCCAGGCACGGAGATGTCTGGCCAAAGGATCTCCTGGGATTAAGTTCTCCGCTTTTGAGATTTGGACTTCTGCATCTTGATATCTTTTCATCATGATCAATTGTTTTGCATATTCGAGACTAAGCTCCGGATCAGGCTTTATTTCAATGGCTTTTTCCAAGTAATTTGCAGCTTCCTCATACTGCCCATTGAAGCTGTAGCATCTTGCACGAACGATATTCCAATCAGCAAATTCCGATGGCGTGGGTTCCAGTTCAAAGGCCTGAGAGTAATATTTTATTGCCTTATCATACAAGCCGATACTTCTTAAAAAGCCGCCCACATGAAAATTGATCTCTGCATTATTGGGATCGAGTTCATATGCTCTTTTGAAATATTGGAAAGCTCCATCATTATCTTTTTTGTCAAAGCGATACCAGCCAAGCCCAACGTTCACTTCTGCCAGATTTTCATCGATCTCTTTGGCTTTCATAAAATATTCATACATCAGATCAAAATACTTTTCTTCCTGATTGTAAACGTACAAATTATAGTAAAAATTTCCTAGCCGCCAGTACGCCAAAGCATAATTTGGATCTTTTTTTATCGCATCTAAGTAATTTTTTTCACAAGCTTCAAGATCTTTCTTATCCTTAGACTCATAATAGCGTAACTCGAAATGCCTCCCATACTTATATGATTCGTACGCTCTGAGACTCACGGACTCTCTTGGCTTAACCTTGCTGTATTTTTCATTAACTCTCTCAATCCCTAACACCTCAGCCACAGATTTTGATATGTCATCTTGAAGTCTAAAAACATCTTCGCTACTTCGTTGATATTCCCTACCCCAGAAAACCGATCCATCCTCAACACTGCTGATCTTTATGGTGACGCGAATATTGTATGCATCTGATTGAAATGTCCCCTCCAAAACATTATTGACCTGTAACTCCCTGCCGATCTCTTGAACAGATTTTTTTGAATCCCGATAAACGAGAGCACTTTCTAGACCTATTACTCTTAATTCATCAAAAGCGATGAGGTTCATAATAAGTCTTTCCGTCATCCCAACGCAGGATGCATCCTGATCTCTATTTGGGCTTAAATCTCTAAGGAGCAATAAAATGACCGAATTCCTATGCTTTGTTCCAACTGGTGAAGTGGTATCGCGGCTTCCCTTAACAAAAATTTGCGTATAAATAAAATACCCGAGAGCAGCAATAAGAATTAAAAGCAAGAGTGCTGCCGGAAAGCGGGACAACTTCAACCTAGTTATTATTGTTTTAAGTTTGGATGCTTCTCTTGAAACCGCGGTCTCACTTGTAGGAATTTCACTCTCGATTAGTGTTAATTCAGAGCAGAGTTCTTCTGCTGTTTGATACCTCTTCTCTGGTTCTTTTTCCATGCACTTTAGGATAAGCTGACTGAGTTCTTCAGGGATTTGGGCGTTAAACTCTTTGGGATCGCGAGGTATTTCTGTTTTGTGTTTGACAGCAATGCTGAGGGTTGTGTCCCCATCGAACGGGACTTGTCCTGTGACCATTTCGAAAAGAATCACTCCTAAGGAATAGATATCAGCCCGTTGATCCACCATTTTTCCTTCCACTTGTTCAGGTGATAGATATTGGGGTGTTCCTATTATGATATTCGAATCAGTGATTCCATTCGCCTTTTGAGACAGTGCAATCCCAAAATCCATAATTTTGGCATTCCCCTCTCGATCGATCATGATATTGTGAGGCTTGAGATCCCTGTGGTAAACACCTAGGTGGTGTGCTTCTGAAAGTCCCTGACATATCTGTTTTCCAATTGAAAGCGTTTTCCTCACGGTGAGCGGTCCAATCCGTCTTATGGATTTTTTTAAATCTTCACCAGAAACATATTCCATGGTTATGAATCGTGTATCTCCATCCTTTCCAAGGTCGTGCATCCGACAGACATTTTTATGAGTAATTGTCCGGGCCATTTTCAGTTCATTATGGAAACGCTCGATTATTTTTTTATTGGTTGCGATTTCAGGTCTGATAATCTTAACGGCAATCTTCTCATTTATTTCTCTATCCAGCGCTTTATAAACCTTTCCCATCCCTCCTTTTCCCAGTTCTTCGATAATTTCATACCGGCCCACCAAAATGCTGCCTGTGCGCATATCGATTAATGGGACTACTAGAGTTTCAGTTTGAGCTTCTAGAGTTTCATCTGATAGCGGAAGGGGTGTGGCACAGTTTCCGCAATACTTCGTGTTATCCGGGTTTTCAAACTGGCATTTAGGACAGCTCAGAGTCACCTTCATCCCCTCGCGACATTTACATATAACATATTATTATCGAGAGAATTAGTCAAATTAAAAAAAAAGACAGAATTTATAAATAATAAGCTACGAATATTCGATTACAACTGATGTACGCTAAAAATATCTAGCGTATTTACCCCAGAGGTTATCGCCGAGGGTCCAGTAGGCATCGACGGCATTGTTGGCGATGTCGAGGCAGTATTTGGTGAGGAATTCTCTGGCTTTTTGGGGATCTTCCTTGTAGAGGCGGAGGGCTTCTTCTTCGATCTGAGCTTGTTCAGTAAAAGCATTGTCCTCGATCGGTTTCCAGACATTTGCGATGTCTTGAGTCATGTCTTGCCACCGGAACAAGGCTAATTTACTAACTCTGCGGAAGGCCCACCAGGCACAATCCGTCCTGTACCCCCACCGGCCATCGACCATATAAGAATCCGGCATCTTGGATATACCGCAATAAAACGGTATATGCGGCGTCGTCGCAGGATTGTCATATCCCAACCAGACAACACCGCCGATCGCATTCGGCAACCACTCTCTGGACTGCGTGACCTGGAGGTATGTGGAATAGGGCACACAGATCGTTCTGTGCCGCTCGATATTCAAAAGCTTTCTCAACTCTCCATTCATAAACGGTGTGGCCACCGGGCTTTTAACTGCCTCACCCTTGCTGTTCGAGGTCATCATCTGTGTCGTAATGTCAAAATTCGTGCCGTCATAGGCATCCCTGAAGATCTCGAGGATATCCGGGACCGATATTTTTTCGTCCGGTTTGACTGAAAGCGGATAATTCTCTGAGTAAGGATTTAGATTAAGTGAAGGGGCCAACCAGCTCAAAACTCTCCACTCCCTAAGACGCGTGCCCAAACTCGTACGCGTTTCCGGGGCATATGCATAACAGAATTCAAAGGGTTTTCCACTTTTGGGGTCCCACCAGCCCATCTCCTCGGCCAGAGAATACGCATTATTCGAGGCCATAAATTTATCCTTGTCTTTGAGGTCGATCTCCCTGATCCGGCATCCGTTGGCCGACACTGCGATTTCATCATCCGGGATCCTTGCTGCGGCCCAGACAGCACCCTTCCTCCCCTTCCCTGGCCCCAAGATCTCAAAGAACCAGATTTCTTTAGGATCGGCGAAAGTGAAACATTCACCCGCATCGATGTACCCGAATTCTTTAGTCAATTCATCGACAACCTTGATGGCTTCTCTGGCTGTTTTGGCTCGCTCCAAACACAGACGGTAAAGCTCTGGGGCATCCAGAATCCCCTCACTGCTCACAAGCTCTCGCCGCCCACCGGAGGTGGTTTCTCCGATTGCAAGCTGATATTCATTTATCACTGCGTATGCTGTGTTGATGTACGCATACGTCTCGGCGACTTGAGGGATCTTCCCTTTGGGCAGACGATCCGGATGATCCGGACCTTTTGTCCTCTTGGAATGGTAGTAGACCGTGCACATATCTCCAGGTTTATGCTTTATGCGGGGGACAACATTGATCCATGTGCGGTCTGTGCCCGAATCGCAGGAATGTGACGTCATAGTCGACCCATCGACTGACGCGAGTTTCCCCACAAGTACGCTCGTACATCCATCGAACTCTATAAGCTTATCGTCTGGGGGCTCAACTGAAGTGGCTTGCAAAAATAAAGTGATAAAAGCGATAAATCCGAAAAAGACGATTCGTTTTCTTGAATCAAATTTTTTCATGGATCACTTCCTCCGCATTTTTACTTATCATTCTGTGTGTCCCGGGCTCTAGGTTTTTTCTGTATTTTGGTGAATAAAAACGAATTCTCCAAATCCACGGTGGGACGCTTGACAGATAACATTTCACAAATTTATAACACAGAGAAGATTTGAACGTCAAACAAAGCTTATTCTTCTTCTGCTTAGCTAGAATATTCTTTGGATACTACAAACACCTTGACAACAGACACCCCCTGCATTGACTGTCAAACATACCTATGCTATAAGTGCAGTCAGGCGGGAAAAAATTCAATGAAACAATCTGAACCATCCAAAAATGTTAAAAACTCCGATCCTTTAGCGCAAACTCAGGATCAAGAAATAATCTCTCCCAAAACATCTTCCGCTCCTCAGGAAGAGATGCTGAGTTTTTTCTTGCTTGATGATGCCAGTTCACAGATCACTCCTTTTGCGCTAGAACTGGAGACACATAAACGAATCGCCGCTGACAAGACACAGAACCTTGAAACACGTTTGGAAGCCTACGAAGACATTTTTGAGTCAGAAGTGGGAGATACGTCCTTAGCTCGGGCCCGAAACATCGAGCGGGAAGTTGGATTCCGGCAGCTCTACCTCAAATTTGAAGGGGGAAATCCCACGGGCACCCAAAAGGATAGAATTGCCTTCACTCAAGTTCGTGATGCTGTCAGGCGGGGCTTCGACGCCATCACGCTGGCCACTTGTGGCAATTACGGTGTGGCTATGGCGTTTGCCTCCTGCCTTGCGGGACTTCGCTGCATTATCCATATTCCAGAAACTTATCACACAAAAAGAGCTCAAGAAATGAGTGATTACGGCGCGGAGATCATTCGTAATGAAGGAGATTATGAAAAATCGGTCATACTATCACGGGAATATGCCGAATCCAATGAAGTCTATGACGCAAACCCTGGGGGAGCCAATACAATCTTGCAGCTGAGGGCTTATGGAGAAATCGCGTACGAAATCTACGACGAACTCAGAGACGCCCCCAGCTTCGTGGCTGTTCCGGTCTCGAACGGGACAACTCTTGCGGGCATCTACAAGGGTTTTGTCAGCTTGTATCGACGTGGAAAAACATCCAAGATGCCCCGTATGATCGCCGGGTCATCGTTCGGGAAAAATCCGATCATCTCTGCCTTCTTGAAAAAGATGCCCGAGTGTGCGGACCTTAAACCCGAACAAATCCGCGAAACATCAGTCAATGAACCCTTGATCAACTGGCAGTCTTTGGACGGGGACCATGCGCTCGAAAGCATTCGCCTCTCACGGGGATGGGCCTCCTACGCCAGCGATAAAAACATGATGAATTTCTCGCGTCTCATCCGTGAAAGGGAGGGTTTGAACATACTCCCTGCCTCCACCGCGGGCCTGATCGCCCTGCTTGACCTGCACACAAAAGAGAACCTCGGAAATGACCGCTTTGTGGCTATCCTGACAGGGAGGAAGTGATGGCAGATTTTCCAGAAGGAAACGCGATCATCTTTTGTGAAGAAGCGTTCGGAACTCCCAACGGCAAGACCGCTCACGGCCTTGTGCGCCGAACGAAACGCTACAGTGTTCTTTCGGTCATTGACTCGACGTGTGCATTCAACGACTCAGGAGAGATACTGGACGGCAGACCCAATGGGATCTCCATATTTCCAGACCTCTCTACAGCGCTGGACAACACACGGACAACCGGGTTGCATGCAACCCATTTTGTGATCGGATTGGCTCCTGACGGAGGTCGATTGAGCCCGGAACACCGCACATCGGTCATCGAAGCTATCCAATCAGGGCTGAACATCGACTCTGGCCTCCATGATTTTCTCTCAGAGGATGAGGAGATGAACCGGTATGCTCAAGAACATAACGTTCGCATTCGCGATGTCAGAAAACCGCCACTGCCCAGCACTTTACATTTTTTCAGCGGAAAGATAGAACAGGTCAACAGCCTAAAAGTGGCTGTCCTCGGTACAGATTCCGCTGTGGGCAAACGCACAACAGCCTGGGTCTTGACCGAGGCTCTGAACGCGGCCGGTAACCGGACAGAGATCATAGGGACAGGTCAGACGGCCTGGATGCAGGGAGTGAGCTACGGCATCATCATGGATTCTCTGATCAATGATTTCGTCTCTGGGGAGATCGAACATGCTGTGTGGTCCGCCTGGAATGAGTGCCGTCCCGACGTGATCATTATCGAAGGACAGGGAAGTTTAATGAATCCCGCCTATCCAGGTGGCTTTGAAATATTGGCAGCGGGTCGTCCGGATGTGATCATACTGCAGCATGCTCCGGCCCGTAAAGATTACGATGGATTTCCCGGATACCCGATCCAGCCACTGGATATCCAGATCAAAGCTGTAGAGCTCATTTCAGAAAAACCTGTGGTCGCCGTCACGATCAACCACGAGAACCTTTCCAGGGACTTGATCGCCTCGACCTGTCAGGAGATCGAGCATCGGATCGGAAGGCCTACCGCGGATGTTCTCTTACAGGGTACGGATAAAATCATTCAAACAATTCTATCATTCCTTGGGGCAAAAAGCCCAAAAGAATAAACGATACAGTCGGAGAATGAGCATAACCAACACGATAAAAAAAGTGCAAACGCCAGCATCTTCACGGGAGGATCCACTCCGCACACTCAAAGTGATCCAAAAATTGGAAATCGGCCCCGTCGAAGTAAGGTCGAATAGGCTGATTTCTCCCTATTCTGTAAGAACCGGGGAGGGTAAATCAGTTTTTAAACTCATATACCGTTTTGAAGAAGACGTCTTTGACCCAAAAGACCGAGCCTCACTCAACCTTGCCACCATGATCGCTGCACAGGTGGCCATAAATTACGGCCTCTTCTGTGAAAAAATCGTCTTTCACGATCGTTTGGGCAAAGAAGACATCCGCTTCATCGAAGATATGATGGTCAACACAGCACGCGAGATATATGTGATGAAATTTCTCCGGCCAAACCCTTTCCTTCTCGGCGAAGCTTCAAGCTTCCCTTTTGTAAAGAAGGACAACTATCTACAAGCAAACCTTGAGTTCCCATCCCGGACAGAGGAGAGAACAAAACTCTCCTATTGGGGAGGAGATAAATCCAAACATGCCGTTCTTTCCAGCGGCGGTAAGGACAGTCTCCTGAGCTTCGGACTCTTGAAAGAGATCGGAAAGGAAACCCATCCCATCTTCATCAATGAATCGGGAAGGCATTGGTACACAGCGCTCAACGGGTACCGTTACTTAAAAGCCACCTACCCCGAAACAGCCAGGGTATGGACGAACTCAGACAGACTTTTTTCCTGGATGTTAAGACATATGCCTTATGTGAGACAAGATTTTGCCAGGATTCGCTCAGACGATTACCCGATCCGCCTTTGGACAGTGGCTGTATTTCTTTTTGGCGCCTTGCCTCTTCTTAAAAAGAGAGGGATTGGACGAATTGTCATCGGCGATGAATTCGATTCCACAAACAGGTCGTCACACCAGGGGATCACTCATTACAACGGTTTTTTCGATCAGAGTCGTTATTTCGACAATACGCTCACTCGGTATTACTACCAAAAAGGATGGGATATCAGTCAATTTTCCATTCTCCGACCGCTCTCAGAGCTCCTCATCGAAAAGATCTTGTATCAGAGGTATCCATTTCTCCAACGACACCAAGTTTCCTGCCATGCCACCCATATCAGGGACGACCGCGTCTTTCCGTGCGGGAAGTGTGAAAAATGCCGCAGAATCGTCGGAATGTTGAAAGCTTTGGACGGCGCCCCCACAAATTGCGGCTACACAGCCGAACAGATTGAGAATTGCCTGAAAGCTCTGGCAGAAAAGAGTGTCCATCAAGAATCGGCCGCTGCTCAGCATCTTTTTTTCCTCCTTTCAGAAAAAGGATTTTTACAGAAACCTGTAAACGAACAGCGACAACAACCGCATCCAGAAGTCATGACGATCCGTATCGACAATGAAAAATCCCCGATCCATGGCATTCCCGTCGACCTCCGTAAGCCTCTCTACAAAATTTTCCTCAAGCATGCTGATGGGCTTTCCAGGCGACAGGGACGAATCTGGATAGATTATGACCTAATGAAGTCACCTGAGCTTCTGATTCCCTACGCATTCGAATCTCCTGAAGACAACGTTGAAATAGCGAAACCCCCTTCATCCAAACTTGAAAACGCGCAAAATGCTTCTTATCTTTTGGCAGAGATGACCTGGCCAGAGGCTCAAATCCGGTTCAAAGAGGTGGATGTCGCACTGTTACCTGTGGGCTCCATGGAACAGCACGGACCACACTTGCCTCTTGACACCGATGCATTTGACGCGAACTACCTTGCACGCCGTGTGGCAGAGGCCTGCAGCCCCCCGAAGCCTCTAGTGCTTCCTCTCATTCCTTATGGAGTCTCCTATCATCACGAAGACTTCAGCGGGACTCTCAGTATCAGCCCAAAAACTCTGACCCAGCTTGTTTATGAAGTCGGAATAAGCGCTGCCCGGAACGGAATTACAAAACTGGTGATCATAAATGGCCATGGAGGGAATATTCCTGCTCTCCAATTCGCTGCACAGATGATCAATCGTGATGCACATATCTTTACCTGCGTTGAAACGGGTGAAACCAGTGAAAAGGACATCGGCGCCTTGACAGAAACTCCCAACGATGTCCATGCCGGTGAAGTGGAAACCAGCACCGCCTTGGCTAACCGTCCTCACCTCGTCAAGCTCGATGCAGCGAGGAAATTCATTCCACGATTCTCGAGTAAATACCTCAATTTCAGCTCCAAACGAAGTGTCGAATGGTACGCTCGGGTTGCGAAAATCTCGACAACAGGAGTCTTGGGAGACCCAACGAAAGCAAGCCGAGAAAAAGGCGAAAAGATATGGGAGATCATGATCAAGCATCTTGTGGAATTCGTTGAAGATCTCAACAGCATGAGCCTGGATGAGATCTACCACAAAAGATTCTGACAGGAGTGAGATGAAAATTACAACACTAGAGGCATGGGCCGTTTCCATGGCCCTGAAAGAACCCTACACCATCGCCTACGAAACGATTGAATCAGCCACTAATGTCTTTCTCCGTGTGGAGACAAACAGCAAGATCGTAGGATTCGGCTGTGCTGCACCCGACCTGCAGATCACCGGAGAAACGCCAGAGACAGTGCTCAAGGTCATGAGTGAGATTGTTTATCCTTCCATAAAAGGCTCAGACCCTCTGCGAACTGCCATGTTACTCGAGCGACTGGCTCCCCTCCTGGGTTCTCAATCCTCAGCACTCGCCGCTGTCGATATGGCCCTTCATGACATTCTCGGAAAAGTGTGCGGACTCCCTCTTTGGAAATTACTGGGAGGTTTTAGAGACCGGATCAAGACCAGCGTCACCATAGGAATACTGCCTGAAAAAGATACGGTGGACCGTGCCAAAGCATGGATCACCCAGGGTTTTAAATGCCTGAAGATCAAGGGGGGTAAAGACATGGAATTGGACATTGTCCGGGTGCACAAGGTCCGCGAAGCTGTAGGGGAAGAGATCGAATTGCGATTCGATGCCAACCAGGGTTTCACTTTCGAGCAAGCACTCAAATTTGTCGAGAGCACCCGTCATTGCCGGCTTGAATTGATCGAACAACCCACGCCGACCGGACAGCCGGACTTACTGGGGAGGGTCACATCAAGCGTGTCAATCCCCGTAATGGCGGATGAAAGTTTAATAACGTTGAGGGATGCGTTCCGTCTTGCGCGGAAGGACCTCGTGGATATGGTTAATGTCAAGCTGATGAAAGTCGGAGGAATCGCTGTTGCCCGCCAGATCAATGCCGTAGCACGTTCTGCCGGCCTGGAGGTTATGGTGGGATGTATGGACGAATCAGCAATAAGCATAGCCGCGGGCCTGCATTTCGCACTTGCCCGACCGAATGTTTTTTACGCCGACCTTGACGGTCACCTCGATCTCATTGATGACCCCTGCGATGGCGCAGTTCTCATCCGCAACGGGGTCCTTTACCCCAACAGCAATCCTGGCCTAGGATTCGATATTCCTTGCTGACCCGGGAGTCATCTACGGTCATCATATTATGCATTAAACAATGGGGGATCCTTCAAGATTCTGTTTGATTTTGGAAAAATTTGTAATAAGATAAACACCTTGATTGACCGATCCAATCTGACATAGATGGAAGGAAAGGACAAATACAAAGAAGGAGAAACCTATGAACTTTGATAAGTTATACAGAAAAGCCGTGGAAACAGGGATAAACAACGACCTAAGAGGCAAAAATGAGGTTAAAAAGGTATTAAAAGACGAAAAGGAAAAATATAATAAGCTCGAAAAGGGCGACCTCGAATTCTATGACAGAGACAGACTGTTTAATCCTTATCCAGATACTCGTATTCTTTCTGGCGACAAAAATCTGGAGATCCGGAAGGTCATCGTTGGCATTGACATGCAAGTGGGGGAAATACTTCTAACCCATCTACTAAACAAAGAGAAAAAGGGACACATCGACCTAGTAATCTCTCATCACCCCCAAGGATTTGCACTTGCCCAGCTTTATGAAGTCATGAGGCTGCAGGCCGACCTTCTTGCCCATTACGGGATCAGCATCAGTGTTGCGGAACAACTCATGGAGAAACGAATCAGTGAAGTCGAACGGAGATTTTTACCCGTCAACCATACCAGAGTTGTGGATGCCGCTAAAGTTCTGGAGATTCCAATGATGTGTATCCATACACCTGCGGATAATTGTGTCGCCAATTTTTTAACAAAAACCTTCGCAAAGAAAAAACCCTACAAACTCAAAGACATCATGAATATCCTGAAGTCCATCCCCGAGTACAAAAAGTCGATGAAACTCCAAGTCCCGCCAAAGATCGTGAATGGCACAGAAAACAATAAATGCGGGAAAATCTTCGTCGACATGACAGGCGGGACAGAGGGGTCAAAAGAGATATTCGAGAAATTCGCTAACAGCGGTGTGAGTACCATGGTGGGGATGCACTTCAGTGAAGAACATCTTGAAAACGCTAAGAAAGCCAACCTGAATATGATCATCGCTGGCCATATAGCCAGTGATGTCTTAGGGCTGAACCTGCTGTTCGATGAGATCGAAAAAGAAGAAAAACTTTCGTTTATTGGTGTATCCGGTTTTGAGCGGATTCGACACACAAAAGAATAAGTCTATAGCTTTGTAATTCCAGGAATTCTCCTCACACCACAATTCCCGTTTTGCTTAAAAAAATGGGGGAGATAAGAGAATGCTGGCTGTTGGGTATTTGGGAAAATAAGCAAAAAGGGGATAATGAAGGAGGGTATTATGAAGCCTTACCCAGCCAGCAGAAATAAGACTTAATTCCACTATACACGAATTGAAAAAAATATCAATCCTTTTCTTGAAAAACTCCCGATTTTTATTAAAAAAAGACACATTTTTTCTGACTTTTCGCACGAATATGCAGAGATTCCCTTGAATATACAGATGTGCTCTGATATCAATGCCGGTGTAGGTCACGGTGCATGACTTTACGGACCTCCCGCAGGTAATCAGCCCCGGACAATTTGGCCAGTTTTCGGCTTAAATCGGCATCATTTTCGTTTTTGAGAAGGCCGATGACATAATCGATGATGCTTGTGGGGAAAATTCCATCTTTCTCATAAAGATCACGCTTTTCCGCCAACAACCGGCTCGACTCCACACAGCTCGATGGAAGCTTCGGAAAGGAATCCATTATTTTCTTATCCTGGGAGATGTCAACCGCCCCATACAGCTTCTCCGCCAATTCCAGAGATCTATCATCCCCGATCCCCCATTCTGCAGCCATCACCACACCAGAAAGAAGCAGATGAACAAGGGCACTCCCATCAGGACTTCTAAGCTCGACTGTCTGTTTTGTCCGCAGATCATCGATATCGCTCTCCTCCTGCGGATTTATCGCTTTAGCAAGGTCCTTCACATCAGACCAAGCCAGAGGCACGCGAATCAATGCGCTCCTGTTCGAGTCGCTCCAGAATATGCGCGTCGGCGCTTCTTGTTTGGGCACTAGCCTAAGATAGGATGAGGCCACAGTATTCCCGAAGGCCGTTAATGTATCGGCATACTCACACAATCCTCCCACCAAGCGCCGTGCAGGTTCAGAGAGCCGCTTGCTCTTGTCCAGCATGATATTTTTTCCCTTCTTCATCAGCTCCAGATGAAAGTGCAAACCATTGCCGGCAATTCCCTTTTCAATCTTGGGCGTAAACGTCGCCAAACACCCGTACTGGAAGGCCACATTGCGTATAATCCATCTACTGAGCATGATTGCATCCGCCATCTCATCGATGGGCCTGGGTAAGAATTCAACCTCGAGCTGCTCGACACTCTTTCCACGGATTTGTGCTAAACCGCCTTTGAGATCATCCACATATCCCACTTCGCTGTGTGCATATTTAACCGCTCCTGTGATCTGAGTGATATAGTGGACGATCTCATCCAAGATCTCTCCCCCTTTAATGAAGGGAGCGGATTCATGATAGCCCTGTTGTTTCTCCAGCCGGAAAATGTTGGGTTCTTTATCAAAGAGGAGATAAAACTCCAGCTCGCCGAGAGCATAGAGCTCCAAGCCCGTGTTTTGTTCAAAATGTAAATTGGCATTGGCCAGGATGTTGTCCAGCGCAAAAGCAGCCCGCTCGCCGTCTCTGGTCAAGTAACGGCAGATAAAATCAAGGCTGCAATCATCAAAAGGGTTGAGAAAGGCTGTTTTGTAATCAGGGACTACGTATAGATCCGAGAGAGTGGCATCGACCATCCCTTTGAACAGTGACGATCCATCGGTGCGCTCGCCTTCAGCGAGGATCACTTCCGCCCTGCGGCGGTCCGGG
>Ga0307379_10009154_pt1 | contig 13265 bp, 14 predicted proteins | sample UN2MG_FD_202237 | JGI IMG/M metagenome (GOLD analysis project Ga0307379, IMG submission 202237) | Soil microbial communities from Risofladan, Vaasa, Finland - UN-2 | ecosystem: Environmental > Terrestrial > Soil > Coastal area > Acid sulfate soil | place: Finland: Risofladan, Vaasa | collected...
AGGAATGTTTCCGCCACAGATAGAAGTATGAGCTTGTTTTATTTTATTTAAAGTTGATACAGAGGTTGCGCTATTTTTTCATAGATGTATACTGCAACCTTAATTCTTTCAAGGACATCGTACACAAGGGCCCCTCTTTATTGCGCCATAACGGTCGCGTATAACCCGCGCTGCGAATGACCCGCTGGCCTTCCTTGTCCCAACCGCCAACTTCCGCGACACCATGCTCGCAATGCTCCGCGATAGCGGTGACGGGTCCATGCGTTTGTTGGGCCGCATCAGTTTCCTGAGGAGCTTCACTTGCTCTCACGATCGGTATCAGGCATCTTTGATATATCATGTGCAAATCCAGAAATGAAGGTTAATGGAAGAACAAGCACTACCGTGACGAGACAAGAAACCATAATTGTTAGAACAATTTCTGTATCGTTCACGGCGGGTACAAATCCTGTAATAGCAATCTCGAGAGCAAATACCAGCAGTGCCGAACCAACTATCAGACACCAAAGCCAAGGCTTGCCAAGAGGTTTATGAATCTTAACTGGTAGAATCTTTCTCCACCAGATCAGGGGTTTATTGATACGAGTTGACACAAGCCAGATAAAAGGGAAGAAGATTATTTGCGCGATGCCTCCTCCAACCAGGAGAAGTAAAATAAAGAGGAGTAAGAAAATGGTTGGCCCAAACTTCTTATGAACGAAACCCAATGACCAAACGATGATAGCAAAACCTACAACCATTGCTGCAATACCGGATATCAGGAAATTAGGAATGAGTGTAAAAGCGGGTTCATTTCCATGTGGCCACATCTTTTGAGCATCACCAATGGCCGAAATGATGAAACCACTTGTAGGGATAGGTCCTTGCAGCCCCTCAAAAAATCCATGGCATATTCCGGAAATCCCAAGGATTGTTCCAAGTGTTGCTACGTTTGTTCTTGTTGCTTCATTCATAGTTCTTTTCTCTTACCTTCACTTTAATGACTTGCAGCATAACGCCGGAATTGAGCGGCAACCGCAGACGGCGCGTAGAGCGAATGTTTGCATTCGCTTGTATCAACGTCGGCAAGGCGGCAGCCCCGCAGGGGTTGTCCGCTCTTATGCCTTGTCCCGCCGGTGGCGGGACAAGGCATAAGGGTTGGCCGGTCAATTCCGGCGTTCCCGCCGCATTAGCGGTGGGAACATAAAAATCACCTGCCTTATGAAGCCGCGAAGCGGCGAAAAAAGGTAAGGTGGATTGCCTTGTTAAACGTTTTCATTTTTCATCATCAATCATTATCCCGCCAGTAGAATGACATAAGTAATCGGATTTGTGAAATCCATGCAATGAACCTAAATATTGCATAGCTATTCTAAATTTATCTTTTGCAGAAACAACCCAAGCTCTGTTTAATTTTTTATACCAATTGGGCTGCTCTTCGTATGTTGGCTCAGCATTTTCTGCGTCTATAATCTTTTTTTTACTTTGAAAGGCTTTGCTTTTTACTAATTCAGGCCTACCATGTGCCAATTTATCACGGATAACAAATAAACTTTTAATAAATTGTAAGGGTTCTTCGCTCCATTGAGCCTTTTTTTGAGAAATGGAATGCAATATTTCAACTTTATCTTTCCAAGTAATTCGCTCTATATTATCCCAATAGCTTAATACCCTTGATCCTATACTATTAAGATACGCTTCTACTGAAAACGCCATGAACACTACAAAAGGAGTGGCCTCTACTTTTTTATTTTTTGGTGTTTTTTCTAGATCAGCATACATTGACATTAAAGCACCTACCAATCTACTTTGAGCTGTAAATTTTGTATATCTATAATATTTCATTTTTTGTGTTTAACATTGAGATGACCCACCGCGTAGGAAAAGAGAGAACATATAAAGCGTCGTTAATCTCTTTAAGCATTTAAATATATACTCGCGGTCGGGTCCATCGATTTGTTATCTTCCCAATTAGATTTCACTATCATTTTTCTGTGCAATGTAATAATCTATAAATAAGTTGTTTTATTCGAAAAGGCTACGCGCCATCTTATGTTATTTCATATATAGGTTTTTTATCAGATTTTTTTCCTTCTGATAGTCCCATCTACGCGTCTGAAAGCATACGATGCCATTGTAAAGAGGTCCAGAGCATCTTCCTCAGTCATTTCCCATTCAATCCTTGGAGCGTGTGCGGTTGGATTTCGAAAAGTTCCGAATAAGCCTTTTAGTAAATTTACAAAACCTTTTTGTTCAGATTTTTCTGTATCTGACGATAAAGCGTTAATACTAAGAATAGGATCAGAACCGCCAAAGGCAGAATCTATTAGATCAGCTCCATCAGAACTAAGGCCGCTCTTATTCCGTATCATTGCTGCAATTCCTTTCACAGCCTCTAAAACCGCATGAAAATAATTGTCCTGTAGTAATTCAGACCGGCAGTAATTTAGTAACTCCTGGTGCAAATTCCTTTCCTCTACCGTTCGCTTAAGGGATGAAACTCGTCTTTCTGCTTCAGATAACGTCTTGGATTCGCTGATTATATGGAATTTTCCATCATCGCGGAATTCTAAACCCTGAAATGAGAGTACTATATTTAGCTCAGATAGCAGTCCCTGATATTGATTAGCATTGCCAACGAACCTTGATGGCTCTAAGGCCTTTGCTATGAAAGCAAGAATGAAGTTATCTGATTGGCTTGCATTATGTTTTTCGACGAACGCATTATACAATCTTTTCCATTTTGTATTATCTGGATCAACATCTTTTATTTTTTTCGAAGTTAACATATGGCCAATTTCTGATCCTGTTAGGCCGGAATATGTATCTCCAAGGATTTTAGCGATTTTTTCAATTTGACCCTGAGAAAAGCACCTTTTTTTGTCTTTTAACATTTTCAATACTCGTTAAAGAATGGTTTTCTGTTTCCTTTTTTAGGAAGATAACGACGAGGATGACCAGCGCCCTCGCAGCGACCGAAGGGAGCGAGAAGGCGTCTGGTCCATCCGTATGTTGGGCGTGAATCCAGATCCTTTACAGTTTTCTCTGTGTAAATTCATCATACCTTTTCAAGAAGATTAAGAGCTTCACTTATCAAAGTAACGACTTCATCGCGCATAAGCTTTTTTGAAGGAGCGTCGACAATTTCTCCGTGATGAGGACCGGTGGTGACGTTACAAATGTCGAAGAGCTTAGACTTGAGGGTTGCGTCCAGAAGCCCCGCGTTCAAGAGAGTTTCAATCAACTTCGACAATCCTTTCTTCTGTTTTATGTCAGTTAACAAGGCCCGGTAGTACTTAGTTTTTAGAACAACCTCAAATACCTTGCGTATATTACCTTGCATTGTTTCAGGTGCTGGGCCGAAGTCTTCAATAACGTACCGCTCCATGGCATCTATTGTCTGGGCATGATCACCCTTCCGGTCTTCTTCAACATCAAACGGCTCAAGCCGGCTTCCATTGGTTTTATCAGATCGTATTTGTAAGACGGTGTTATTTGGAATCTTATCGAATACCATTCGAAGGAAATCCTTTTTGTGGGTGAATACACATAGTTGGTTGAACTTAGGTGACAATTCAAGAAGAACCCTTGCCGTTGCCTCGCGCCTTGTTTCGTCCAGGCTGGAAAGCGGATCATCAAGAATCACGACTTGCTTGTTTAGGTCTGGAGTCTTCTCGAGTGAAGCGATGAAGAACGCGAAGGCCAGAGTACTCTTATCTCCCTCGCTGAGGGTGTTCTTGAAGCAGGGCGAATCTTCCTGTCTAACATTCAAAGGGACTTTTTTCTCGAGAATGAGAAAACCAAAATCGCTGTAGGACTCGTTAGCACGCTCGTCCGTCTTTCCAGCGAGATCGGTAATGGTGAAATCCGCGCCAAGGGTTCCAAGCAACTCGTTGATTCGTTCCTGGTACGTGCCGAAGATGCTGGCAGTGTAGGTCTCGAGGTCCTTCTGCTTTGCTTCCTTCTTCCCAAGGAGGTCAGCAGCGTCCTTTTCAACCACGGGATAATCTGTTGCCCATTTCTTCCACTCAGGCCTAAACCGTTTTTCTATCTCGCGCTCCTTCGCTAGCGACCGGCCCAACGCATCAATATCTGACTTCGGCAGTTTATCGAGGTAGTCCTTCGCTTTGGTGACGAATTTCGCGATGGCCTCGTTGTATGCTTCAACCGACGCACTGAGGGCTTTCAAACCTGCGGCCACAATGTCGAACTGTGAGAGGTCACAATCGGAATTCGGGTCCTTCTGTTTCTTCTCCAACTCGGCCAGAACTTTGGTTCTTGAGGCCTTCAGTTTCTTTCTGGCCTCCTCCACAAACACAGAGGCGTCTGGCAGGACCACCGCGCCGATGTATAGATCCCACTGCCGAACTGTGGCGGTGTTCGCGTTGTACGAAGAGATTAGGCCCGTCAGTTCGTTGTCGATATTCCACTTGTCAAGTTGGGTCGTTGCCTGACTGAGTTCGGTTTGGAATGTACGCAAGGCCTCGTTGAAAAACTCACGGTATGCGTCAAGGAGGTCGACCGCTTTCTTCAAATCCTGCCCACAAAACGGACAATCCGCTTGGACAAGATCGAGGCCTGTCCTGATGAATTGTCTAGCAAGACTCTTGTCCGCAATGTTCTTCTTAATGTGTGCTAGAACACGCTTTTCTGCTGCTTCATGTGCTGAGGCGAGTTTCTTAGCCGCCAATGTCTTCGTTGCGGACAAGTCGAAAGCCGGTGCAGTGATTGGTCCAGGAAGACTCAATGTACGGACATGGCTCTCTGTTTCCTTCGATTTAATGTCCTTCTCAAGACCTGCAATCCGTGGCGGAACGGCTGCTTCCTCTGTGGCGGGAATGGCGAGAAAAGCATCAAGAGTATGGTGCACGAACCCAGCACTGTTGAATTCAGAACGAAGGCCCTCGAATTGTTGCCGCCTGTTCTTCTCTTGAGTCTTGAATGTTGCGAGTTCCTCCGCCAGTTTCACCCCTGCGGCACCGATGATAATCTTGTGCATGTTCTTCCGGTGCTCATATGCGATCTCATCGGTGAGGATGTTGGCGTGAACAAATGGAACGTCGAATATCTGGAACTCGGAACACGATTTATCCCACATAGTTCCGTTGAAAATATAATTGGCTCCATCAAGAATAAGAACGGCCTCAGGAGATCCGGCGGAGCCAAGCGTTTTGCGTGCCCTGATAAGTTTGGGGTCGTTATTGCGCAGGGATAGGCACACGTTTAAAAGTGTCGATTTACCGTATGCGTTTGGCGCAAAGAGGAAGGTGTTCTTATGCCAGTCTAGACCACTGCCCTTGGCAGAGAAGTCGTAGAACTTGCCGATGTTCTTCAACCGTTTTATTTTTGTAATCATCTGTTCACATTGCCTTTATTACGCCCAACGTGAGCATCACCAGCGGGTGGTCCGACCCCGGCCTTGGTCCCCAGGGCTACGGTTGGGTCTCCGCGTCCACAGTCAGGGCCGTGGACGGAGCAGCCGTCTGGTGCATGCCGTGGTTGGCCATCCTGTTCCTTCGCTTTCGCCATTCAAATGACCACCGCAGTGTCATGATCTCACTGTAGAGCGGTTACGCCAACAAGGGTTGAGAGTTGCACGGGGTATGGGGCAGAGCGCATAGCTCGGAATCGCTTCCGGCTACGTTGAATTACGGGACGATACTTGGCTCCGTCTAGTGGACGTTAGCTGACCGGATTGGTCGGTTGAGACTATAACACGCCGTCGTGTCTCGTCGCTTGCCCCATCGTATGTCCGATCGGAGATCGCGATCGCAAAAATACGATTCTCTCCAGTATTGGCTATGGCGTGCGAACAGTCTGGGATTACGTGTATTACGACGACACCTGAACCGCAGACCGTTGTGGATCGGACTTTGGTCCCGGCTCCCTCGTCCCAAAACAAACTCCACCCTGAATCGTACCGGACTACGATCACCTCCCTTCTCTTGGTGTGGTAGTGATTTCCCCGGACAAAGCCGGGTTCGATGTCCGCCGCATGACAGTCCGCAGGGTGCTGAATCCACTCGCCAACCAACCCTCCCAAAGAGAAGCTGGAGCCCCGATCGTCGCCCGCGTTCTCGATACGAATTAACTTCATAGCACGATACCTCCGCCAAAAAAACCAAGAGCTTAGGCGGTCTCCACTTTGAGACCTGAAAGGCGCAAAGTCTACCGGGGAAGACACGTCCTTCGCTCCTCCGACTTGCACATCTGCATAAGCAAATCCAATACAACTACAAGGAGAACCGTATGGTGCCTTAGGCAGGGACACCCGATTTAAAGATCGCAACAACGGTCTTGTGGTGACCAGCCCAGAACGGCGAGCCGCGCCGAACGACCAGATTCAGACGATTGCTCAGGTGATCGGGACCGAAATTGTACGAGAATTGCTCCGATTGAATAATTCCTTCAGACGACTCGGCATCTTGGCCTATGTCGACCGCAACCCCACTGAAAGTTAGATTCCAGTTAGTCTTGAGAAGTTCGACCTGATTTCCAGGCACCTGGGGATCGTCTTTCCATTCTTTCAGATCATGAATCACCTCTCTGATGTCTTTGACCACAACTTTGTCATCTTCAATACCGCAAACTGAACCGAAGTTGAGCTGCGATTTAGCCACGGCGTCCGGGTTCATTACGAGGACACGAAGTCTACGATGGCTCCAGGGGAGCAGCCAGTCCCGGAAGATGTTCCGACTATTCCCGTCGATCACATTCATACATGACCATCCCCAAATACGAATTTCGGTTAGTGCGTACGCCGCGATCTGCGCCCATCGCAGACCGTATGGCTTCTTAGTACGCAGTTCCTGTCGCGTGACCAGAAGATGTGGTGCTCTGAAGCGTGGGGTATACTCACAGATACTTTCGACGAATGCCTCTGCGAGGGCTGCGGGATCCGTGCCGTCCTTGGTTACCAATGGTCCAAACTTACCTATCTCATCCAGCAGTTTCAGCAAACGCTTTTTTGCATACTCTTGGGTCGCAAATTCGTGCGGTCCGCGATTAGCACTTCGAAGGTCCACACTGAGGCGATTCCGATATACTGAGGGCACATCCTCATCGGCAACCCCTGGGAAGACCATACATATGATATTCCTGTTCAGACCCCATGAAGCGCCAAGCTCAGAAAGGACCCACGAGGATTGTAGCGATGACGCCGTCAACAGGCCTATCACGACCTTTGCCGCGCCCAGCTCGTCCTTGAGCGTACGGTCGGGTGTATCCCCAAGGTGCAAATTGTAACCAGGAAGCGACGTGCAACGAAGTTCGTGCTCGGATATCACGAATCTTCCCTCTATCAGTTTAACAAGCGCCTGCGCCAACCAGTCATCAGAGTGAGCATGACTTACGAACACAATCATTATGAATAGCCTCCCTCCAGGTTCGATTCTCCATTCCTAGGATGAATCGTGATTTCCTTAATCCCTCGGCGAACACCTAACGTGCGATGCCATTTATTTCGCCCCGCCTTCAGCTCAGTGATCCGTCGACGGCCAACATTCTTTTTTATGCGATAGCAATCAAATCATTTATATTTTATAGAGATATAATGTATATGTCAAGATATTAAATAACTTGCTTGACATAATTGTATATAATGTTATAAAATATTTGATGTTACATTATTATAATAACGCAATATAATTATGCGATTGATTATGATAAGGGAATTTGAATCATATTTATTAAAAAAAAAGCAGATAAAAGACAAGTATGTCCCTTATTATATGAAATGGGTTTCTGATTGCTATCGTTATCTTAATGAATCAGTTGAGAGTAGATTATCTGCCGATAGAATACAGACCTTTCTCGACCACCTTTCTAAAAACTATGAAGACTGGCAGGTGAACCAGGCGGATTATGCTCTGCGGCTGTATCAATTTTTCCTCTCCAGGGAAAAGCAAGATAAGGGGGCGAAAGAAGCTGGTACCCTCGATGAGTGGAAGGAATTAGAAGATGAAACCCGCAATATGCTTCGCCTGAAGCATCGGTCTCTCAGCACTGAAAAGACATATATCGGCTGGTTCCGCCGTTTCAAAGATTTCATAAAGGAAAAAGCTCCCGGGAATCTCGAGGGAAATGATTTGCAGGATTTTTTAAGTCACCTCGCAGTAGATAAGAGGGTCTCAACATCTACGCAGAACCAGGCATTGAATGCGCTTGTCTTCCTCTATAAGCATGTCCTTGATAAAGATATTGAAAACACAATCAACGCGGTAAGGGCAAGGTATAAAAGGCGCCTACCTGTTGTCCTTTCCATGAAAGAGGTTGAACGGATCTTTGATAACATGTCGGGTCTGCAGCGGCTCATGGCAATGCTGACATACGGTTGCGGCTTGCGTTTGAACGAGTGCCTGAGCCTCCGTATAAAGGACCTCGATATCGAGCAGAACACTGTTATCATCAGGTCCGGGAAAGGCGACGAAGACAGGAGAACGGTTTTGCCGGAGAGATTGAAAGACGAATTGATTCATCATATTGCTTCCGTCAAATCATTGTTTGACAGGGATCGGGAGCAGAACCTCAATGGAGTTGCGTTACCCGGGGCGCTCGAAAAAAAGTATCCGAACGCAGGAAAACAGTGGGGTTGGTTCTGGCTGTTTCCGTCAAAATCGCTTTCTATTGACCCGCGTACGCAAGTTGTAAGGCGTCATCATATGCACCCGGCTTCACTGCAGAGGTCGTTCAAGGCTGCCGTTGGTAAAGCAGGCATAACAAAGCATGTTTCAGTGCATACACTTCGGCATAGTTTTGCCACGCATCTGTTGGAAAAGGGATACGACATAAGGACCATTCAGGAACTGCTGGGCCATAAGCAGCTTCAAACAACCATGATTTACACGCATGTCGCAACAAAGAACATCCTTGGCGTTCGAAGCCCGCTCGATGGATAGTTTATTTAACTCCAGCCCCCGCCACACGGGCGCATGACTTTTCCATCCTAACAGCCGTAAAACGCTGATTTGTATAGACCGCGGCAGCGATATAGGTTAAAATAGACGGACGACTAATCAACATACGGAGCCAATATATGAAGACTTTTGGTGAGATCGACCCCCAAAAATTGAACGAGAGCGTATTCAAACTGATCGGTTCGGACTGGATGCTTATAACCGCGGGAGATATGGAATCGTACAACACGATGACGGCCTCATGGGGAGGGCTCGGCCACCTCTGGAACCTCGATGTGTGCTTCTGCTTTGTCCGGCCGACGCGGCACACGCTCGGGTTCATGGAGCGTTCAAATACGTTCTCCCTCTGTTTCTTCGAGGAGAAGTACAGGAAAGCCCTCGACTACTGCGGTTCCCACTCCGGAAAGGACGTCGACAAGGCGAAGGAGACCGGTCTCACCCCCGTGTCAGGGGACAGGGACACCGTGTACTTCGACGAGGCACGGATCGTGCTGGAGTGCGAAAAGATCTACTATCAGGACTTTCAGCCTGACCATTTTCTCGACAGCAGCATCGAAAGTCTCTACCCGATAAAGGACTATCACCGTATGTATATCGGAAAGCTCCTCAAGGCCCTGAAGGTGTAGCATATAAACCGGCTGGACGACGCCATGAAACAGGTGGACTATAAACAGTTCGAAGAGATAGAGATCCGGGTGGGAAGGGTGGTGAGGGCCGAGGATTTCCCGAAGGCCAGGCGTCCCGCGTACAAGCTCTGGATAGATTTCGGGGATCTCGGAGTGAAGAAAACGAGCGCCCAGATCACACACTTGTACGGTGTAGAGGACCTCGTGGGGAGGCAGGTCGTCGCGGTCTGCAATTTCCCCCCCAGGCAGATCGCGGATTTTCAGTCCGAGGTGCTCGTGCTGGGGGCTGTGCACGATACGGGCGAAGTGGTGCTCCTGAGACCTGACCGTGACGTCCCTCACGGCTGCCGTGTTCTTTAGGGTCCGGAACAGAAGGATGGATGCTCTTTGCAGCTTAAAAGAGACTGTGTGTACATAAAGCTTAACCTGAATGGAGAACCTTATGGAGTGCAACAAACAAAAAAACCTTGCGATATGCAACTGTACCTACAGTTCGTGCTCGAGAAAGGGCCATTGCTGCGAATGCATCGCCTACCACCTGAAGATGAATGAAATGCCTGCCTGCTATTTTTCAAAAAGAGGCGAGGCAACCTACGACAGGTCAATAGAGAGCTTCATCCGCGATTATCAGGGAAGGTGAAAGCCTTCTCTCTATTATAAAAAAAATGATTACCCGATATCCGAAAACAACAGGGATCAGGGTTGAGATGCGCACCCTGTTCCATCCCCGTTTTGCTATGCTTAAAGAGGGGATATCCGAGTTCACCTTTGCAGAACTGTATCTCTTCAGGAACGCCCACTCCTACAGGATTTCGAAGATCGGAGACGACCTCATCGTGGTCACTGGGAAAGACAGGGGCATGAACGAGGAGAGCTTCTTCATGCTTCCTTTCGGCCTCCCGGACACGGACGGTTTGAAGCGGCTCTTCGGGGACCACGCATGCATGAAGGCCGCCACAGAAGAGCAGGCCGATGTTCTGGCAGGGATGGGTTTTTCAGTATCCGAAGACAGGGACAATTTCGATTACCTGTACCTGAAAGAGGACCTCGAAAAGCTTGTGGGGAGAGATTACCATAAAAAGAAGAACCTTGTGAATGCGTTCGTCCGCGACTACACCTACGAGGGGAGACCGCTTCTTCCGGAGTACATCCCGGACGCACTCCTCGTGCTCGATGAGTGGAAAAGAGAGCGATCGGACGGGGATGACGGGGATTGCCTCGCCTCAAAAGAGGCGCTCGAGATGGCGGATGACCTCGTTTTGTGCGGCGGGATATATTACGTGGACGGCCGGCCCGTGGCCTTCAGCCTCGGAGAGGAGATTGCAGGAGGAACGACCTGGGTGACCCACTTCGAAAAGGCGCTCTCCGGCTACAGGGGCCTCTATCAGTTCATCAACATGAGCTTTGCATCCATACTTCCTGATAAATATACCTACATCAACCGGGAGCAGGACCTCGGAAACGAGGGGTTGAGGAGGGCCAAGCTCAGCTACAAGCCGTATTCATTCGTTAAAAAGTTCAGGGTGAAAGCTGCCGTATAAAGGAGTATCGTGTGGACCATATAATCGTACTTCCGGAGGAGGTTTCACAGAAGATCGCAGCGGGCGAGGTGATCGAGGGCCCGTACTCCGTGGTGCGCGAGCTCCTCGACAACTCCCTCGATGCCGGGGCGGCCTTCGTTTCCGTGGTCATCAACAACGGGGGCAAGGATTACATACTGGTAACGGACGACGGGACCGGGATGAGCGAGGAGGACGCCTGGCTCTCCGTCATGAAACATACGACAAGCAAGATACGGTGCGCAGAGGACCTGGACCGGGTAAGCACCATGGGCTTCAGGGGAGAGGCGCTCTCGAGCATATGCACGGTGAGCGATTTTACCATGGTGACAAAAAGGGAGGAGGACGATCACGGAATAAAGGTCGTGTGCAGGTACGGAAAAGAGGCCGAGCCTTCGCCCCAGGCCTCAAACAGAGGTACTTCTATTATGGTGAAAAACCTCTTCGGCAATCTCCCGGCCCGGCGCAAGTTTCTGAAGAGCAACCGGGCTGAAACCGCCAGGATAAAAGAGGAGATAGTAAAGAAGGCTCTGGCTTTCTATGAGAGAGGGTTCTCCTTCAAGTCCGACGACAGGGTCGTGTACACCCTTCAGCCTGCGGCCTCCGCCATCGAGAGAATCGGTGACCTGTTTGGCGGGGAAGTATCGGAGAGCCTCATCGAAACCGGAACCAGCGCGGAGGGGTACTCGCTGAAGCTGCTTCTTTCGAACCGTCACCGCACCCTTCCGAACAGAGCAGGGCAGTATTTCTTTATCAACCGTAGGCCCGTAGAGGACAGATCGCTCTATGCGGCAGTAACCAATCCCACAAGGGCCTTCTTTCCGGCGGGGAGATTCCCGTATGCTTTTGTGTTCATCGAGATAGAGCCGGACCTCATCGATATCAATGTCCACCCCCAGAAGAAGGAGATCCGGATAAAGGTCATGCAGAAGCTTTTTTCATCGATAGGCGATCTCGTGCGGGAAAGCCTCAGTGGAACAAGCTCTTTACCTCCCCAAATCGGCAGGTACCAGGGGGAGTACGAAGGAACAGACCGCCTCGTACGGGAACAGTCGTCTGAGGGCGGCCGGAAAGAGGAAGGATACATCGGTTTTCCCGTGGAAGCTGAGCATGGGTTTTCCGAGTCATTCGTTTCAGCTGCGGAAGAAAGGCCTTCGGCGCTTGATTCGGCACGGCTCGTATTCAGGGGATCCCTTTTTAAAACGTACCTGCTTTTCGAAGACCAGGACGGGATTATTGCGATAGATCAGCACGCGGCGCACGAGAGAGTGCTGTACGAGAAGTATAAAAAAGAGAAGGGTTCCAGCCCGGTGAGAAAGAGCCTCCTCATCCCCATCACCTTTACGCCCCCGAGGACCTGCTACGGCGCGATCCTTGACGGACTGAAGGCCTTCGGGGAGGCAGGCATCGTGATCGAGCCTTTCGGTGAAGAGAGTTTCGCCGTTGTCGAGATCCCCGGGATCATTCCGGACCACCGCGAGGAGGAAACGGTCTCTCTGCTCCTGGAGGAGTTCTGTACAAAGAGCCTGCGACCTGCCCCGGAAGAGATCTCGGAAAGGTTTTTGAAGATCGCAGCATGCAGGGCGGCGGTAAAGGAGGGAGACGATCTCTCGGAGGCGGAAGCGCTGCGGCTGATCGATGATCTCGGAAAAGCCGACGTTCCCTACATGTGCCCGCACGGCAGGCCGGCGGTTGTCCGTCGGAGCAAGGCATATATCGAGAAGCTTTTCGGGAGGAGGTAAAGAGGTGGTGACACGGACAATACTGTCGGACTGGCTCGACGAGTACCTGAGGGTTTCAGAGGTGCCGGATTACGCCCCCAACGGGCTGCAGATCGAGGGAAAGGCTGAGATAGGAAGAATCATCGCCGCGGTGAGCATCAACAGGGAAGTCATAGAGAAGGCCGTGGCTGAAAAAGCGGATGCGATCCTCGTACACCACGGCATGTTCTGGAAGAACGAGGATGCCGCTTTGAGAGGATACCGGAAAGAACGGGTGAAGCTCATTCTTCAGCATGACATCAACCTCTTTGCCTACCATCTTCCTCTTGATGTCCATCCCGAGATAGGCCACAACAATCTCATATTGAAGGGTATCGGCGCGGCAGCCGGGCCTCCCGAAGAAGGCAGTTACGGGCGCCGCGGGTCGTTTCACACTCCCCTCGGCTTTGGAGAACTCGTCGAACG
>Ga0307379_10009159_pt1 | contig 13261 bp, 12 predicted proteins | sample UN2MG_FD_202237 | JGI IMG/M metagenome (GOLD analysis project Ga0307379, IMG submission 202237) | Soil microbial communities from Risofladan, Vaasa, Finland - UN-2 | ecosystem: Environmental > Terrestrial > Soil > Coastal area > Acid sulfate soil | place: Finland: Risofladan, Vaasa | collected...
ACGCCTCCACTCAGCACTGGGTTACCTGCCACCCGCTGAGTACGAGGCCCTAACTACTAACTCCCAGGCTATGTACTTATTTCCGCCCTCTTCTGTCTAGCTAGATGGGTGCAGTTCACTGTATGTATGGGAACGAGCATTGCTGGCGCTAGCGCCGCAGCGAATCTTTTTAAATCTTCACTAAAAGCATGTCCGCTTGTGTGTATTTGGATAAAATTTATTCTAGAATTCTTTCGCAATCTTTCTAACCTCTTGTACCCATCCGGATTATTCTCCGCAGTTAAATATCCTGGCCACATTGAGTATATCACACCGGCATTTGAGCAGTCAAACTTTTCTACTAGTTCCTGCACACAATTATTCTTTACAAAGTATTTTTGGGGGTTGTTCTTGATTGCATCTTGAGTGATCTCGTTTTTATCTTTATGCAAATCTTGTGCAAAATCACCAAAGAAGCTCGGATTGTTTTTTACCGCAAGATAATGCTTTTTAGCCGTGCGTCCTTTAGATAACACCCGAATGTCCTCCCAACTTATATCAGGGACGCTTTTGAAAAACGTATGGATTTGCCGAAGTACCCAAGCGGTGTAAATATCAACCACGAAGATACGCCCCGCACGTTTGGCAGCTCTATAAGCTGACACAATCCTATCTAAATTTTGAGATGAACAAATAAGGAAACAAAGACCAAGCTCAGATTTTAAGACCTCCAGCATTTTCTCTTCCACAGACTTTTCGTCATGACATTCTTCAGCATCTCCTCCCAAATTAGTTCCCTCCATCAGGAGGATATCTACATTACCCGGAGGATTCTTCAGTAAATTATCAAATAGTATTGCCTTTCTACCGTGTGCCCTGAAATCTCCACTGTAAAAAGCTTTCACTCCATCGGCTTCAACCAGATAAGCATAGGCATCTACTGCGGAATGATCTACTAGGTAAGGAGTTACTGCAAATTTTCCAACTTCGACCGAGTTCCACGGCTCAATAAACTGGAAATTCTTGCATAATGGCCTCTTGCCCCAAAATACCCGGGAAGAATCCATCAAACATTTACCCAATTTGCCGAGATAAATCGGTACGGTATCATCGAGATTCCCAATCAGGCCGTAGTGGTCCTGGTGCGGGTGGCTGATAAATACAGCATCCGGATGCAATTTTTCTATATCTACTGGTTTGGACTCATCAGATAAAGGTTGTCCAATATCAATCAGTAAAGTAGTTCCAGAACATGTAATCTCCACACAATTGCCACCAATTTCGTTTCCTCCTTTGTGTATCGTAATATCCATCCTGCTTTAAACTCCTCTCTTAATTAAATCTGCGAAAAATGCCTTTATTTTTATTATGCCCGCTATATTCATCCTCCATTATCCAAAAAGGGGCACGTTCTTAGGCAGGCCAGTCCTAAACTCTAAAATCGTTTGTTTGATAAGTGCTGTATTCAGTTCATATTGGCACGACTGGGTTGTTTCGGCTTTCAATTGAGCCAAGTAGGCTATCTTGCAAACCTGCTCATAAGTAAAGCTGCCCTCCGAGGCAAGCTCCTCGCAGTCCACCTTTCCGGTTTCTGATACCAGAGTACCTATCGCCCCTTCCCAATATCGCTTTAGCATCTCTGGGCCAGGTTTACCAAAAAAAATCGCCTTATGGAACATTTTCTGAACTTCAGGACCACGCAGGTTGATCGCTCCACTGACCAACAGCGCGGTACCGTCGAATTCATCCAGCATTCGCTCGAAGCGGGTAAATGCTCCTCCTGTAGCTAATCCATTCTCTTTTGAGCCAAGAAGGCCACTGCGGTCGCAAAAGACAAGAATATTGCCAGTTCCTGCGGCATTCTCGAACAGGTGTTCGACCTTGAATTGAGTGATGGTTGAATCTTCGGACTTACGGTCTTTTTCAGATAGCACGTCCTCCAGTATCACGGTTTCCATATTGACTCCAAGCTTCTTAGCTATACCTTGCGCCGCCTGAAAGGCAATTGTGTATTCATGTCCATAAAACAGAACCTTAAAGCCGTACAGCCCCCTGTGCCTATCCGTGCTCCCGCTTCCCTGCCTAAGTTTAAGGAGCCGGTGCCCGTCGGCCAATGAGGCGATTTCCATCAGCCGCTCTCTGTCCCCGGCTGAGACCATACAATGTTCCAGGCTTTCCTGGGGTTGAACGATTTTGCGATACAGGTTTACTCCGCCCACATGCCTTTCCTGTTCTTTGGCCGCGTCCTCCAAGTCATTTTGTGCTAATGCAATCGTACCATCCTTGGCCCGGTTTACCGCTGCTTTTAAGGCCATAAGAACGGCGTTCTTAATGTAGCCTCCCGCCAGAGAATATTTGGCAGCCAAGCGGCCAAGATCAACTTCAGACTTCAAGGTAACGCCTTGAGGGATAAGAGTCCGCCAGATTTTCAAGCGGCTAGCAGCATCCGGTATGTTGAACGGGAGCTTGAGTGAAATGCGCCTGTCAAGAGCTCGGGCCATGAGGTCTGGCCTGTTTGTGGCCATTATCACCATTATGTCGTTGTTTTCCAGTTCGTAAAGCAGCTCACGGGTAAACTCTCCGTTTTCCGAGCACAATCTCTCGCATTCATCCAGAAAGACTATGCCGTTTTGAAGCTTGGCCTCACGAAACAGGCGCGCCACTAAGCCCTCAGCACTGTGAGGGTATCTTTCTCCTGCGTCCATATCTTTTCTCAATGAGATGAGCGGTCTCCCCAAGTGGCTGGACATAGCACGAGCCAACATCGTTTTACCTGTACCTGGGGGGCCGTATTCAAGTACCACAATCGACCGTCCGTAGGTTATCAATTCATCCATACCCAAGCTCTTGTACTTTGCCACATAATCATCATATCTTTCAAGCAGCGCCTTCAAGCAGTCTTTATAGGAATCTGGTAGAATTACGTTTTCCAGTTTATCCGTGGGTCGTTCAATGCGGAACCTGCCTTGGGCCAGAATATCTTCGGGGTAACCGCTGATCCAGTTGATCAGCCTCAGAGGCAGATTGAGCTCCACCCCCTGTATCGAATCGCAGTCTTCTATATCTCCGTAGAACTCTATCAGATGGCAGGCCACAAGGGGAGACTCTTTATGGAATCGTTTGATGGCCTTCATCTGCTCTCCGAACGAGTTTGGCAAAATAATCTGCAATAGGTTGCCAATCCTGATCTCGCCGCGTCTTTCCCTGCCGTAAGTGTTGAACCCGGAATCCTCGTAAAGCTGGTAGAAATCCGGAGAAACAGCCTTGAAATACATCAGCCAGAGGACATCTTCGTCAAAAGAATTTATGCCTGTCCGCGCCCTGAGCCGGACGAAAGGGATATCCGTGTCGCCGCTGTTTTTTTCTTTTTCAAGGTTAATCCTTTTATACTGTTGTCGCTTGGCATCCAGAGTATCGATTTTCTCCCGTAGTTGTTTAGTATCCAACGTGCAGTTTTCTTCGTTTGCCAGAGGATTCACTTTACTACCTTTAAGTTGCCTAAAAAGCTGCTGTTTGAGACCGGCGATCTCAACCATCAGCAAGTATTCCTGCTGCCTGGCCTCGATGTATTCAAGATTGTCCTTAAACGGTGCGACGGCCGTCATCTCGATGGTCTCAGTTTTTGACTCCAAAAGAAATCCTGTGGATTTAAGCATATATGTCCCCTCATTCACCGTTTGTATTCTTCAAGCTACGGTCCTTCTGGACTGTGTCGGCTACACCCATTTGCAGCGCCTCCTCAGGCGTGAGCCAGGTATCCACATCGCGCAGCAGGTTGGCCACAACATCCCGTTCGCTTTTGAGATTGGTGTGGCGCACATAGTGTTCTACCAGGCGTTTGTGCATCAAATCTTCTTCCTTGCGCTTGGCGACTAATTCCGAGTGGTTACCGAAGCTGAAAGCGCTGAAACGATGGGAGAGTATGGAAGTGCGGGGTGTAATGACCCGGTGGCCTTTCTCACCGGCCATAAAAATCACTAAGGACATCGAAGCGATCAGCCCCAAACCGGTTGTATAAACCGGCAGGCGGGACCATTCCATCATGTCAACTATCGCGAACCCGGCGCTGCAGTAACCGCCTGGAGAATTGATAATCATCTGGATGAAATCAGACTCGCCTGAGGCGTTGATGCGGATCACTTCTTCGCAAACTGTACTGGAGACACCATCGTTGATTTCACCGGCAATAAAAACAATGCCGTAGTCTTCCAGCTCTTTCCGTTCATTTCTGTCTTTCTTTGACATAAAAAACCCCTGTATTAGAATCAAAAGGTGATATTTTACTCTCACCTCGACTCCAATGCAGGGGGCGTACCAGAAGACCTTAAAATTATAACATATTAAAATGTAATGGGATGGAAAATGACTCCAATATTCCGCTTTAATCGGATCTCAATTATTGACAGTCATTAACTGACACTTGGGATCAACTATGTACAGAATAGGCATCCAATATATGTGACACTTGTTCAACAACGTTTTCTACAGTGTAGACTTCACTTTTTGATGAAATTATAAAGTCTAAATATAAACTATCCGCCCAATCATTTTCCGAAAAGAAGCCTGTAATATCTTTAGGAAGTGATCTATGGCACAGTAATACTAGCGCGAAACTTGAAGAGCCATCATCATTTTTCTGCTCGTTATTAAAATAGAAACCAATCCACAGATTAAGACTATCTCTCCTATGTTTATTGTAAATATTTTTTCCCCAATATAACTTGGGTTTTTTAAGATCTCTACTTGATGAATCTGTTAATTGAAGAGGCGTCCATTTATTAGTGATCGCGCCAGATAACTGACGTAAGAAGGGCGTAATATAATCTCTCCACCTGAGGGTTTTTAACTGCCATTTTTGAAAATCATCCAATACTTGTTCCTTAGATATGTCAAGTCCTGAACCTAAATATTGTTCAAGTCCTGAGAATAGAAGGCAATAAAGATTACATTCAATAAAATCTTTATTCATATCCTCCCAAGTTTTGATCTTAGCATCGGAGCCCACTTCATCAAGGTATTTTCTATATTCGTCCCACCTATTCTTCGGCACTATGAAAAAATTTATTCCAGAATCTTTGTCGTATTGAAAACCTGTAATACCAGCAGTGGGGGATTTAAGCTCAATCTTTATACTATTTTTCCCCTTAATAGGAATAACTATATCATAACGACCCTTTCTGTTCTCTGGGGGTTCTTCCAATCTGGGCTTTCCAGGTTCTCCAATTTCACCTAACCATTGACAGAATGCCCTGCGAAAACAAATGTCCTTTATTAGCGCATAATATAAGGTTCTTTGAAGCAAAGCTTCATTGCTCTTATTTTCGAAGATCTCAAAAAAACTATCCATATTTCGTCTCCTTAATAAATACTGTTAAGTGATTTTAATTTTGTAGTTTTCCTTTATAAAACCAAAAGCACTAGATACCGGAAGTTCCTGATCTCTCCTGAATAAAACACCTTTTCCTCTAATAAAAATAACGGGAATCAAGCATTTCAAGAGTTCCACGATAGTTTTATCATTCAGGAAAGACTTCAACAGATTGTTGTTTTCTTGATACATTTTTTCTCCAAAACAGCAATTATTGACCGTCAATATTTAACTCTTTAGCTCGTTCAAGCTTCTTTTTCAACGTGTTCAACACTATCCCCAAAGCTTTTGCAGAGCGAGCTTTGTTGCCATTGAAAGCTTGGTATACCTGCATTACATAACGCAGCTCATGCTCTTCAATGGGAGTTACACGTTCTTTATCAATAGCAACTCCTATTCCAGCTCCCTCTGGCTTCATTTGCGAGCCAAGCAAAGTGCTAAAATCCCATTCATCCAGAATCATTGCACGCTCCAGAACGTTTCGCAATTCCCGCACGTTACCTGGCCATGTGTATTGTTGAAGGTCTCTTTTCTGTTTTTTGGTTAGCCCTTTGCATTTCTTTTCTTTCCTGTCTGACATTTCTCTCAGAAAATATTCAGCGATCAGCGGTATGTCCGTTGCACGGTCCCTGAGCGCAGGTGTTTGCAACCTGATCACATCCAGTCTGTAAAAGAGATCTTCTCTAAATTTTTTCTCTTTCACGGCTTGCTGAAGGTTCTGGTTGGTGGCTGCTATAATCCGCACGTCCACGCTTTCTTCCTCCCTTCCTCCTACCCGACAGAATCGGCCATCATCGAGCACTCGTAACAACTTTGCCTGGAGCCGGGGGCTCATCTCAGCCACCTCATCGAGAAAAAGCGTCCCCTTGTCAGCAAGGTCGAGCTTGCCTTCCTTGTCACCGGCCGCTCCGGTAAAAGCTCCCTTTACATGGCCGAACAGCTCATCTTCCAACAGGGATTCAGATAAGTTGGCACAATTTATCGGAATGAAATTATAGTTGCTACGTGGACTGCTGTAGCGGTGGATCATGCGGGCAATAACCTCTTTACCGGTTCCGGTTTCGCCGGTGATAAGCACACTGCAATCGCTGTCGGCAGCCACTTTCTCCACTTGGTTCAATAGCTCAAGTGCTTTCTGTGATTCACCCACATAGCGGGTTCCGACAGGAGGCTGGAAGCGTTCAGATATCTCTTTATCGTGAGGAGAGATGCGGGATGGATCTGCAAGCTTGCATATCGTTTCCGGGACAACATTCAAGTCCCGTAAGTCAAGGTAGCGAAAAATTGCATAGCCCATAAGCCTGTATTCAAGTGACCCACTTCGTGCGTCCTCATTTTCTGCTAACTCGACCAACTTTTTGGAGTATTTTGAGGTACAACCGAAATACTGAGCCGCCAAACGTGGTAAGCCTAAACCAGTCTTGAAAACCAGATTGAAGTATTGATTTCCATGGAATTGTGTCTCCAGCCATTCTAGTCCTGAGTAGTTGTGGAGCCAGACTACCATGATTCCTTGATCGGTCAGCCGGCTAACAGACTGGATTATCTCGTACCTGGATGCCTGTACACCGACTCCCAGGATATACACCCAATCAAAGTTTTCCTTGGTTATGTAGGACAAGTGCTTCAGCAGCTTCCATTGGCTGGTGATTCGAACATCTGAACCCGAGTGCTTTTGCAGAAAAAGTGCCGCTGCAGCGCCTCCTTGAAATCCTAAAAAGGTAAATGCAACTTTTCTCCTTTTGTCTTTTTTTCCCATAAGACGAGCCACCCCGTCATTTTGGCTGAAATCAAGAGATTCTTTATCGTTTTGCTAGATAGTAATTGTTTTCCTTAGGAGTATCAAGTGTTCTATTGGTCATTCCAGGAAAGGGCGGCATTTCGGGGTTTGCAAATCGTGGTGGGAGCAAAGGCGATTGCCTGCAAAAAAGGCCTTTCTTTTTCAACGAATCCTAAAGATACAAAATGGCAGGACCGCCGAGACTTGAACTTAAGTGCTGAGGCAAGAGAAAACCTTGTGAGATATATAGATACAATTATTTCTTTAAATCTGAATGATGAATCGACAGAAATCGGTCAATTGGACTTCTGACTAACCGTGCCTGAAATGCGTTAATATCCAACACCCCCTGCTTCGTTTTTTTTGAAACCGTTTTCGCTTCGGCGGCGTCCTATTAAGCAGAAGATGAAAGTAAACAACAAAAAATTTACCTGGAGAAAACAATGACTGCTCGTGAACTCTATACTGTCGTCAGCAACGCCGCCGTAGCCCTGGTCATCTATTTTTCTTTTATCGCTGTCATTCTGGCTTAATATAAATTGCTGGCCGGCACTCCAGGCCGTTCCTCTGCATCTGCGGGGGGGGCGGCCTTTTTTATTTGCCCGCACCGCCCTTGAGACTACGAAAGGTGGTTGTAACTTTGCCTCTCTTTATCTTACAGTCTTAGTTTCAAGCTATGGTTCCAATACATTTACATTCACTGCCCTGGGGCCTTTAGGTCCCTCCTCCACATCGAACTCTACGCTGTTGCCCTCTTGCAAAGCGTCAAAATCTACCCCTTCCAAAGCGGAGCGGTGAAAGAAAATCTCTTGTCCATCCTCTGCATTGATAAAGCCGAAACCGCGACCACGAACAACTTTCTTGATCTTGCCTTTCATATCTTCACCTCCGGATTGATTTTGAAACCACTTAAAAGTTCAGCAGATTGTTGTTGCAAAAGCTTCTAACCTGTACGTCGTTGTGTAAAACCCGAACAAAATTGAACGCAACTGCATAGTCTTGGACGAGATTTAGTCTTATCATGTCGAGCCTTACCGGTGTACCGAGTAACAAATCCACGAAACGATTCTAAGAATATTTCTCGGAAATGTCAAATTAATTAAAAGGAGGGCCGGAGGAAAGTATTTTGCCAGGGTCGCTTATCATCAACAGGGCGGGCCGGGTGGTACTATTTGTAGATTTTTACACATTCAGTCTGAGAGATTATCTCTTACAATTGCAAAATGTCTCATAAATCAATGAGTTACAGCAAAACAAGAATACAGAATTCAGTAGTCAGGAGTCAGTAATCCCCGCCCCAAATACATCGAGTCCGAAGCATGGTAGAAAAGGCCGGGGCAGGTTACTTGGGGGGGGGGATTTTATATTCTGACTCCTGATTTCTGTCTACTGAATTCTGCTGAAAAACAGATTGAGAATGATCTAAGGTCGATCAACTGAATAGATACAATAAATTTCAAATATTTTTGGATAGATTTTTCTGATTGAGATGCCTGATAAGATTATCGACATTATTCGGCAAACGGCGGCTTCAATCACTCAATCCGAGCCAGTCGCTGTTATATAAAAATTTAAAAAAATGCCGGGCTCGACCGGACTATTTTAAAATTTTTAGCAGAAATTTCGTGCAGAAAATATTCGATCAGCCAGCTCACGTTTTATCGCTCAATATGAATCCATCTATTGAATTCTCTTACAAATAATGGTACCGTTAATAAAGGCAGTTCAAAGACCCAAAATAATTTTATCAGAGAAAAAAGTAACAGAGTAACAAAAAAATAATTATCCCTTTCCAGCTTTCACGCATTGAACAGTAGCAGGGGGATTATCATGTACAGAGTTCTTGTTCTCTTTATTACCATATTCTTCGTATGTGCTGCCAGCGCGATGAGTCAACAGCAAACGGTTGACGTGCTGTACCTGAAAGATGGTAAAATACTGCGGGGAACTTTGATCAGGAAATCCGATTTTAATATCAAATTCCAGACAAGGGATGGATTTGTTCATTTTCTATGGCCGGAAGAAGTTAAAAAAATCACTAAAGAGCCTTGTCCGGATGTTTACCAGGTAGGGGAAAAAACAAGCGAAGTCGAAACACCGCTGGACAGGCAGGATAAATCAACTGAAAAAGCTCAAATTCAGCCCGCTTTGTCAAAAGAAGCAAGTCAGGATGTTACTTTGGCCGAAGAAAATCTTGAAGCTAAGAAGGATTCTGTCGTTGAGACAGGAAGCAAAGTCGTGGACATTAAGCAGTTGTTATTATTGGAAGGTTATAAGGAAGTTGTGGTATTGATTAAGACATACGCTATCAGAAATATTCAAAAAAATTCGCCGACTGTCCCGCCGGATTTTTGGGATATATTTTATAAGCAAGCCAGGGAAGATGTCGATGATTTTATAGATCAGTTCATTCCTTTTTACGATAAAAATTTCTCGCACGCTGAAATAAAAGAAATGATCTTGTTCAATCAAACCCCGATAGGAAGGAAAATTTCCAGACTCTCACCGTCGCTCACAACGGAAACAACTCGTATTTGTGAAGAATGGGGACAGGCTCTGCAAGAGAATATTATCGTGGAACTGAAAAAAAGATACAATAAATTCTAGCCAAAAATATTTGAAATTTATTGATTGATCTCTACGAAAACAAGTTCCCTCAAGTTGCCGAGTTCCTGGAGAATACAGCCCATGAGGTAGTGGCATGCTTTATCGTCCCAGAAGAACACAGAAAGCGCATCCGTACTACCAATGGACTTGAGCGCTTCCATGAAGAAGTACATCGGAGAACTCAGGCGATCCGTATCTTCCCAAACCAGAAATCTTGCCTGAGACTGGTATCAGCCCTGGCCGCAGAATAACACGATCTTTGGGTCTCTGGTAAAAGATACCTGAAAATGGAACCCCTTTATGATCAAATAGACAGCTCGCTTGAGAAACAGTTAGCTCAACCTAGACCTATGAAACCAATTTTACAAAACTTTTAGGACTTGACTCAGGTAATCAATATTTGATAAAAATTCACTTTGCTTTCCCTCCGGATAAATAATATTTTAGAAAAAGAAATGTCTCTTAATCTTCTTGCCATCACTTTATCCAAAGCTTTCATTCGCCTGATCAACCAGGCCTGGAGGAGAACATGACTGGAAGAAAAATCTTTTCTGGTGCAGCTTTCGCGGCAGCCCTTTCCTTTGTTGCGGCAATGGCTATATTGGCCCAGGACAACGAACCCCGGGTGGTGAGCGCCCTTGAGGGGCAGCCGCCCTCGGACGCAGTGGTGCTCTTCGGCGGGGAGAGCCTTGCCGAATGGACATATACCGACGGCAAGCCTGCGGGCTGGACCCTGGTCGAGGGGGCGATGGAAGTGAAAGGCGGAGGCATCATGACTAAGAAAGAGTTCGGCGACATGCAGCTCCATATCGAGTTCGCCACCCCGGCCCCGGCCAAAGGGGAAGGCCAGGACCGGGGCAACAGCGGCGTATACATTCAGGGGATCTATGAGCTGCAGGTGCTGGATTCATACGAGAATGAGACTTACATTGACGGGATGTGCGGCGCGATATACCTTCAGTACCCCCCGCTGGTGAACTCAAGCCGCCGACCCGGAGAATGGCAGGCCTATGATATTATCTTCCATGCGGCCAGGTTCGATGAAATGGGCCTGGTCACAAAGAAAGCGACCCTCACTGTGCTCCACAACGGTGTCCTGATCCAGGACAACATCAAAATAAAGGCCACCCCCGGTGGAGTGAGAGATACGGAAGGACCTTGCGGCCCGATATTCCTTCAGGACCATCACCATCCGGTGAGATACCGCAATATCTGGGTCAGGGAGCTGTAATGGAAGCAGTTAAGGCAGGTTGATTATTAACCATTCCCATTGGATAGAAATAAAAAGACGCCTGAGTGATATTGTTAACTCCTAGTATATCAATAACCTGCATGGGCGGTTCGCGATCTGCCCTTACGATCTCAATCCGTTCGACAATTTTAAAGCGTCTTTCAGCACATTACTGGTTTTTCTTTTTCGATTAAAATCCGGAGGACTTGCAGTTTTAATGCATTATATGCAGGATAAGCTTTATCAAAAAAATCAAGAAGACACCCCCCTGTCCGCTTCGCGCCCCACCCCTCTCAGGAGGGGATTTTCATGTAAACTGATCAAGGACAACTGCCATGCCGGATTCAATTAAAATCAGATACATTATTTCAGCCCTGCTTTTGATCAGTACGAATCTTTTTTACTGTGCCAGGGGTAATGAGGGAAAAACCTCTCTTCAAAGTGCAAAGCCAGTTTCTACGCCACACGCTGCCCTGCTCCCGGAGAGGATTGCCGGGATGACACTCGAGGAGCTGAAAGCTGATTACCGCGAGCGCTTTTTCAACCGCTATCTCCAGTTCTGGGACAGGGGCGGCTATGATAAAGAGCTGGGGGGCTTTATCTGTAACTTGAACGATGACGGTACGCCGGTGGATGATGAGAAAAACCTCTGGTACCAGGGAAGAGGAATCTGGGTCTATTCCTTTCTTTACAACAATTTCGGCAAAGAGGAGCGCTACCTCGAGATGGCGCGCAAGACGCGGGATTTCACGGTGCGGTACATGCTGGCCGGTCAGGGCAGGTGGTATGAAATAGTGCACCGGGACGGGCGAGTGATCGAGGGAGTCTCGAAAAGCGTCTACGGCTGGCTCTTTGCCGCAAGCGGGCTTGTTGAATATTACAAGGCCGCAGGCCGGGATGAAGACCTCGAGCTTGCCAGAGAAACCCTCCGGGCGGCTCTCGAGACTTATAATGACCCGGACTACGAGGGTATTTTCCTGCCGGAAGGAATGCTCTCCAAAGGTATCAGGGCCCAGGGAGTCTCCATGGTCTTACTCGGGCTGCTGACCCAGCTTTTGAGTCTTCAACCAGACCCTGAGCTTGAGAAACTGGCAGTCGAGCAGGTGGACCTGATCATGAACAGGTTCTACAACCCGGAATACGGAATCACGAACGAATACTTGAGCCACGACTACTCGCGCATACCCGGGTTCGAGGACCAAATGTTCACCGGGCATTCTGTCGAGGTCTTGTGGATGGTGATGTATGAGGCCCTGCGAAAGAAAGACCGGGCCCTGTTCAATGCGACCAAGGACCGCCTGAGACGGTACATGGAGCTGAGCTGGGATTATGTGTTCGATGGGTTCGGCACCGGGGATTTCTATGTATTCAGCACACCAGGCAGGCAGCAGGGAACCGATTACAGTGTCAAGACCATGTGGCACCAGTGCGAGGCTACGCTGGGCTGCATGGTGGTGCTCGAGTACACGGGCGAGACCTGGGCCAGGGAGTGGTATGAAAGGACCCGCGCTTTCACCTTGAGGACCGTGGCGAATAATAAGATCGGGGTCTGGGACCAGGCTGCGGACCGCTTCGGCAAAATTGTCCCCAGGAAAGAATACCACCCCAAGCGCAAGGGGAATTTCCATCAGCCCAGGTACATGATGCTGGACATACTCATCCTCGAGCGCATGATTAAAAATAATGGCAAAACCACCCCTTTTCCTTCATAAGAGAAAAAAGCGCCTGCGGATCGCGGCAAAACTTTCAGGAGCCGGTGAGACGCTTTTTACGGCAGACATGGAGGATTCAAAGGGGATTATTTTGATGAAATCCCCCCCCTTTGAAAAAGTGGGATCAGAGAGGGATTTATTAATCTGCTCTCGATTTTCAGGTGGCTCTATTTCCGGAGTCAAAACAGTATCAGTTCATTTCTCCAGCACGAGAGAAACATACCAAAAACAGAACAGGGGCGGTTCCGCGCGAGCGCCCCTGTTCTGAAAATATGATGCCCGGGCAGGATGTTTGCCTAAGTCCCTTCTTTCAGGCTTTTGACAATCTTCAAGGCTTCCCGGACCATTATTTCCCCGGCCCCCCGGGCCAGATTGGTCCCTCTCCCGGATTCATATCCCCCCTCGTCATAGGCTTCGGCATGGCAGACATAGCCGATCGAATCATTGCTCAGGCTGAGCAGGAAAAGTTTTTCGATCCCGGCTTTTTTCTTTATCTCAAGCCCCAGCTCGACCAGCACTTCCCCGGGCAATCCTAAGAGCACAGTATCGCCGATCCTGATCCCCTGGAGCTCGGTGGTCATCTC
>Ga0307379_10009162_pt1 | contig 13258 bp, 11 predicted proteins | sample UN2MG_FD_202237 | JGI IMG/M metagenome (GOLD analysis project Ga0307379, IMG submission 202237) | Soil microbial communities from Risofladan, Vaasa, Finland - UN-2 | ecosystem: Environmental > Terrestrial > Soil > Coastal area > Acid sulfate soil | place: Finland: Risofladan, Vaasa | collected...
AGCTGCATTCATGCAGCATATGGAAGATATGTGGGCTGGAGGGCAACAATGTGTCTCTTTTGGAACGTTATTGTCAACTAGCGATGGCTTAATAGATATTGGTGATATTGTTGATAAATCAAGAATTAAAAATTTCACCAAGGGTGATTTGAATGTTTGTACTGATATTGGCTTTGAAAATTCAAATGCTTCGTGGTATAATGGATTATCAGAAGCAATACATATTCGAACTTACTTGGGATATGAAATATCGGCAACATCAGATCACAGATTAAGAGTTATTGATCAAAATGGAGAATATACGTGGCGATATATGAAGGATATGAAATTTGGTGATGCTATATGTATGAAAATGGATACGTGTAGTGGTAGTAATGATGTTATAGATGAAAATTTGGCTGAGATAATTGGATATTATATAGGTGATGGTACTGCGTATAAGTCAAGACCAAAGAGGCTCATTTTAAGCACCGACCCAAAAGATGTTGATCTTAGAATAAAATTAATAGAGAAATTAAAAAGTATAGATGTAAATGCTTATGAGCAAAAAGGCAATGGGACAATTGATGTAAGACTTAATAATGCCAAATTCGTTGATCATTTAAATGAAATTGGGCTATTATCGAAAGATAATTCAAGAAATGCTTCAATTCCTAAGCTAATATTACGTTCTGGCAGGTTAGTGATTGCAGCATTCTTACGTGGATTATTTGAAGCAGATGGGTATTGTGCAAATAGCGAATACAAAAAGGTCGGGTTTTCTACTTCATCTAGTAAACTGGTTGATGAAGTTAGAACAGCATTGTTATCGCTTGGCATAATAACAAACACGCACGTGCGACAGTCTGATAATAGATTTAGTAAAGATATTTATTATGAGTTGTTTATAGCAGACTCCGCTAATTTGTTGAGATTTAGAAATGAAGTTGGGTTTTTGTCTGATCGGAAAAATGATCTACTTAATAATGTTAAATCGACTAATTCAAAACCGATTAAACACAATGTAGTACGTGAATTTGCTAAAAAGGCACGGTCGTACTATAAATCAAGAACTCTTGAATATAATAGATTAACGTACTATATTAAAAATGGATCAATCCCATATGAAACTGCTGTTGAATTGTGCGATAAGCATGATTTAGAAGAAACTAAACTAGGATTTTTGGTATCGAATAATATTTACATAGATATGATTGAAGATATTAAGCAAGTAACAGTTCATACTGGTGATATTTCTGTGCCAGAAACTAGCACATACATAGCTAATGGGTTCATTTCACACAACACTCTCATGCACGGTGGTTCTTGTATTGTCATTTCAACGTGTAAAGGTGTTGGTAACTGGTATTGGGCAACGTGGATGGACGCTGTTGCCGAAGAGTCTGTTTTTAATCCTATCCAAATTAATTGGTGGGATATGAACTGGACTATTGAATATGAAAGTGATACTGGTGAAATAGTCCAAATTAGTCCAAGAAAAGACATACGACGAACAAAATCGGAGGAAGAAAAAGACAGATATGGTCCTTGGTGGTCGCCTTGGCTAGAAGAACAATATAAGGCTCTTCAAAGAAGAGGCGAGGGCCATCTATTTAAGCAGGAAGTGCTGGCCGAATTTCTTGGGTCTGGCAATACTGTTGTTGATCCATCAGTATTGAGATATATTGGTGAAAATCAAGAAGAAGTAAAGAAATCGAAGTACACGTTAAGTACGGTAGATTATGAAGATCCAACGACTGGTGAAAGTCGGTATATCGACTTTGATAAACATTTGTGGATTTGGGAAAAACCAGTCCATCATACGGATAGAACAAAGGGTCACAGTTACGTGATGGGTGTTGACGTGTCTGGTGGTGACAATAAAGATTATTCAGCCATTGAAATATTTGATATTGATACACAAGAACAAGTAGCAGAATTGAATATTAGAGTTAATGTTGCCGAGCTTAAGTATATGATTGATTATCTTGGTAGATGGTATAACACAGCGTTGGTCGCTGTTGATAAGACTGGTATTGGTGAAACATTAGCTAAAGATTTAGAAAATGAAATCTGTTACCCCAGTTTGTGGAGATCTAAAAAGAAACCAAAAGATAAGGGCCAAGTAGGATTGGCCATTTCCACTGGTTCAAAGCCAAAACTTAATGGAGCACTACGGGAGAATCTTGGCGTGGATGGATTCGTAATCCATTCGTCTAGATTATATAAGCAACTTACTATTTATGTTAATTTTGGTAATGGTAAAACTGGAAATGAACCGGGACCCGGCAATAGTGATGATTGCGTTCTTGCTACCGCATTAGCATTTTTCGCTCTTGGCGATATACATGCTTTTAGTGGTGATGCGTTAGCGCCATTTAGGGCTGGTTCGCAAAGTTACGGTGACGTACCTACTGATATTGGTGAAGCCCATGCTAGATTTGGCAACGCAATGGCCATGATGCCTTTTAGTGGGTTGGGATTTGAAGACGAAACAGATATGAAAATTGTTTATAAGGATGAACTGACTAAATTTGCATCGCAGATTGGTGGGTTTAATAGGAAGAAAGGTGAATCAGTAGACGACCAAAGGCTTAGACTTAGGGAAGATGTAAATAAAAAGCCAGCGTCTAAGAAAATTGTTAAACAGATTACTTTAACAAAGCCAGAATCGGTGGCTAAGAGTAAGAAGCAAGAAAATCTTGGGTTTTCATCCCAAAAAATAGTATCTAATAAGAAGAATAGATAATCACAAATATATATCTAGGTATCAATAAGAGAGTGGCATGAGCTACCAATTTTGGGATAGACTAAGAGCATACCTAAAACGTGGTAGGATTTATGGCCATGAAAATTTATTATCTAATCAAACAGATTTAACACGAATCACATCGACTGGTGATGTTGTAAATCAGTCGAATAGCTATTCATTACTAGAACAAACCAATCTTCAAATTAACAGGCTAGAGAGGTATAAAGATTTCGACCAAATGGACGAAATTGGTGAAATTTCGTTAGCACTTGATCTTTATGCTGATGAGGCATCGCTTACTGATCCAGAGCGCAAGCACGTAATATTCATTCGTTCCAAGCATAAAGAAGTTAAGGAAGAATTAGAACATTTGTTTTATGATATTCTTACTATCGATATGCATTTAAGGTCTATGGTAAGATATCTAGTTAAATATGGTGACATGGCGTTTGAGATATTAACATCAGAAAATAGAGATAGCGTTCAAGCATTAAAGCATCTTAATATTTACAATTTCACTAGAATTGAGACAAGACAAAATGACTTAGTTGGTTTCTTTTTCCAAGATGAAATGACATCGAGCCCAGTGTTTTTTCATCCTTGGCAAGTAATGCATATGAGGTTGACAAGTTATGAGAACATATACCACCCTTATGGACGTTCGATACTGGATGGAGCTAGAAAGGCATTTAAACAACTGAGATTGATGGAAGATGCAGCGATTATCTATCGCTTGACGAGAGCACCAGAAAAGCGAGTATTTACCATTCCTATTGGTAATATTCCAACTCGTGAAATACCAAATTATATGGAAATGGTATCACGTCAGTTTAAGCGCAAGAAAATTTTCGATCCGGCCAGTGGCGATATGAACGAAAGATGGTCGCCACATCTGCAAGAAGATGATTTTTGGTTGCCAGTTAGGCCAGATGGTAGTGGTCCAAAAGTAGACACCCTTCCGGGTGCTGAGAATTTGGATCAAATTGCTGACATTGAATACTTCAAAAAGAAAATGATATCAGCATTAAAAGTACCATTCGCTAGAGTTGGTATTGGCGATCAATCAGAAGATTCTAGACAATCGCTATCTCAAGTTGCACCTGAATTTGCAAAAGCTGTTCAACATATCCAGCGCGAAGTTGGTATTGGATTAAAGAAAGTAGCATTAGTACATTTGGCATTAAAAGGCTATACTACTGAGCAGATGAAGAGTTTTGATATTGCTATGACATCAAGCTCTGCTATTGATGAATTATATCGCATTGAGACTTGGAAAAGCAGAGCCGATGTGATAGTACAATTGAAAGATACTGGATATTTCACACCGGAATGGATATTATCTCGCTTCACTGATATGACTGCTGATGAAATTGAACTGTTGGAAATACAACGCCGTGAAATGGCCTCAGACGAAGGTGATGAAGAAGAAGGCGGATTAGGTGGCGGCGGTGGCGGTGGAGGAGGCGGTGGTTTGTCATTACCGGGATTCGCTGGTGGCGGCGGCGGTGATCTTGGCGGCGGTCTTGAAGGCGGGGATAAAGAGTTGGATTTGGGTGGAGAGGGTGGCGACGAAGCCGAAGAACCCAAACTTGAAACTAAAAAGAAGAAACTTCGCACAATAATAGAAACTCACAAATCATATACTTCAATCGATAAAAGGCGTATGATTAATGAAATTGTTGATACTTTAGGTATTGAAGAAGAAAATATTACACCAGAATTAATCAAAAATATGGCGCTTAGTAAGAAAGAAGATTTGTTAGATATAATTAATCTAATGGAAAATTATAGACCTTGGGATAAATATAGAGATCCAACACATTCATTGCTCAACAATGGCGAATTAGATGGGTTATCCGGCAAAGATAACAATGTAGAGATTGTTTCTTATGTTTCAGAAGATGAAGCAGATGAAGCAAAGGATGAAGCAAAAGAAATTTTACTTGAGATGTTAGGTAAGAAAACGAAATCTGAGGAACAGAATCCTGTTACCGAAGATCAAGAAATTACGAATAATGATGTGCGTGAAGCAACTGGAAATTAACATATTACAATAGTTACTGTTTTATCAAAAGTAAGAAAATTGTAGTCACGGAGACATCCTAATGAAGAAGAACAATGCCAATCAGAAGACATCTCAGGCGTCCGTTGTGTATGACGCCCGCGATCTTCTGGGCAAGATTAACGATGGTGTCGCTTCCAAGCACAGGCTGTTTGAAAATCAGCTTAAGAGATTGGGGCAAAAAGAAAATAAAAATTTAAGACTTGTTTCTATAAATAAGAATACTCTTATTTATGAAAACGTCGGAACTAACACATATTACGAAGCGACAGTTACTAAGCATAAGGGAAACCGTTATGCTATTAAAGATGCCAAGCGCGTCGTAGTAACTGAATCTGCTAAGAGTGATGATTTTTCATCGTTCTGTAAGGACTTGGTTGAAGCTGTTTCTGATGACAATTTCAACAGAGCCGGTAGAGTCTTTGATAAGATTGAATCTAGCAGATTTAGACCGCAAGTTATTCCAGAAAGCGGAATCGTTCGCACGAAGGATGGCAATGTCCACAGAATTCGTGTTGATAACGAAGTATTGCCAGAAAACAAAATGTCCAAGCTGATTATGAGAATTTCGGATCTTATTTCCGAAACTCATGAAATCGGCACAGATGGCAATATCGTCACTGCGATGATTGCAGAAGATGATAAGACTGTTCAGTGGCCAGTTAACGAATATACTCGTCGTAGAGTCGTTGCACGCGATATGAAAAATGTCGCGTCGAATGCTTGGCGTGATCCGTCATTCCAAAGATTCGTGCAGAATGTTTCTAGCTTGGTTTCAAAAGGAAAGCTAAACGAAGCTGTTAAAAAGTCTAAGGTTTTCCTTGAAGAGTATCAAGAATTCTGCCTTCTAAATGAAGAAGAAACAGCGCAGTTGGTTGACAATACGCTTGCGTCCATTAACTGCATGAACGGAATTGTTGCTGATCACGTTGCAAAGCTTCTGTTTAAGACTAACGTTAAAGCGAATAGAAGCGATATCCTAGAAGCGTGGGAAAAGACCGCAGATAAAACTGGCGATCCAGCGTTTTCACATGAAGTGATGACACTAAAGGAATCAACCAGTTTCGAAAAGGATTATCAGGGATTCTTAAATAAAATCCTTAATGAAAGAGCGGATAACGACATGTACATGATGTCGCTTAAGTTCGCTGAGAAGATTCTTGATAATAATGGTGACTCTGCCGATTCAGAATTCTTGGATCAAGTAAGAGATTATCAGGTCCGACTACAAGAGCTTGACACTGCTGACGATGCCCTGCGTGATGAAGTTGAGTCACTTATGGCTGGTGTTAGTCACGAGTTGCTCACAAGAGCAGATGATCTTTCCAGCTTTGATGAAATCCCCGGTGGCGAAAACGAGGATGAGCTGGTTGCGCCAGAGGGTGCTATTGAAGGCGAAGGTGCTGAAGATCTTGGTGATGAAGATGACCTTGACTTTGACATCGGTGGTGATGATGACGAATTCGCTGATGATTTCGGTGATGAAGGCGGTGATGAAGGCGGTGACCTCGGCGGTGATGATTTCGGTGATGAGGAAGACATCGACATTGACGACGAAGGTGGCGATGAAGAAATTGAACTTGAAAGTAAGAAAAAGAACGCCAAGCCTATCACTGAGAGCGCCAAGCTCATGAGAGAGGCAAGAGTAGCCAAATCTGGAAAACAGATCAAGGCCGCTCTCGAAAAGCATTATAAGTTTGTGACAGAAAACTGGGATAAGTTCCTTGCCGAAGAGGGCATTGACGGCGGAATGGGCCAAATCGAAGCCGCCATAGCTTCAGCAGAAAAAATTGCTGAAAAGGGTGCTATCCTAAGAAGTAACTATGAAGAACTGCAAGCTGAAGTTCAAGCTTTTGCCTCTGGTGGTGAATTAGGCGCTTCAATGCCGGGTGCTGAGCCTGAAGTAGGCGCAATGGATGATGGCTACGCCGTTGCCACTGGCGATGACATGGATATCGCTGCTGATTACACTGGTGAAATGGGTGATGAAGAAGCCGATGCTGGTGTTGAAGATATCGTCGATGATGGCATTGAAGGTGAAGACGATCTTGAAGGCATAGAAGATACAGAAGATGACGCTGGTGGAGATGCAATTCCATTTGGCGGAGATGATGCCGAAGGCGACGACGACGCTGAAGGCGACGACGCAGACGATTCCGATGGCCCCCCAGACTTTGGTGGGGACGACGATGACGATGGAGACGACGATTCAGACGACTCCAGCGACGACTCCAGCGACGATGATGACGACGATGACGACGATCTAGATGAAGATCAATACAAGCATGGAACAAAGCGTCATGGTCAGGGCAAGAGATCTGGATATGGAAGATCGTCAATCAATCCTGTTAAAGAATCGGTTGTGGAAAATTTTGGATATAAGGGCTTCTTAGCCGAAAATGGTAGTTTCTACATTCAGGGTCCGGGTGGAAGCAAGGTCAGTATCGGTGATGGTGCCGGAAAATTCGATTTCAAGCTTGGATCTGATAGCAGCTTCGTTACAGAAGGAAAGAAGTGGTTAACGTCCATACTTGCTGATGAGCATTCTGCCAAAGAAGTTTTTGACACTGCCATGATTCGCGATATGTCTAATGCCTTGACTGAAGAAGAGGATTTAGACGAGGGCGAACTTCCTGATTTCATCAAAAAGAAGATGGATGAAAAGGCAGGCAAGAAAGACGAAGATAGCGATGATGACGAAAAGGGTGAAGCCGAATCAAAAGATGACCAACTAGATGAAACGCACACTCAAGGTATGACCACCAAGACCTCGAATGATTTAGGCGGGGCCGAAGGTAAAATTGGTGGTGATGAAAGAATGGACGATTTACAGGGAAGTGGTGGCGTTCAGAAAAAGTCGGTCAGCAAAACTGACGCGAAATCAAGTGCTTCACCTAGCTCTGGTGATTCACATGATACCGAGATGGACCAAGATGGTAAGGGAATTCAGTCATCTGGTACCAAAACGGAATCGAAGTGTCCGATCTGCGATAGTTCGGATATCACGATCAAGGAATCTGAAGGCAAGTGTGGGAACTGTGGGGTGATTGGCACAATAAGCCAATTTGTTATTGAATCGGAAGAAGTTGAAGAGCAAGAAGAAACCGAAGAGTTGGATGAAGAGAGTGATTGCGAAGAGGATTTAGACGAAGAGTTCGTTGATCCGAAAAATGCAAGCTATACCTCGAAAAAGCCAGCGGACTCGTGGGGCGACGGCAAGAAGAAGAACAAGGCTCAATCTGCTAAGCAAGATAGCGAAAGTGGATCAAAGGGCGCTCCAAATGCCCCTGCCAGTAAGAAGCCTTCAGTCTCCGATAGTGGAGTAAAAGGCGAGAAGAGTAAGGGTATGGGCAAGTATAAGTGGGGCAAATAATGGACAAAAAGTTAATCATAGCCGAGAGCCATCCCTGCATTGTGGATTCCAGACCTCTTGAGGTTTTGGATATTCAAAATGTGATTAGTGAAAGTATTCAAAACGGCAAGAAGAAACAGATGTCGGTGATGAGAGTTACCGGCGTTTTCCAAGAAGCAGAGACTCCAAACGCTAATTCGAGGATTTATCCTAAGAATGTGTTGGAGCATGCAGTTGCATCATTGCAAAACGATCTAAACGCAAGAAGAGTTCTTGGTGAATTTGACCATCCTTCCGATGCCAAACTGCATTTAGATAGAGTTTCACATCTGATAACAAAGCTGTGGGTTGATAACAATCGGGTGTTAGGCGAGGCTGAAATTCTTGAATTCACCACCTACGGTCAACAGTTAAAAGGACTGTTGATGCAGGGTGTAACAGTTGGTGTAAGTTCTCGCGGTGTTGGTGACATGGAATCTGTTACTATGGAAGGTAAGCAGTACTTTAAGGTGTTAGATGGCTACAATCTCATTACATTTGATGCCGTTGCTGAACCTTCTGTTTCTGGCACTGATCTCTCAGTGATGGAATCTAGAATCAGGGCTAGAAATAATGTTCGTGAAGCCAGTACTCGTAAGCACATTGAGCATAATGCTCTTCGTGCACTAACTGATTACCTTCGTAAATAAACTTATTATTTACGCTGTGTACTTTTAAGCAAAAATAAGTACGTCAAGGGAGCATGAGATGAAAAAGATTAAGGACGCCCTCACCAAACTTAGTGGTAGTGACGAATTTGCACAGCAATTCCTCACTCTCATTGATGAGCATGTTGCTGATGAGAAGAAGGCGATTAAAGAAAATTATGACACCAAAGTTAAAGAAATGAAAGGTGTCTGTGTGAAGGCAGTTTCAGAAGAAAAGGCACGCCTTGCTAAGAAGGTTGAAACCTACTTGCAGAGCGTTTCTGATCGCGTAGCTAAGTCAAGATCCAAACAGTTGGCAATGGAGGAGTCCGAGTCAGCCAACAAGCTTCGTCAAGTTGCAACAATACTTGAAGGGCTTGATATCAAAACGGTTGATGACGCGAATGGACAACTCAAGGCCGCGAAGAGGCGCTATTCGTTGCTTGAAAGCAGACTGAAAGAATTGACTCAGGGTAATCGTGATCTTGAATCGAAGTTGGCTAAGACTAACGACATTGCAGCTAAGTCGATTCGTAAAGTTAGACTTTACGAACAGCAACTTGAAGAAGCCAAGAAGGGTCAGGTTGTTGAATCCAAGGATGAGTCCAAGGATTCAAAGGGCAAGGTTGTTATAGAGTCAACCGATAAAAAGACAGCGAAGAAGCCAGCTTTAGACAAAGTGAAGCGTGCTCCTTCAAAGATTGTTACTGAGGCAAAACAACAAGCAACGCTATCGATTGAAGACATTGCTAAATCGATGGACGAATAGAAGTTTTTACTAAACAAGGAAAAATAAATGAAAGCCGATTACCTAATGCTTGAAGCCAAGCGTAATCAGCTAGCAGCAAAGTGGTCGCCGGTTCTCAAGAAGATGGGTGAGATCAAGGCCAGTCGTTCCAAGATTGGTCTTATGTCCCAAATTCTTGAAAATCAGTACAACAGCATGGTAGCCCCGAAGGGTGGCTCACGCATGCTTACAGAAGATGCGACGACAACCGCTGACGTAGCTGACTTTACGCGCTTTGCTCTTCCTCTAATCAGAAAGAGCTATGCTAAGCTGATTGCCGACAGCCTTGTTGGTGTTCAGCCAATGAATCAACCAGCAGCGTTGATTTTCTATCTAAGATATCGCTATGCGATTTCGAAGGGTCAAACGCTTGCAGGCACGCAGATCATGCGCCAAAACACCAGTCAGGCGTTCTCACGCCAGAATGGTTGGGCACTTGATCCGTACTACTCCTCACAGCAAGTACGCGGTGAAGATCTAACGATTGCTGGTGGTGGTGCAAGTATTACTGGCACCCTGCTTCATCGTCCGATCCTTGCTGGTACTGTTGTTGTCAACATCTTCGAAAGTGATGTTGATGATTGCAACGATCCAGTTGCGCTTGTTACCGTTACCTTCGGTTCAGATGGTACCGTTGACAACGTTCTTAAGTCAGATGCAACAGCGGCTGCGGCACTTACAGTCGATACTGGCGCATCAAGCTTTAGCAACACGACAGGTCTTGCAACGGTTGTTCTTTCAGCAGGCGATGCTACTGGTCTAATCGCGAGAGCAGACTACGAGTACGACCTGGAAGATAACCCGTTTCAGCCAGAACTGACCCTGAGCATCGACAGTGACACGGTTTCAGCAACGACTCGTAAGCTGAAAACCACTTGGTCGCTGGAAGCTGCACAGGACCTTAAGGCCGTTCACAACATTGATGCTGAACAGACCTTGAGCGACTTGATGGCTGACGAAATGGTTGCGGAAATCGATCGTGAAATCATCAACGATCTAATCATCTCCGCTGCCGTTCGTGCGTCACACAACTTCGCAACTGGTGCCGGTGCTGCCGTGAACTTCACGGACCGCAACATTGCGCTACTTTACAAAACATTGGAAGTAGCCAATATCATTCACCGCACAACCCTGCGTGGTCCAGCTAACTGGATTGTGACCAGTGCTGATATTGCTTCCAAGTATGAGCAGCTGAACGACTTCCGTGGTTCGGACGCCCTTACGATGGACGGAATGGACATTGGTATTTCCAAGGCTGGTACAATTCAAGGCAAGATGACGCTCTACAAGGACCCGCTGTTCCCGAACTGCAAGGTCCTGCTTGGCTTCAAGGGAAGCTCGGTGCTCGACGCGGGTTACTTCTACGCGCCGTACATTCCATTGCTCAGTACTCCAACTGTGCTGGACCCGAACTCCTTCTCGCCAAACAAGGGCATCATGACTCGATACGGCAAGAAGCTTATCGAAGATGGTGGTCTTTACTACGGCACCATTACTGTGGACGCTCTGTAAGAAAGAATAGCGCCAAGGAAACACAAGGCCCGGAGAAATCCGGGTCTTGTTGTATTTAGCGTTTTTGGCGATTAATGCCATAGTATTTAATTTGTTAGGAGATTACTGTGGGTATAGTAAATAGAATATGTAGAGTTTGTGATGCTTCTGAGGGCGTGCAGAGCACTCATTTACGAAGATGGGGACGATAATAATTCCCCCACCATTTCACCCATATTATACTAGTGTATGAACCAATATCATATGCTACAAGAGCTATGTAAAGTAAGAAACCTATATCCTACGTTTATGGGTAGTGAAAACCCCATAACTAATCGGGCTAAATATATAATCGATCACCTACCGTCAACGCCAAATCTTGATGTGTTTGAAGCGTATGATCCAACTTTATCGTATGTCAACATTGAGTTATCATTCGATGTTGGATCTGAACAGTCTATAATTTTTGTTGCCCATCACGATATTGTTAATATTAATTCGGATAATTGTTTAGATAATTCCGCTAGCGTGGTGAACCTTATTGCTTTTGCGCACATGTGCCGTGTGGCTAAATTAAATAAGAGCATCCATGTTGTTTTTACTGACTGTGAAGAGTTTGGTGGTAGGGGTGCACAAAGATTGTCGGAAAGAATAAACGATGGTGTGTTCGGGAATGTTGAGTATGTAGTGAATTTGGAATTGACAGCATGTGGTACTAGATTTTTATGTGAGAATGTTAAAGATAGTAGATTATGCCGTTTTCTGTTGGATGATGGATTTGCTGGTGTGAGTACACCATTTAATGATAGTGTGATCTTAAGGGCTAACGATATCGATAGTATTTGTATCACGATAATTCCGGACGAGGAATTACTGCAGGTGCTTAGGACCGGCTATTGTGAAACGTGGTCGCTATGTCATCAAAGCAATGACGTAGTTGAAAACGCAATAGAGGAAGATATGAATAAATTTTTAGAGTATTTGAAAGATGTATGGATTACAAACCCACTAATCGCGAGAAAGTGAGAAACAACAGCATTGGTACCTTTTGGTGCGGCGGTTGTGATAAATCATTAGTTAGGGAAGGTAGAAAGTGTAAGGTTTGTGGATTTAAGAATAACAGCAGAAGAGCGCCACTTAGGGACGTGAAGAAATCGGGGTAGGGATGAAGTTCTTTAAGACCATATTTAAAATTTACGATCAGTATACGCCAAAATTAATTGGCGCAAGAATCCCCACTTGGAAGGTTCTTTCTTCAAACAAGGAGGAGGGCTGGACTGAATATGAAGTGGAATCAGATATCATCAATACTGAAGAGTGGATTAGAAAAGGCAGTCTAGCTATAGATTGTTGTTTCATTCATGATGATTATCGAGTAGATGGCGATATGAAACTGTTTGTGAATGTTAATGAGGAATGGGTGGAATTATTACCTAACACGGAACACTATGCATAAACTGAAAATATTTTGGACAAAACACAAGCGTTATAAATTACGGCAAGAATTGATTAATTTAAAATGTACACCTGAAATAGCAGAAAAGGCTAGAGCCACACATGAAGCCAATAAAAAGTTTCTAAAGTCATTAGAGGGTTGTTGTGGTTGGTATTTCGGTGGTGTCCAAAGTACGCATTTGAGAAGATGGGGCCGTGGTGTCTGATTATATTGCCGATAATTTACCAAAGCCTAGATTAACCAAATGTTGTAGCCAAGTTCCAGATTGGGCGACCGGCTACATTACTGTGCCAAGTTGTGGTGATGGACCGTATTTCGTGTCATGTTCTAAATGTTTAAGATTTTATAAGAGTTGGAGTAGAAGCAGAGCATACACTGGTTGGAACAAGATGATGGCACGGGTGAGAGCTATATGATAACAAAAACAATACGATGGGTACGAAGGTCAACTGATGGTTCTTATTGGTGCGGGAATGGCCGATATGGGTCGTGGAATAAAGATATAACTTGTGCCCACTTCTATAAGAAGAAACCTGATAGTACGAATGAACAAATCAAAGTACATGAAATCAAGATTGTGATTGAATTAGGGGAGCCAGAGGATGCCAATATATAATAAAGGCATTGAAGATTTAGAACATATGCCAAACGGCACGACCGTCATGTATAGAAACAAATACTACTGGCTTAGCA
>Ga0307379_10009163_pt1 | contig 13258 bp, 5 predicted proteins | sample UN2MG_FD_202237 | JGI IMG/M metagenome (GOLD analysis project Ga0307379, IMG submission 202237) | Soil microbial communities from Risofladan, Vaasa, Finland - UN-2 | ecosystem: Environmental > Terrestrial > Soil > Coastal area > Acid sulfate soil | place: Finland: Risofladan, Vaasa | collected...
GCGCGTCCGGCGGCGGGACCGGGTCGGGATCGGGATCGGGGTCGGGGTCCGGCACGGGATCGGGCTCCGGCACGACCGTGGGGACCGTCTGCATGCCAAGGACGTACCGGCCGGTGCCGTCTTCCAGGCTGGCGGCGAAGAGGTAGTAGGTCTGTCCGGCGGTGGCGTCGAACGTGACGGCCGTGACGGCGTCGCCGTTCTCGTCGATCGCCAGTTGCTGGCCGACGGCATCGGTGGCCCAGAGCTTGGGCGTCAGGGCGGCGTCGCCGTAGGGGGCCATCGCGACGGTCATCTCGCCCGTGACGGCGGCGACGATCTTCAGCACGTCCACGTCGTCGGAGTAGTTGATGTTGCCGGCGGCGCGGGCCGAGCCGTCGTTGTTCATCGGCAGCGACTTGGCCGTGTCGATGTCGTTGCCGGCGTCGTCCAAGGGCACGCTGGTGAAGTCCGCCTGGTAGTCGCCGCCGGTGCCGCGGACGGCGGAGGTGCGGACGTAGTAGGTCTGCCCGGCGCGGACGGAGAACCGGACGCGGCTGTCGGTGCGGCTGCCGTAGTTGTCGTTCGCCGCGATCCGCCGCTGGGCGTCGTTGAAGACCTCCACGTAGGCGTCGAGGCCGCTGTCGTTGGCGGCGGCCATGTCCACGTAGACGTACCCGTCGGCCTGGGCGGTGAACCTGTGGCAGGTCGAGCCGTCCGCGTCGAGCGAGCCGGTGACGGACTCGGTCCCCAGCGAGGGGACCAGGACCTCCTCGGCGTCGATGAACTCCTGGAGAACGGTGGGCGCCACGCGGAGCAGATACCGCCCGGTGGTGTCGGCCTCGCCGGAGACGGCGTAGTAGTACGTCTCGCCCTCGATGGCCGTGAAGCTCAGCTCCAGCGAGGACTGGCCGTCGGCCGACTGGCTGGCGACGAGGCCGCCGGCGTCGTCGTAGACGGCCAGCGCGGCGCACAGCTCGTTGCTCCGCCCGTAGGCGTACAACTGCACCTGCACCAGCCCGCTGGCCGGGGCGGTGTACTCCAGGTAGTCCACGTCGCCCGTGTAGTTGATCGTCCCCCGGGCCGCCGACGCCCCGTCCCATCGCACCCGCATCGACGCGGCGAGGGCGGCGTCGTTGGCGTGGTCGTCGCGCGGATCGCTGGTGAGCGTCAGCTCGTAGTCTCCCGCCGTGCCCTCGGCGGCCGAGGCCCGGACGTAGTACGTCTGCCCGGCCCGCACGCGGAGGCGGATGTGGCTGTCGGCGACCTTGCGGTTGAGGTTGTCGTTCCGGGCGACCCGCTGCTGGTTGGCGTTGAAGACCTCCAGGTAGGGGTCGATCTCGCTGCCGTCGGCGGCCCGCATGTCCAGATGGAAGTACCCGTCGGCCACGGCGGTGAACTGGTAGGTGTAGCTGCCGTCGGCCGCCAGCGTGCCGGCGACCGCCTGCTCATCCTCGCCGGCGAGGACCACTTCCTCGGCGTCCACGAACTCCTGGGCGAAGACGGAGGCCATGCGCATGCGGTAGCGGCCCTGCGTGCCGTTCTGCCCGCTGGCCCGCAGGTGGTACGTTCGGCCTTCCTCGACGCTGAACTCCAGGTAGAGGCTGTCCTCTCCGTCCCGCACGACGCTGCCGAGCAGGGCGCCGCCGTCGTCGTAGGCCGCCAGGGCGCCCTCCAGCGTGTTGTTGCGCCCGCAGAAGTCCAGGCGGACGCGCGCCAGACCGGTCTGGACGGCGGCGAAGGCAAGGTAATCCTCGTCGCCGCTGTAGTTTATGCGACCCCAGACCCCCCCGGCGCCGTTGCGGCGCGTTCGAAGCGCCCGCGCGTCGACCAGGCTGCCGCCGAAGTCGTCGATCGGGTCGCTCGTCACCGCCAGCTCATAGTCGCCGGTCGTGTCCTGGTTGCCGCAGGCCAGAACGTAGTACGTCGAGCCGGGCTGCACAAAACGCCGGATCAGGCTGTCGAGCGTATCGCGGGCGCTGTTGTTGTTCGCGCCGATAAGCTGCTGGTTTGCGTTGAACAACTGGAGGTAGGGATCCAGCCCGTCGCCGAGGGCCTCCATGCCGACATACACCCGGCCGGCGGCCGGGGTGGTGAACTTGTACATCACGCTGCCGTGGTCGTCCACGAGCGTGCCGTTCTCACTGACGGTGCCATCCGCCGTGACGCTGAGGGGGATCGCGGAGGCGAAGAGGTCCTCCAGGGCGGGCGAGCCGCTCATCAGCAATCGCGGCTCCATCGCTTCCAGTGCAGGTTGTTCCCAGTTGACAGGACGCACGTCGACGCTCCTCGGTGACAGAAGCCTCACGCAAGGCGAATGCGTAAAAGGCTTATTGGACAGGGCTTGGGTAAGGCCGCGCGAGAACGGCCCGAGGCGTCTCTCCGACGCGGGGAGGATGGATGAGCCCGGCCCTGAACCTCGGTCCGCAGGGCCCGGCTTGATGCCAATGGAACCCTACGATTCCGCGGCGTGGCCGACAAATCGACGTGCCACCCCCTGGGCCCCCGCTGACACAGAACCGGCAGGAACGAATCAGGTCACAAAATACTTATTTACCAACACTTACGGATGCAACCTATCCGCAGAGATCCCGCGAGCAGGAATCTCAAAAGGACCAGTAGATTACGCATTTTAACAGAAAGGCGAGGAGGTGGGCCGGGGGTGGGAAGGCGTCGGAGCCCTCAATGCTCGGGCAGTTGAATGCCGTACTTCCGGATGCGGTAGCGGATGTTGTCTCGCGTGATGCCCAGCGCCTTGGCCGCGCGGGTCTGGTTCCAGTTGCTGTCGCGCAGGGCACGGACGACCATGGCCTTCTCCGAGGCCGCCAGGGCGGATTCGCCCTCGTGCGAGACCTGCTGGACATCCCCGGCCAGCTCCTTCGGCAGGTGCTCCAGGCTGATCGGCTGGGGGTTGGGCCAGGCGCCTTCCATGCGGCAGCACAGCAGGCACGCTCGCTCCAGTATGTTCTGAAGCTCGCGGATATTGCCGGGGAAGTCATACTGCGTCAGGGCGCTCATGGCCTCCGGCGAGATGATCGGGACGGGCATCTTCATCTCCGAGGCCACGCGGCGGACGAAATGGTCCACCAGCAGCGGGATGTCCTCCCGCCGCTCCCGCAGAGGGGGGATCTCGATGGGAAACACGTTCAGGCGGTAGAACAGGTCCTCCCGGAAGCGATGGTTCTCCATCTCCTCGGCGAGCTTGCGGTTGGTGGCCGCGATGATCCGCACGTCGCAGCCGATCGTCTCGGTGCCTCCGACACGGACGATCTCCTTCTCCTGGAGCACGCGCAGCAGCTTGACCTGGATGTTTCCGGCCACCTCGGCGATCTCATCGAGAAACAGCGTGCCGCCCTCGGCCAGCTCGAAGCGCCCGGCCTTCCGTCCGATGGCGCCGGTGAAGGCCCCGGCCTCGTGTCCGAACAGTTCGCTCTCCAGCAGCGTCTCGGGCAGGGCGGCGCAGTTGATGGCGACGAAGGGCTTCTCGGCCCGGGAGGACTGGTTGTGGGTCATCCGGGCGGCCAGTTCCTTGCCGGTCCCCGTCTCGCCCAGCAGCAGGACCGTCGCGGCGGACCGGGCCACGCGGCGGATCAGGTCCTTGACGTTGTCCATCGCCCGGGAGATGCCGACGATCTCCTCGAGGGGCTGGTAGGCCTGTTTGAGCTGGCTGTTCTCCCGCCGGATGCTGTCGTAGAGCTGGGCATTGGCCAGCGCGATCGCGGCGAGATTGGCGAAGACCTTGCAGAGCTTCTTGTCCTCCTCGTCGAACCGGTCGGCCTGGACGGGGTTGAGCACCTCGACGACGCCGAGCATTCGGCTCTTGTTGACCAGCGGCGCGGCGATCAGGCTGCGCGTGTGGAAGGCCACCAGCTCGTCGATCCCGACGTAGTGAGCGCTGTCCTTGGAGACGTCGTGGACGATCTCCGCCTCGCCGGTGTTCAGCACGCGTCCCGAGATGCCCGCGTCGCGGTCGAAGGCGATACCGATCAGCTGGTCGGACCGGTCGCCGATGGCCGCCCGGAAGACCTGCTTGCCCCGGGTCTCGTCCACGACGATGACGCTGGCGGCGTCGGCGCGCATGACGGCGGCGGCCCCGCGGGCGATCGCCTGGAGCGTCTCGTCCAGGCCCTGGGCGGAGTTGATCGCCGCCGAGGCGTCGACCAGGGCGGACAGCGCCTCAGGCGAGAAATGTCCCGTCAAGACCATGGCTGTGCCGTGTTCGGAGGTGTCAGAACGAACTTTTGTTAGTATGCCGCCCCCCGGCGGGGTGGGTCAAGCGGATTTCCGCGCCGCCGGCGCCCCAGGCGAGAGGGCCTGGGGCGATTGCGGGCCATCGGCCTTCGCCCGTGGGACTTATGTGCCGTTTTCTCCTTGTGTGCCCTGGGCTGAAAGGCGATACTGGTAGTGGGCTGATTCCGGGCAGCCCATCCCACAGACGGGCGCCCCGGGCACATTGCCGTGAGAACGCCTATGAGACCCATACGGATCATGGCCCTGGCCGCGCTGCTGATTGCCTCGGCGGCACCGGCCCAGGAGAGAATTGAGGCCATCACCAAGCCCAGCGGGGACGTGATCCTTGCCTTCGTACGCCCCGGGCGCATCGCCAAGGTCCTCGTCAAGGAAGGCGACCAGGTCCGGGCCGGGCAGGAGATGATGCGCCTCGACGACGAGGCCGAGGCCGCCAAGCTCGAACAGCTCAAGGCCGAGGCCGAGGACCAGACGCGCGTCCTGGCCGCCCAGGCCCAGCTCGCCCAGCGGAAGGTGGACCTCAAGAAGATGGAGCAGGCCCTCGAACAAGGCGCCGCCACGCCGATGGAGGTCGAGCACGCCAAGCTGGACGTGACGATCTCCGAACTGTCGCTCCAGTTGGCGGAATTCCAGAGGAAACAGGCCGAGAGGGCCTACAAGGAGGCGCAGATCCAGCTCGACCGGATGCGCCTGTTGAGCCCCATCGACGGGCGAGTCGAGCGGGTGCTCGTCGAGCCGGGCGAGTCCGCCGACGCCCTGGAGAAGATCGCGCAGGTCGTGAAGATCGACCCGCTGTGGATCGACGTGCCCGTCCCGCTCGAGCCGGCCCGACGGCTGAAGGCGGGCGGCCCGGCGGAGGTGGAGTTCGGCCCCGACGAGTCCGGCAAGCCGAAGCGCGTGGGCGCGAAGATCATCCACACCGCCGCCGTGGCCGACGCCGCCAGCGGGACCCTCACCGTGCGGGTCGAGGCCCCCAACCCGACCGGCCGACCCGCGGGCGAGCACGTGTACGTCAGCTTTCCGCCTGCCGAGGCCGCCGCGGCCCCCCGGACCGGCCGCGACGGGACCCGCGCCTCCGGCGGAGCCGGACCGGGGGCCGCGTCCGGCTGAACCCCGCCGGGCCCACTGAGAGCACTGCCCATGACGATCAACCCAGCGCGAGTAGCCGAGCAGCCCTCCGAGCGTGGCCGCCCGACCATGGTCGAGATGATCGAGCGTCTCAGCCGCTTCGACGGCCCGCCCGAGCAGTTCCTGGTGAACCTGCTGGCCGTGCAGTGCCACCTTGCGGCCGCGGACGGCGGGGCCATCCTGCGGGTCAATCCCAGCGGGGGGGTGGAGATCCTGGCGGTCTACCCGCAGCCCGCGCCGGGCTCGACGGCGCCGGTGTGGCTGGCGCAATCGGCCGAGTCGGCCCCGGCGGTGGTTCGGGGCGGCCGGCCCGCCATTCGCCCGCTGCACAGCGCCGACGACCTCTACGGCCAGCCGGCCGGCAAGCACGTGATCCTGCTGCCTCTTCGCGGCGGCAGCGGCGTGTTGGGGATGGCGACGTTCGTCGTTTCCGGCAGCGACCAGAAGGCCCTCGCCGCCACGCAGCAGCGCCTGGAGCTGACCGTCAGCCTGCTGAGCCTCTACGAGATGCGTCTGACCCTCCAGCAGCGCCAGGGCGACCTGATGCGCCTCCGCGTGGCCATGGAAACCACCGCCTCCGTCGGCGAGCACGACCGCTTCAACGGCGCCGCCATGGCCTTCTGCAACGAGGTCGCCAGCCGCTGGTCCGCCGACCGAGTCGCGCTGGGCTTCCTCAAGGGCCGCTACGTCCACCTCAAGGCCATGAGCCACACCGAGAAGTTCAGCCGCAAGATGAAGATCGTCCAGGACGTCGAGGCGGCCATGGAGGAGACCCTCGACCAGGACGTCGAGGTGCTCTATCCCGCCCCGCAGGAGGCGACCTTCGTCAACCGCGCCGCCGGGGAGCTGTCCAAGCGGCACGGCCCGACGGCCGTCCTGAGCATGCCGCTGCGAAGGGGCGAGGAGCCGGTGGCCGTGCTGACGCTCGAACGCGCCAGCGACGAGCCCTTCGCGCTGGAGGAGATCGAGAGCCTCCGCCTGACGACCGACCTGAGCACGCCCTGGCTGACGAACCTGCACAAGCACGACCGCTGGTTCGGCGCGCGGGCGGCGGGGGCCGTCCGCTCGGGTTTCGCGGCCCTGCTGGGGCCCAAGCACACGTGGGTGAAGCTCGCGGGGCTGGCGGTCTGCGCGGCGCTGCTGTTCCTGATCTTCGTCAAGGGCTCGTTCCGGGCCGACGCGTCGTTCGTCCTCCAGGCCACCAAGCAGCAGGTCGTCCCCACGCCGTTCGACGGCTTCCTGAGGCACGCGTACGTCCTGCCCGGCGACGTCGTCGTCGGGCCCACCGGCCCGACCCCCTCCTGGGAGCTGGCGGACGCCGACGTGCGCGACTGGCCGGGCCTGCTGGCCGAGCTGGTCGCCCGCGGCAAGGCCGACGCGACCTCGCCGGGCAAGCGGATCTGGTCGAGGCTCTCGGACGCCTCCCGGCAGGCCATCGAGGCCCAGGGCGCCGGCGACCCCGGCCGCGGCGTCGGCCTGGCCCTGGCGGGCGTCGACGAGCCGACCCGTACCAGGCTGCTGGCGGACCTGAACGACCTGCTCCGCTCTGCCGGCCTGTACGACCGGGGTGCCTTCGGCGGCCTGGAGCCCACGGCCCGGCAGAAGGACCTGTTGAGCGACCAGGCGGCCGGGATGCTCCGCGGCGTGCGGCTGGTGGAGTTGAACCGCTCGCTGCTGGCGGGCGCGATGCCCGGCAAGGTCGCGCCGGGCCCGACCGTCCTGGGCACGCTGGAGACGGCGGAGCTGCGGCTGGAGCTGAAGGCCGCCGAGGCCGAGCTGATGGGCTATCGCAAGCAGGCCGACGCCGCCATGAAGGAGGACAAGCGGGCCGAAGCACAGATCGCCCAGGCCAACGCGGACAAGGTCCAGGCGCGGATGCGGCTGCTGGAGTACCGCATCGAGCAGGCGGTGCTCGTCTCGCCGATCGACGGGTACGTCGTCTCCGGCGACCTCCAGCGCCAGCTCGGGGCCCCGGTGAAGACCGGCGACGTGCTGTTCGAGATCGCGGCCCTGAAGGAGCTGCGGGCCGAGCTGTCGGTCCCCGAGGACATGATGGCCGACGTCCAGACCGCCCTCCGCGCGGCCGAGCTGGAAGGCAGGCAACTGGGCGGGGAGCTGGCGACGGCCGCCCGTCCGGAAGGCCGCTGCCGCTTCACCGTCACGCGGATCAACCCGGTGGCCGAGGCGGTCGAGCAGACCAACGTCTTCAAGGTTCGCGCGCGCCTGGAGGACCCCGAGGACTGGCTCCGCCCGGGCATGGAGGGCGTCGCCAAGATCGACATCGACCAGCGCAGCTACGGGTACATCTGGACCCGGGGCCTGGTCAACTGGGTCCGCATGAAGTTCTGGCTGTAGACGAGATTGAGGCCGACACGTGCCGGTTGACCGACCCACATTCAGCGAATCGTGGTATCGCGTCGCGGAGCTTCGCCCGCGGCTGCGGTCCACGGTGCAGGTCCACCGCCAGCACTACCGCGGGCGGATGTGGCACGTGCTCCAGGACCCATCGAGCAACCAGTTCTTCCGCCTGAACGAGGCGGCGTACCGGTTCGTGGCGTTGCTGGACGGGCGGAAGAACGTCGCGGAGGTCTGGCGGATCTGCTCGGACCAGCTCGGCGACGGCGCGCCCACGCAGGGCGAGGCGATCCAACTGCTGGGCCAGCTCTACACCTCCAACCTGCTGCACGCCGAGCTGCCGCCCGACGCCCAGGGGCTGTTCAAGCGATACGAGAAGCGCGTCCGCCGCGAGGTGCAGGGCTACCTGATGAACCTCCTGTTCATCCGGATCCCCCTGATCGACCCGGAGAACTTCCTCAACGCGTGGGTCGGCGCGGTGAGCTGGCTGTTCAGTTGGCTCGGCTTCGCCCTGTGGATGGGGCTGATCGGCACGGGCCTGTACTTCGTCATCAACAGTTGGTCCGAGCTGTCGGACCGGGCCGAGAGCGTCCTGGACGTCGACAACCTGCCCTTCCTGTACCTGGCGTTCATCCTCATCAAGATCTGCCACGAGTTCGGGCACGCCTTCATGTGCAAGACGTTCGGCAAGCGGACGGGCACGGGAGGCGAGGTCCACGTGATGGGGATCATGTTCCTGGTGTTCACGCCGATGCCCTACGTGGACGCCTCCAGCGCCTGGGCGTTCCGCAGCCGGCGCCACCGCATCCTGGTGGGCATGGGCGGGATGCTCATCGAGCTGGCCATCGCCGCGGTCGCCGCGACCGTCTGGGCGAACATCCAGGCCGGGGCCCTGCGAAGCATCTGCTACAATGCGATGTTCGTCGCCAGCGTCTCGACGATCCTGTTCAACGCCAACCCCCTGCTGCGGTACGACGGGTACTACATCCTCTCCGACATCCTGGAGATCCCCAACCTCGCCCAGCGCTCCAAGCAGTACATCTACTACCTCGTCAAGAAGTACGTGTGGAACGTCCGCCAGGCTCGCAGCCCCGCCCACACCGGCGGCGAGAAGGCGTGGTTCCTGTTCTACGGCGTGGCGTCCACCGTCTACCGCGTGTTCATCTGCGTCCGCATCCTGCTGTTCATCGCCGACAAGCTGTTCATGCTCGGGGCGATCCTCGCCGTCGCCGCCGCCGTCACGTGGGTGCTCGTGCCGCTGGGCAAGTTCGTCCACTACCTGCTGACCAGCGGCGAGCTGATGCGCGTCCGCGGGCGGGCGATCCTCACGACCTTGCTGGTCCTGGCGGCGATCCTGGTCGGGGTCGGCTTCGTGCCCGCGCCCGACCGCTTCCGCCTCGACGGCATCGTCGAGCCCAGGCAGCTCCAACTCGTCCACGCCGCCGAGGACGGCTTCGTCACGGCGACGCTGCCCTCCGGCCGGATGGTCGAGCCCAACAGCGACCCGCTTCTCGTCGCCGTCAGCCCGGACCTTGCCGCCGAGAACGAGCAGCTCCTGGCCGAGCGCCGGCGCCTGGAGGCCCGCCGCCGCCTGGAGCAGACGAAGGACCTCGCCACCGCGCAGATCCTCGCCGAGCAGATCGCCGCGCTCGACGAGCGGCTCGCCCGCGTTCAACGGCAGCAGGAGTCCCTTCGGGTCCACCCCGCCTTCGCCGGCCAATGGATCGCGCCGGACATCGAACGAGCCCACGGGGCCTTCCTCCGTCGCGGCGACCGCATCGGGCTCATCGCCAGCCAGGACGTCGTCATCCGCGCCACGGCCACGCAGGACGTCGTCGACATGCTCCTCAAGGGCCCCAGGGACCTTTGCATCCTCTCGATGGCGCCCGAGCAGGCCGAGCAGGTCCGCTCCGCCCTGGCCCGACGAGACCCCAACAACGCCCTCGGGGGGATCCTGGCCCTGTCGGACTACCCCGATCGGCCCGTGCCCTTCGTGGTCCAGCAGGTCGTCGAGCGAGGCGAGGCCCGAAGCGAGGACGCGGCGACCCGGCCGACCAGCGGGCCGGCCTCGGCCCCCCAGGGCGCCGACGCCCATGCCGCCCAAGCTGCCGTGGACGTCTTTGTCCGCCTGAAAGAGACGCCCCAGTCCACGCTGCCGGTCCTGGCCGGGCGGGCCCACGTCCGCATCGGCGGGCTCGCGCTGGGGGCACTGGCCTTCCGCCGCCAGGTGAACTGGCGAGGCATCGAGATCCGCATCAAGGGCCGACCCGACCCCCTGATGACCGGGCGCGTCCTCCAGGTCATCGAGGCCGGCAGGGAGCAGTTGCCCTCCGCGGCCCTCGGCTACGTCGGCGGCGGGTCGATCCAGACCGACCCCAAGGACCCCCGCGGCGTCAAGACCCGCGAACGCTTCTTCGAGCTGCGGGTCCTGCCGGACCCGGTCGACGACCCCCAGAGCGAATGGTACGGCCGGGTGCCCCTGCTCAGCGGGCAGCGCGTGGTCATCCGCGTGGACATGCCCCGCCGGCCCCTCATCGCCCAGTGGTACCGCTCGCTTCTCCAGCTCGTCCAGCGGAGGTTCCGGATCTGACGTGAGCGGCGTGCCGAGCACAACCTGGCGCATGCTGGCCTACCGGCCCCGCGGCAGCGAGCTGCCCAAGGGCCTGGACGGCGTGTGGGACGCCGCGGCCGGGATCCTCAGAAAGCTCGAGCCGCGGCGGGCGCGGTTCCTGCGCATGGCCGACCAGGTCCTCCAGCACGAGAAGAGCTGCGCCGAGGCCCCCGACTCCCGGCTCCGGGAGGAAGGTCAGCTCCTTCGCGAGCGGTTCCTCCGCGGGCGCGACACCCGGGCGGAGCTGTACCGGGCCTTCGCCATCGTCCGCGAGGTCGCCTTCCGCCAGATCGGGGAGAAGCACTTCAAGGTCCAGATCGCCGGGGCCCTCGCCCTCGACGCCGGGTGCATCGCCGAAATGGCCACCGGCGAGGGCAAGACGCTGACGGCGACCCTCTCGGCCACCGTCGCCGGCTGGCGAGGGCGGGGGTGCCACGTCATCACCGTCAACGACTACCTCGCCAAGCGCGACGCCGAGTGGATGGGCAAGATCTACGGCTTCTTCGGCCTCACCACGGCGTCCATCGAGCAGAAGATGCCCCCCCCCGACCGCCGCCGGGCCTACCGCGCGGACATCACCTACTGCACCAACAAGGAGGTCACCGCCGACTTCCTCCGCGACCGGCTGGCGCTGGGGCCGCTCCGGGGCCTGCCGACGGCCCTGCTGATGAAGATCGCCCAGGGCGCCGGATCGGGCACGGACCGGATGGTGATGCGCGGCCTGCCGCACGCGATCATCGACGAGGCCGACTCGGTGCTGATCGACGAGGCCGTCACGCCGCTGATCATCTCCGGCGACGCGCCGAACGCCGAGCAGGTGGAGGCCTTCCAGCAGGCGGCGGACATGGTCCCCGAGTTCGTCGCCGGGCGCGACTATCGCGTCAACCACCGCTACCGGGAGGTGGACCTCACCGCGGCGGGCAAACGGAAGCTCGAGGAGCTGGCCGAGAAGCTCGGCGGCGTCTGGGCGGGCAAGCGGCGGCAGGAGGAGCTGGTCGTCCAGGCCCTGACCGCCCGCGAGCTGTTCCTGCTGGACAAGCAGTACATTATCGACGACGGCAAGATCGTCATCGTCGACGAGTTCACCGGGCGGCTCATGCCCGACCGCACCTGGCGCGACGGGCTCCACCAGGCCATCGAGGCCAAGGAGACCCTCGACGTCAACCCGCCCAAGGACACCTACGCCCGCATCAGCTTCCAGCGGTTCTTCCGCCTGTACCGCAAGCTCTCCGGGATGACCGGCACGGCGGCGGAGGCATGGAGGGAGTTCTGGCAGATCTACCACCTGCCGACGGTGGTGATCCCCACCAACCGCCCGTGCATCCGCACGTACCGGCCCGACCGCGTCTTCGCCACGCAGGAGGCCAAGTGGAAGGCCGTCGTCGGCGAGATCCAGCGCCTCCACGCCACCGGCCGGCCCGTCCTGGTCGGCACGCGGAGCGTCCGGGCCAGCGAGCTGCTCAGCAGCATGCTCCAGGCCGAGGGGCTCGACCACGCCGTCCTCAACGCCGTCCGCCACGCCGAGGAGGCCCAGATCGTCGCCGGGGCCGGCCAGCCGGCGCGGATCACCGTCGCGACGAACATGGCCGGACGAGGCACCGACATCAAGCTCGGGCGAGGCGTCGCCGACCTCGGCGGGCTGTACGTGCTGGCCACCGAGCGGCACGAGTCGGGGCGGATCGACCGGCAGCTCTACGGGCGCTCGGCCCGACAGGGCGACCCCGGCAGCGCCTCGGCCATCGTGTGCCTGGAAGACGAGCTGCCCCTTCGCTACAGCCCGCACGTCACCAAGACGCTTCAGAGGCGCTACGGCAGCGCCGAGCGGGAGATCTCCAGCCGCCTGACCCGCCGCCTGTTCGACGTCTCCCAGCGCAAGGCCGAGAAGCTCGCGCTCCGCCAGCGAAAGGGCGTCCTCCGCACCGACGACTGGCTCGACGAGTACCTCGGCTTCGCCGGCAGCGAATCCTGACCCATCGCCGATCGGCGATCGGGACGACCGGCCACCACGCCGCATCCACCACGCCGGGACCCACGCTGCCAGGCCAGGACCAGTATGCCCCCCCGGACCCCGAAGGCTCCGCGCTCGCGGGGGGAACGGGCGCGCGGGGGCAGGCGGGGGCCCTGCTGTTTCGGCGCGCCGGATTGGGCGGGGGCGTGTAGAATCGGGCGATGGAGGCATCGACGGACAGGATGGTCGGCGACGCGGGCCACTCCGCGAGGCGCGCCGCGCGGGGCCTGGTGCTGCTCGCCGTGGCGGGCGGGCTGGCCCTGGCGGCGTGGCGGTGTGCGCCGGCGCCGACCCCGAAGCCGGGGCCGGTAGAGGACCAGCCGGCCCCGCCCCCGGTGACCCTTCGCGGGGTGGTGTGGACACCGGACGGGCCCGCGGAAGGCGCGATCGTCCGAGTCCAGGCGACCGAGAACGTCACGCGATCCGGGCCGAACGGCGAGTTTGCGCTGCGGGTCCCGGCCGGGGAGTGGGTGACCGTCACGGCGTGGGTCAAGGGCCACTACATCGGCGGGCGGGATGTGCCCCCGGAGGAGCGGCCCTTTGAGATCGAGCTGCGCCCGCACTATGTCGAGGACAACGAGGCCTACGACTGGTTCTCCGAGGAAGGCGCCGAGGGCTCCAGGAGCTGCGGCCACTGCATGCCCGGCCACTACGCCGAGTGGAAGGCCGACGCCCACTCGCGATCCGCGGTGAACCCGCGGTTCCTCAGCATGTACAACGGGACGGACCTCCGGGGCCGCCGCAGCACGATGGTCCGCAGCGGGCGCGGGGAGGCCTACGGCCCGCCGCCGGGCAAGCCCGACCCCAACCGCCCGTACTACGGGCCCGGCTACAAGCTGGACTACCCCGACGAGAGCGGCGACTGCGCCGCCTGCCACGCCCCGGCCGCCGTCGCCCGGCCGAATGGCCAACTCGACGGCGACGTCAACGAC
>Ga0307379_10009166_pt1 | contig 13255 bp, 6 predicted proteins | sample UN2MG_FD_202237 | JGI IMG/M metagenome (GOLD analysis project Ga0307379, IMG submission 202237) | Soil microbial communities from Risofladan, Vaasa, Finland - UN-2 | ecosystem: Environmental > Terrestrial > Soil > Coastal area > Acid sulfate soil | place: Finland: Risofladan, Vaasa | collected...
ATGTACGCTTATTTCGCAATGGGAGAAACCAGGCGGTGCGCATTCCGCGCGAATTTGAACTGGAAGGGGAGGAAGCGATCATGCGCAAGGAAGGCGGGCGCCTGATCGTGGAACCCATCAGAAAGGGCCGGCTTCTTTCATTGTTGGCCACCTTGTCGCCCCTGGATGAGCCTTTTCCGGATGTGGATGAAGATCTGCCCCCACTGGACGAAGCGGAACTTTGACAAAGTCATTTCGTTATTTGCTGGATACCAATATTCTTTCCGACCTGGTTCGGCAACCACAAGGTGCGGCGGCAAGGCGAATCGAGGAAGTGGGTGAAGAGACTATCTGTACGAGCATTATTGTCGCGGCAGAACTCCGATTTGGGGCCGAGAAATCAGACTCCGATAAATTGACGGATCGCGTGGATTTAATTCTCTCCGCGATCGCAATCCTGGCACTGGAGTCACCCGCAGATCGGGAGTATGCGAAGCTACGCCACTATCTGATGCGCAATGGAACGCCCATTGGCCCGAACGACATGCTAATCGCGGCACAAGCCCTTGGCTCGGGTCTAATTGTGGTGACGGCCAATTCCGGAGAGTTTTCTCGTGTGCCTGGATTGAGTGTCGAAAACTGGCTAATTGGATAATCGGTATATTGTCAGGTAATCCTATCGAGTAGATTGCGCATCGGGTGAAATTTGTCTGGGACATTGGGAGACAAGCTGTCCGGCACGACTCACACATACAGGACCGGGAATTACCGGGGTGATTCACCTCAGAATCAAGAAAAATGACGGTTTCCAGCGGAGCCTTCCCATCCAGCATGAACACGTAACAGCCTGGCGGCAGTTGTGTTATTTTGCGTCGGTTTATATCATCCTGATCGCTCGCACGGGGTGGTTTCATACTGTGCTGGCACAGCCCCTTGTTAACGGTAAATCGGCGAAATTGATGTGTCTTTCCAAATAGGACTATTACCTTCTGGTCACCTGCATGGTTACCGGCCAGACTCCGATAGCGATGTTAGTGAATCAGAGTCGCAACTAACCAGGGCATTTTCAAAACATCCGGCTGAATGCCTGTTTATGCTCGCGGCCGGAAAACAGGCTAAGGCGCTTTCCCCGTCACTCACTTACTGGCGTAATTTCACCAGTAAATACCTGAGCGCACGTTGTCTGCTAACGCCTGTGAACGCAGATCAGATAGACCAGGTCGAACCATTGGGAGCCGATGACAGTATGTCACTTCTCCTGTCGGCGCCACCGATGCATGGCGCTGAATACTTGACCGCCGAGGCCTTGCAGGCGATATGGGCTCAACTCGATGACTGGATTTGCGAACAGATTCAATCTTTTGGCAGCCTTGGTGCCTTGCTCACTGAAAAGGCGCCACAATGGCATCAGCTTGGCCGCGTATGCTTCCATCTGGCGGAAAACAAAAACGATCCAGAGTATCCCTTTGCCTTCATGGCCACCTATGCACCCGAGCTTTCCGCACAGGGAAAAATTCGTTATAAACCGCTTAGGCAGGCCCTGCAGGAATACGCGGGCGCGAAAAACAATCAGGCCCTGATTCGCCTGCTATCCCCGATTCAGCTCGCCTCTGTATCGAGCCCGGTGATTAAAGATCTGGTAGACAGCGGTGACATTTATCACCCACTGGCATGGTCGCCCGCGGAGGCTTTGGAGTTTTTGCGCGAGATTCCGTTATACGAACAAAGCGGTGTGCTGGTGCGCATACCGGACTGGTGGAAAAAGCGCGCTAGACCTCGTGTCGGCATTAGCATTGGTGAGCGCAGGCAAAACAACTTCGGAGCCGATGCGCTGCTCGATTTCAGGCTTGATATTGCGCTCGGCGATGTCTCTATCGATGAGGCCGAACTGAAGCGCCTTATGGCTGCAGGTGACGGACTGGTGTTGATCAGGGGACAGTGGGTTGAGGTCGATAATGAAAAGCTCACGGAAGCCCTCGCGCATTGGAAAAAAGTAGAAACCGATGCCGCGGGACAGGGACTCAACTTTATCGAGGCCATGCGCTTGCTCGCCGATGCGCCTGCCGATCTCGGTGCTGGTGACGCCTTCGCGCAGTCACAGGGCTGGTCTTTTGCCAGGCCAGGAAAGTGGCTGGGTTCACTGCTCGATAATTTGCGCTCGCCCACGCAGGCAAAGACCGCCGATCCGGGCAAGCACCTCAAAGCCACGCTCCGGCCCTATCAAAAAACTGGCGTCAGCTGGCTGTATTTATTGTCTCAACTGGGTCTTGGCGCTTGCCTCGCGGACGATATGGGCCTCGGCAAAACCATGCAGGTGATAGCGCTGTTGTTAGTTTATAAGAAAAAGCGTGGCAACAAGGCATCCCTGCTGGTATTACCGGCATCGCTAATCGGCAACTGGAAAACCGAACTCGCGAACTTCGGCCCCGCGCTCAACTGCTGCTTCATTCACCGTTCGCAAATGCCCAAAGACGAGATCGATGCCTTGCAACTCGACGCCGACACCGCATTCGATAACATCGATGTGGTATTGACCACTTATGGCACGCTGATGCGGCAAAGCTGGTTACAGCATCAACAGTGGCAACTACTGGTGCTGGACGAAGCACAGGCAATAAAAAATCCAGCCGCCCGGCAAAGCAAGGCAATCAAGAACCTCAAGGCAGCTTCGCGAATCGCGCTCACCGGCACGCCGGTGGAAAACCGGGTCGGGGATCTGTGGTCACTATTCGATTTTCTCAATCCTGGTCTGCTCGGATCGGCTACGCGGTTTAAGGGCTTCGTGAAAAAACTCTCCGAACGCAGCGACAATCAATATGCGCCGTTACGCAATCTCGTCAGTCCCTATATTCTGCGTCGTTTGAAGACGGACCGTTCGATCATCACCGACCTGCCGGAAAAAACCGAGGTAACGGCTTATTGTGGTCTGAGTAAGTTGCAGGCGGCAGAGTACCAGAAGGCCGTGACCGAACTGACCACAGCGCTGCAAAATCTGGACGGCATGAAACGACGTGGCCTGGTGCTCGCTTACCTGATGCGGTTTAAGCAAATCTGTAATCATCCCTCACAACTATTGGGCGATGGTGACTACAGGCCAAAAAATAGCGGCAAATTTGAGCGCCTGGCCGAACTGTGCGAGGAGATCGCTTCGCGCCAGGAAAAACTGCTGGTATTCACCCAGTTTCGCGAAATGACAGCACCGCTGGCCGAATTTCTGGCCAGGCAGTTCGGCCAGCCAGGTCTGGTGTTACACGGAGGTACCGCAGTCAGGCAACGTCAGCAGCTAGTCGAAAAATTTCAACAGGAAGAAGGCCCGCCATTCTTTATACTATCACTTAAGGCAGGAGGCACCGGCCTCAACCTGACCGAGGCAAGCCATGTCATCCATTTCGATCGTTGGTGGAACCCGGCAGTGGAGAACCAGGCCACCGACCGCGCCTTTCGCATCGGCCAGAAAAATAACGTGCTGGTGCACAAGTTTGTTTGCCAAGGTACCGTAGAAGAAAAGATCGACAGCCTTATCAAGGAGAAAACATTGCTTGCGAATGATTTACTCGAAGGCGGCGCAGAAACCCTGCTCACTGAGATGGATAACGAAGCCCTGTTGAAACTGGTTTCACTCGATATCGATAGAACTTAAGTTAGGCAGAAAAAGCATGTCTTATAATCAGTGGGCTCCTTACGTACCGGTCGCGAAACGTCGTGCGCAGGCACAACGCGTAGTGGCAAAACTGCGCAAGCAGGGTAAACACATCGAACCCGTAGAAGTCGTAGGCCGCAAGATTGCCCGCAGTTTCTGGGGCGAAGGCTGGTGTAAACAGCTCGAACAATTCAGCGACTACGACAACCGCCTGCCACGCGGAAGAGCCTATGTGCGCAACGGTTCGGTGGCTCATCTGGCGATCTCGAAAGGAAAAATAGAAGCCATCGTCAGTGGCTCAACGCTCTACCATGTCGACATCGTAGTCAAACCGCTTGCCAGGGAAAAATGGGAAATCCTGTGTCAGCAATGCACCGGACAAATCGGCTCGATGCTGGAATTACTACAGGGCAAACTCTCGAATCAGGTGATGCAAATCGTCACCGACCCCAAAACGGGCCTGTTTCCTGATCCGAATGAAATAACCCTCTCCTGTGATTGCCCGGACTGGGCGGACATGTGCAAACATATCGCCGCAGTGCTGTACGGCATCGCTGCGCGCCTGGATCATCAACCCGAATTACTATTCGTACTCAGGAATGTCGACCATGAAGCGCTCATCAGCGCCGAACTGGACATGCAGACCGCCACCAGTGGTAAAAGCAAACGACGGCGTCTGACGACTCAGAACCTTTCCAATGTATTTGGCGTTGATATCGAAGAACCGGTCGAACCACTGAAAAGAAAAAAATCAAGCGTTACCAAAAAGGCGGCGACCAGGAAAGCCATCAAGAAAAAAACGATTGCTCAAAAAGCTGTAGTAAAAAAGTCCATCACCAAAAAAGCGTCGATCATGAAGACGTTAGCGCACAAGCCGCGATCCGAATAATCCCCTTCGCCTAAAGCGCCTACTGTTGGTGTGGCGGTGCCCTGTTCTCGGGCAGTGGGTTGAATTCTTTTGATTCCGCTTTCCTCTCCAGGTGTGCAAGTATCTGCTTGATCACCGCAGGATCTTCGATACTACGGTCCGACGTCTCGGCGATTACCTTGACAGTGCCACCGCATTCTTCGCAAGTTGTAAGCCGAGGGAAAACAGTTTACAGGGGCATCGACACGTATCAGGAAGAGATAGAGCCGTTCTGAAAGCCTGTAGCCAGCGGGGACTGGAGGGCGCGGAAAGGTTATCGGCCAAAGTGACCAAAAGATCACGTGTATGGCCATCACGATAACCAGCGTAAGGTACATCCGCAGGAAGTTGTCCCGGCGTTTTACGAAGAATGGCATTACGGCATTACTGACATTTGAAAGCGCATAGGGCCACACCGTCCACACCATAAAAGGCGTCGTCATCTCGATCAGGGTCATCGGAAGATGACGCGGTGTGAAAGGGGGGTAAGCGTTCAGGTAACAATAGACACCGGCAAAGGGGATGGCGAGACTGAGAGGCAGCAAGGTTTTCTCTCGCACCGAAATGAGCGTATCGTTTGGCAAATACAGCTGGATCCTCATCACTAGTCAAGTCCTGCCCAGACAGGACAATTCAGCACTCGACCGGTCGTTTATCCTACTGGGTATACTGGAGAAAACCGAACAACTCGGGATTGATAGAAATCACCTGGCATCAGGGGAAAACGGGACCAGACCCAGATTTCCAGATTACGGCTCGGAGTGTAAAGGCAGTGTCACAGGGGTGTACTTCCAGCGGTATCCCATGTCGCAAGCCCGTCAAACAGGCTAAACGCCATCCCGGTGATCGCGGCGCCTTCCAGCCCGACCGCACTGGCGGAGAGTTCCAGACGCACCCATTGGCCCGTCGCCGGGAGGGGTCCCATGTAACGTCTGCTGTCGGTGCCGTTGGTTCCCACGTCGATCAGATCCGCGCCCCAGTAAGCATTGTGCTGCCAACTGCCGCCCGCCGTATTCCACGACAACATCACTTCGCTCGGGGGATTGTCCGGGTCGAGATAAACATAGGCATATAAGATGTCGCCCGCTAGCACCGGTAAGGGCGCCGCGGCATTGGTGAAGTAGTGCTGGTGGAACCCGGCAGCCAGTATCGACTGATGGGTCAGGCCGCCCGAATACGGGGCCGGCGTGCTTACCCAGTTCCAGCTACCGACCGGCGTCGCGCCGTCGGGCACGGCGTCGTCAATCCAGGCCACATCGTTGCTGTCGTCATCGTTGATCGTCAGCGTGGCCTCAGGCACGGTACCCAGGATCGCGCCGCTGGCCCTGGTCAACGTCAGCACGATGGTTTCATTGCCTTCGACCAGTCCATCATCGAAAACAGGCACGCTGAAGCTCCGGCTATCTTCGCCGTCGGCGAAATACAAGCTGCCATTCGTGGCGCCGTAGTCGACACCCGCCGACGCGCCAAGATCGGCCGTCGCGTAGTCGATCGTGAAGCCACTACTGGCACCCCCCGTGCGGTTGATCGTAATGGTCACATTTCCTTCCGCTTCGCCAACACTATAAGTAGCCTCGCTGAAAGCCACTGTGGCAAGTGACGGCGTCGACGTGACCCCGGTCGTATCCCATGTCGCACGTCCGTCAAACAGACTAAACGCCATCCCGGTGATCGCGGCGCCTTCCAGCCCGACCGCGCTGGCGGGGAGTTCCAGACGCACCCATTGGCCCGTCGCCGGGAGGGGTCCCATGTAACGTCTGCTGTCGGTGCCGTTGGTTCCCACGGCGATCAGATCCGCGCCCCAGTAGGCGTTGTGCACCCAACTGCCGCCTGGCGTATTCCACGACAACATCACTTCGCTCGGGGGATTGGACGGGTCGAGATAAACATAGGTATATAAGATGCTGCCCGCTAGCACCTGCAATGGCGCTGCGGCATTGGTGAAGTAGTGCTGGTGGAACCCGGCAGCCAGTGTCGATTGATGGGCCAGGCTGCCCGAATACGGGGCCGGCGCAGTGCTTACCCAGTTCCAGCTACCGACCGGCGTCGCGCCGTCAGGCACGGCGTCATCGATCCAGGCAACATCGCTGCTATCGTCATCGTTGATCGTCAGCACAGCCTCAGACACGGTACCCAGTACCGCACCACTGGCGCCGCTCAAGGTCAGCACGATGGTTTCATTGGCTTCGACCAGTCCATCATCGAAAACAGGCACGCTGAAGGTCTGGCTAGCTTCGCCGTCGGCGAAAGTCAAGCTGCCATTCGTGGCGCTGTAGTCGGCGCTTGCGGTTGCGCTACCATCGGCCGTCGCGTAGTCGACGGTCGCAATTCCGCTGGTATTCCCTGTGCGGCTGACCGTAATGGTCATACTTCCATCCGCTTCGCCAACAGTATAAGTAGCCCCGCTGAAAGCCACTGTGGCAACTGACGGCGTCGACGTGACCCCGGTCGTATCCCATGTCGCACGTCCGTCAAACAGGCTAAACGCCATCCCGGTGATCGCCGCGCCTTCCAGCCCGACCGCGCTGGCGGGGATTTCCAGACGCACCCATTGGCCTGTCGCCGGGAGGGGTCCCATGTAACGTCTGCTGTCGGTGCCATTGGTTCCCACGTCGATCAGATCCGCGCCCCAGTAAGCATTATGCTGCCAACTGCCGCCCGCCGTATTCCACGACAACATCACTTCGCTCGGGGGATTGTCCGGGTCGAGATAAACATAGGCATATAAGATGTCGCCCGTTAGCACCGGTAAGGGCGCCGCGGCATTGGTGAAGTAGTGCTGGTGGAACCCGGCAGCCAGTATCGACTGATGGGCCAGGCCGCCCGAATACGGGGCCGGCGCAGTGCTTACCCAGTTCCAGCTGCCGACCGGAGTCGCACCGTCAGGCACGGCGTCGTCGAACCAGGCAACATCGCTGCTGTCGTCATCGTTGATCGTCAGCACAGCTTCAGACACGGTACCCAGGACCGCACCGCTGACCCCGCTCAACGTCAGCAAGATGGTTTCATTGGTTTCGATCAGTGCATCATCGAGAACAGGCACGCTGAAGCTCTGGCTATCTACGCCGTCGGCGAAAGTCAAGCTGCCACTTGTGGCACTGTAGTCGACACCCGCCGACGCGCCAAGATCGGCCGTCGCGTAGTCGACCGTCGCAATTCCGCTGGTATTCCCTGTACGGCTGACCGTAATGGTCATACTTCCATCCGCTTCGCCAACAGTATAAGTAGCCTCGCTGAAAGCCACTGTGGCAACTGACGAAGTCGGCGTGATTCCGGTCGTATCCCAGGTTGCACGCCCGTCAAACAGGCTAAACGCCATCCCGCTGACCGCGGCGCCGTCCAGCCCGACCTCACTGGCGGGGATTTCCAGACGCACCCATTGGCCCGTCGCCGGGAGTGGTCCCATGTAACGTCTGCTGTCGGTGCCATTGGTTCCGACGTCGATCAGATCTGTGCCCCAGTAGGCGTTGTGCACCCAGCTGCCGCCCGTATTCCATGACAACATCAGCTCGCTCGGGGGATTGTCCGGGTCGAGATAAACATAGGCATACAGGCTGTCTCCGGTTTGCACCGCCATGGGTACCGTGGCATTGGTGAAGTAGTGCTGATGGAACCCGGCAGCCAGTATCGATTGATGGGCCAGGCCACCCGAATACGGAGCGGGCGTGCTGACCCAGTTCCAGCTACCGCCCGGCGTCCCGCCGTCAGGCACGGTGTCGTCGATCCAGGCAATATCGCTGCTGTCGTCATCGTTGATCGTCAGCACAGCTTCAGGCACGGTATCCAGGACCGCACCGCTGGCCCCGCTCAACGTCAGCAGGATGGTTTCATGGCCTTCGGCCAGTTCGTCATCGAGAACAGGCACGCTGAAGCTCTGGCTATCTACGCCGTCGGCGAAATACAATGCGCCAATTGTGGCGCTGTAGTCGACACCCGCCGACGCGCCAAGATCGGTCGTCGTGTAGTCGACCATCGCAATTCCGCTGGTATTCCCTGTACGGTTGACCGTAATGGTCACATTTGTATCTGCTTCGTCAACACTGTATGTAGCCTCGCTGAAAGCCACTGTGCTAAGTAACGAAGTTGGCGTGACCCCGGCCGTATCCCAGGTTGCACGCCCGTCAAACAGGCTAAACGCCAACCCGGTGATCGCGGCGCCGTCCAGCCCGACCTCACTGGCGGGGATTTCCAGACGCACCCATTCGCCCGTCGCCGGGAGTGCTCCCATGTAACGTCTGCTGTTGGTGCCATTGGTTCCGACGTCGATCAGGTCTGCACCCCAGTAAGCGTTGTGCACCCAACTGCCGCCCGCATTCCACGACAACATCAGCTCGCTCGGGGGATTGTCCGGATCGAGATAAACATAGGCATATAAGATGTTGCCGGTTTGCACCGCCATGGGTGTCGTGGCATTGGTGAAGTAGTGCTGATGGAACCCGGCAGCCAGTATCGATTGATGGGCCAGGCCACCCGAATACGGGGCGGGCGTGCTGACCCAGTTCCAGCTACCGACCGGCGTCGCGCCATCGGGCACGGTGTCGTCGATCCAGGCAACATCGCTGCTGTCGTTATCGGTGATCATCAGAATGGCTTCAGGCACGGTACCCAGGGTCGCGCCGCTGGCTCCGCTCAACGTCAGCAGGATGGTTTCATGGCCTTCGGCCAGTGCGTCATCGAGAACAGGCACGCTGAAGCTCTGGCTATTTTCGCCGTCGGCGAAAAACAAGCTGCCACTTGTGGCGCTGTAGTCGACACCCGCCGACGCGCCAAGATCGGTCGTCGTGTAGTCGACCATCGCATTTCCGCTAATACTCCCTGTGCGGTTGACCGTAATGGTCACATTTGTATCGGCTTCGTCAACACTGTAAGTAGCTTCGCTGAAAGTCACTTTGGGAAGTAACGAAGTCGGCGTGACCCCGGTCGTATCCCAGGTTGCACGTCCGTCAAACAGGCTAAACGCCATCCCGGTGATCGCGGCGCCGTCCAGCCCGACCGCGCTGGCGGGGATTTCCAGGCGCACCCATTGGCCTGTCGCCGGGAGTGCTCCCATGTAACGTCTGCTGTCGGTGCCATTCGTTCCGACGTCGATCAGATCCGCACCCCAGTAAGCGCGGTGTTCCCAACTGCCACCCGCATTCCACGACAACATCAACTCGCTCGGGGGATTGTCCGGATCGAGATAAACATAGGCGTATAAGATATTGCCCAATGGGACCTGTAAGGACACCGAGGCATTGGTGAAGTAGTGCTGATGGAACCCGGCAGCCAGTGTCGATTGATGAGCCAGGCCGCCCGAATACGGGGCCGGCGTGCTGACCCAGTCCCAGCTGCCGGCCGGCGTCGCGCCGTCAGGTACGGCGTCGTCGATCCAGGCAACATCGCTGCTGTCGTCATCGGTGATCGTCAGCACAGCTTCAGACGGGGTGCCCACGACCGCACCGCTGACCCCGCTCAACGTCAGCACAATGGTTTCATGGCCTTCAGCCAGTACGTCATCGAAGACCGGTACGCTGAAGCTCTGGCTATCTTCGTCGTCGGCGAAAAACAAGCTGCCGCTTGTGGCGCTGTAGTCGACACCCGCCGATGCGCCAAGATCGGTCGACGCGTAGTCGACGGTGAAGCTACCACTGGTGCCTCCAGTGCGGTTGACCGTAATAGTCGCTGCTACACCCGCTTCGTCAACACTGTAAGTAGCCTCGCTGAAAGCCACAAGCGCAGGCTCATTCGCACAGGTGTAAACCCTGACATCATCCACCATCCAGCCGAACGGTCCACTGACAGAGCCGTCAGTGCTGGTATGCCAGCGGAAGCGGACGCTTTGGCCCGCAAGGGCACTGAGATCCAGGCGCGTGGACACATAACCGTGGCTTTCGTCACCGAAGGCCTGTTGGTTGGCATTGGGATTTTCCGGGTTATTGGCAATCGTTGTGTTGTAGGCCTGGCCACTTTCGATGAGTGGTCCGGCGTCACTCCAGATCTCACCCGCGTCCGTGCTGTACTCGAGGAAACCGCCGTCCCAGTAGACCAACTCGAATGTCTCGAAATCGTATGACGCCTCGAAGGCGAAGGAGTGCTTGAAGTGAAGGTATGGCTTGCCGCTCGCGGGCAAAGGAACGTCTACGTTCATCTCTGCCACCCCATCGGTACTGACGAAACTGTCGCGACCCCAGAGCATGAACTTACCGGAAGCCGCATAACCGAAGTCGTGGATCCACGCCGGGACCGGGTTGCCGGAGACGTTAACGAGGTTCCACTGAACGGTGCCGTTTTCGAGATCATCAAAAAAGAGATCGTCGGGGGGACCGCCGCCGATACAAATAGGCGCATCCGGATGAAAGTTTTGCGGATCCGTGTCCATTTCCACCGCATCGATGGCGGCCTGGACATCCTGGCAATCAGTACTGGTGATACCATCGATTCCTGTGAGGTTCTGGCAGGCCTGGTTCAGTGCCGTGTGGAGATCCGCATAATCCGAGCCAGACGTGAGCAGATTGGTCTGTGCCTCATAGTAAATGTCCGCGACCTTGGCCAATCCCAAACCGTTGACGGTGTAGCCGTTAAATGTACCGCCATCGGTCATCAGGTAGGCGGCCTTGTTGTTGATGCCGCTGTTGAAATGCACGCCACCGTTATCGCTCGAGAAGTTGTAATAAAGAGGGCTCGACATCTTGTCGGGATCGCCCATCATGGGGGGATTGGCCATGTTACGGATGACACCGATGGAGCTTGGAAGGTCTTCGCCGATCAACCAGCGCACGGACGGGGAATCGTCGCCGGCGCTGTTGCCGAGATCAACGAACTCGCCCCAGATATCGGATAAAGATTCGTTGATGGCACCGGATTCGTAATAATACAAGAGCTCCGAGGTGTTTTCCGTGATGCCATGAGTGAGTTCGTGACCCACCACGTCATCCACCGCAAGCCCGGTGCAGTAAACCATCTGCGAACCGTTCCAGAAGGCATTGGGACAGAAGAAGTCACTATAGTGCACGGTGGACGTCAGGGTCTGCCCGGCATCGTCCAGGCTGTCGCGGCCGTGTTCGTAAAAAAAGAAATCATAGGTGTCACCGGCGAACAGATGGGCATTGCGAGCCTCATTATCCCCGGCCGCACAGTTGGGGTCGCTCTCGTTACAGACCAACGTGCCGGGCAGGCTGCTGGTGCTATTCGCAGTGTATGTTTCGCGGTTTTTTGCCGACTCGATCAGATTTATGTGCAGGGTGATGCCGGCGGTTTTTGCATCGATGAACAGCAGTTCGCGTATGCTGTGAGGTTCCTGCTTGTTGGTCACCTCAATGCGCCAGGTAAGGTTCGCGCCGCGGTCCCCGGGTTTCAGCATTCTAGGATCGACGATCCACAGCTCCGGCACGCTGGCCCGCAGCCGCTGTTTTCGCAGGTCGTACCACTTTGCTACGGTCTCCAGTGCCAAGCTGCGCGCCTCGCCCCGATTGATGTCAGGCCGGACATCAACATCGAGGTCGATGCTGATCTCTCCGCTCATGGAGATTAACTGACGGTATTCATCCAGGTTCACCAACAGCTCACCGGTGAGAACGGGTATTCCTTTGTGAAGCTGGCGGTAGCGATGGCGGGAGCCGCCACGACGTTTGATTTTTTCACTAACCGGCCGCATCTCCTGTTCCGGACGGACGAGTCCGAACATCGGGCCGAAGTGTTTGACGGCCGCCATGCCGGCGATATCCGTGCGGGTTATTCCATATACTGAGGGCACTGTGAGGGGCGCCTGGGGTCTCGCGCCGATGAAGCGGACCGCACCGGTGCGCGGGTGGGTTTTTATTCGAACGTTTTGCGCTTTGAGGTCGGCGATTTTTTCGGTGGCGTCAATTGGGAGGGCAGCATTGGCGTCGAATAACAGCAGGCTAGCCACCAGGCCCAGCAGCAGTCGAATCATCATCTGTCCTGTCCTTCCCGTATTATTTTTAATCATCCATTTAACACGTCAATAGCCGTCGTTTGCGCCGAAGTTCAACGAGTATAGGAATTACTAACGCCTGTTTACAATGAATCTGGAACTATCCGATAAACGGTAGTTTCGGTATCGAAGCTGATTTTGAGTCGTTTTTGGCCGCTATGCTGACCCCATCGGGGGGCTCGAAAAACAGTTTTATCGCGATTCTCGTGGAAAGTCCTTCCCGTTACTTTTGCTGACGAAGGTCCAAAACAAGAATACTTTAAAGTGTCGTATCCCCGTTGATAAAACAATTACCGTTTTATACCTGGTTGATCTGAGTTGGTCGCAATTAGAGTCAAAGGAGTGGCGCTAATGCGCCGGGGAGAACCGGGCTGCAGAACTGGATTACTGCTGACTGGAAGCGCGCTTTTCGGAAAGTTGCTTTTTCACTTTGAGAAAGGTTTTCGTACCCTTGTCTAAAACGAGGCGGCCTTCGGACGAGAGTTTTTCTCCGTTTCCCTCGTAAAATTTCCACCAGAGCACCCAACCCGCGATCGGTATGCCGGACGCGATTATCAGTCCAAGCGGGCTCTGGAAAAACCAGCGATCAAACACCAGTGCCCAAAAAAAGGGCCAGACCAGAGAAATCCCGATCCATGTGCGTATTAATGTTATATCGAACATGACACTCTCCAATGATTGTCACGCGGATAATGATAAGCGAGCGTTACAGGTATAGGAAGAATTAAGACCCTATTTTCCCTATTCCACCAAGATAAAGAAAGAGTTTCGCGAAACCGTCTAGCCCTGGAACACC
>Ga0307379_10009167_pt1 | contig 13254 bp, 14 predicted proteins | sample UN2MG_FD_202237 | JGI IMG/M metagenome (GOLD analysis project Ga0307379, IMG submission 202237) | Soil microbial communities from Risofladan, Vaasa, Finland - UN-2 | ecosystem: Environmental > Terrestrial > Soil > Coastal area > Acid sulfate soil | place: Finland: Risofladan, Vaasa | collected...
GGCAGTTATCGGTAAGATCTTAGGATCGGTTACCAATTTGGTATCGAAGGTCAAGAACTTTTTAGGTTTCCATCCAATAGTTAACTTTAAGTGTCACTGCTGATAATGGATTGGTAGACGGCCTCTATAACAGTAACAAATTTAAATATAAGAATGAATTAAATCTCTTTTACAAATTTATCCAAGAGGACGTAAATTCTTTGGAAACCGATAAGAGGGTTATCGATCTGATTATGGAATTTAGAGAAAATATTGAAAAAGATAAACACTGACCAATTAGCATGGGCTGATTCCTTAAAAACAGTACTGGGCATTAAATAGGCGACGAGCTCAAATAATTTTCTATCACCTAAAATTATGACAATGGGGTTGACAAGTATAGTCCTCCGAGGCATCGAACCTCTCTTGCTGATGTCACGCGCTTAAAGGCAGGTATGCTTGAATCCCGACGCGGTTCTGGATTGGAAGATTTTTAGTTTTTTTACTGTTTTATATCAGCTGTAAATGCGTTTTATCCGAGCCGCAAATGGGGCAGCCCCAACCTCCGGAAAGTCTTCCGGCTTCGTTCCCGGTTTGATACTGCTATCAGGATCACCGTTCACGTCATCGTATTCATACACGTTACACACATTACATCGGTATCGTGTCATGTTTCCCCCCCCTATATACCTCCTCTCGTTTTCTCGTTCTCAAAAACAGCTCATTATTTTTACGTTGATTCACACACGAATTGAGTAGCTAACTAACTAACAAGATCGTAGTTCCGATTGTTTTTTTCTCTTTGATTTGAAAAAGACCCTATCGAACGGTCTGCAGTAATACATTTCAGGACCGAAGGTTTTATGTAGTCCCCCACCAAGCACTAAATAAGTAGAGATGAATCGCGTGGAGCGATACAAATGTTTGATAGATGCCTTGGGCCAACGAATGTAGGAAAACCCACGATTAGAATAACGAAGTGCCCTCAGTGTGGCGCGGAGGTAGAATTTTTTTCTGATGAGCGGCAGGTGAACTGCGATAAGTGTGGGGCCTCCCTCGTCCAGTAGTTCAGTTAGTAGCGCATGCAGCGATTCCGGAACGTGGCCGAGAAGTACGATGCGATGAGTACGAGATCGGTGGAGTCAGGTACAATGACGCTTCTCGTTCTCAATCTCGCAAACGAAGACACGAGACGCCAGTACCATACCCAAACGATGAACAAATGCCGGGAATTATAAAACAATGAACGGGTCGAATATGCTCTTCTTCTGAACTAATTGTAACTCTAGGTGATTACTATTCTAGAATCCCTTTTTAAGGCTCTAAGCATAGTTATCCAAAACAGGTACTGATCCCCGTAATTTTATCCAAAAAATACACTCATAAATTTTATGATTCATTCTCAAATAGCCTAATATATTTAAGGATACAATTACAAATAAAAATGTAATTATCCACGGATAAATCATATCAATTCTTAATTATTAGTCATATTTCTCAAATACCCTTTTTATAGTGATTAGGTAATGCCTAAGTAGGAGGTACATAAAAAGATAGATGATAGCAGATAAAAGAGATACAGTAGTGAGACAATTGAGTGCTGTGTCTGTGTTCGTGCTCGTTATAGGGGGCATACTGCTGACAATGATGCCGGGAGTGATTGCAGGAGACCCCAGCGGTGATAGCACGTACACGAGCAGTATAGAGGGACTTGAGATAGCGATAAACTTCGTTTGGGTACTGGTTGCAGGATTTCTCGTCTTCTTCATGCAAGCAGGATTTGCGCTCGTCGGTGTGGGTGCAATTCGTGCGAAGAACGCCGTGAACTACCTGGCAAAGAGCTATATGGACTTCTCGCTCGGCGCGATCGCCTTCCTGGTCGTCGGCTTCGCTTTCATGTTTGGTGGGTCTGAAGCTGCGCCGGGGCTGGAACTCGGAAACGCCTTCATAGGATATAGTGGATGGCTTCTGGCCGGCGAGGCCTATGATGTAACCACGAACATGCTCTTCCTCTTCCAAGCGATGTTCGCGGCGACCGCAGCGACGATCGTTGCCGGTGCGATGGCTGGACGAACGAAGTTCCAGGCATACCTTATCTACACCGTCATCGTGACCGCAGTGATCTATCCGATCTACGGGCACTGGGTCTGGGGTGGCGGCTGGCTGTCAACGCTCCCCTACGGTGCAGGTGCGTTAGATTTCGCAGGAGGCACGGTGGTACACATTAGTTCAGGGTTCTCGGCCCTGGCCTTAGCCCTTGTCATTGGCAAAAGGCGCGGATTTGGCGAGGAGCCGATGGGACCACATAACATCCCGCTGACGCTGCTTGGCGCAGCCTTGCTCTGGTTCGGCTGGTTCGGCTTCAACGGAGGTAGCGCTTTAGCTGCCAACGGACTCGCAGCCAACGCATTCGTCGTCACCAACACGTCTGCTGCGGCAGGGGCCCTCGGCTGGATGGCAGCAAACTGGATGCACGGGAAACCAAGCTCTTTGGGTGTGGTGAGTGGCGCTATCGCAGGACTCGTTGGGATTACACCTGCAGCGGGATTTGTCACTCCAATGGCATCAATAGTGATCGGACTGGTCGCTGGTGTTATCTGCTACCGGGCAATGCTTTTCAGAATAAAGATCGGGCTCGATGAGAGCCTTGATGCATGGGCAATACACGGTGTTGGTGGGCTCTGGGGTGCACTGGCACAGGAATATTTGCAAATGAAGCAGTGGGTGGTTACTCGGGTTTGCTCTACGGCAATGTTGATCAATTCATAGCTCAGCTAATCGGTGCAGGGGCAGCAATTGTCTACGCTTTCGTACTCGCGTTTTTACTCGCAAAACTCGTTGACATGACGATCGGGTTGCGTGTGACAGAAGAGGAAGAATATGTAGGCGTTGATCTTTCTCAGCATGGTGAGAGGGCCTACACAGGCTGAAGAATAATAAAGAGGAGGAAAAGAGTATGAAGAAAATCGAAGCAGTAATTCGACCAGAACGGCTTGAACAGGTTAAGGAGGCCCTGGAAATGCAAGGGCAGGTTGCAATGACCATAACCGAGGTAACAGGAAGAGGGGGAGCAAAAAGGCATCGCATTACAGTTCAGGGGACGACGCATGGAGGTCGATACACTACCAAAGGTCAAAATTGAAACAATCGTGAAGGATGAGTTAGTCGAGCCTCTCGTCTCCGCGATAACAAACGCAGCGAAAACAGGCAAATTCGGCGATGGCAAGATATTCGTCTCATCGCTGGACGATATAATACGAGTACGAACAGGGGAGCAGGGAGAAAAGGCTTTGTAAGGGGGATTCCCCCTCCTTCAAATTTTTTATGTGACAAAGCTCTAAGTGTGTTCGAACTCGAACGGAGAGGTAATGCCCAAAAGAGAAGAGATCAAGAAAGTACTGGTAATCGGGTCAGGTCCGATACAGATAGGTCAAGCGGCAGAATTTGATTTTTCCGGCTCGCAGGCGTGCAGAGCGTTGCGAGAAGAAGGGGTACAAGTCGTGCTCATCAATTCCAATCCGGCAACGATCATGACCGATTTCGAGATGGCGGATGTTATCTACATCGAGCCGCTGGTTGCGGATGTGGTCGCGCGGATAATCGAGAAAGAGCGCCCTGATGGCATAGTGGCTGGTTTGGGTGGGCAAACGGCATTGAACATAACCGCTGAATTAGCGGAGCTGGGGATTTTAGCCACGTACAACGTACGAGTGCTCGGCACACCGTTAGAGGCCATATACAATGCAGAAGACCGCGAACGATTCAAGCAAACGATGGAACGCATAAACGAACCAATTCCAAGAGGGTTCACCGTTCGTTCCGTGGCGGAGGCAGAAGAAGTCTCGGCTGAGCTAGGCCTTCCAATCATCGTTAGACCCTCATATACCTTAGGAGGCGCGGGAGGCGGGATAGCGAGGACACTGGAAGATCTAAGAACGATAGTATCTTACGGCCTGCAGGTTTCGCGAATCCACCAGGTATTGTTGGAAGAGAGCGTGCTTGGGTGGAACGAGATAGAGTATGAGGTGATGCGAGATGCTCGGGATACGTGCATCACAATCTGTAACATGGAGAACCTCGATCCAGTCGGCATTCATACGGGTGAATCAATCGTGGTTACGCCCTCCCAGACGTTATCCGATGAAGATCATCAAATGCTGCGGTCCGCAGCGATAAAGATAATACGTGCGTTAGAAGTCGAAGGCGGCTGTAATATCCAATTTGCCTTGAAGGAAGGAGAATACAGGGTAATCGAGGTCAATCCCCGTGTGTCTCGATCTTCGGCACTCGCGTCAAAAGCTACGGGCTACCCCATTGCGCGGGTAGCGGCGAAGATAGCCATCGGGCTCCAGCTGGACGAGATACGGAATGACGTAACGAAAGAGACACCGGCGTCCTTCGAGCCGGCGATCGATTATGTGGTGGTAAAGATACCGCGCTGGCCGTTTGATAAGTTCCCGGGGGCTGACAGGACGTTAACGACGTCCATGAAGAGCACGGGCGAGGTGATGGCGATAGGACGGACGTTTGAGGAAGCGTTGCAGAAAGCACTCCGCTCCTTGGATGTCGATAAAGGCTTCGGGTTCGGGTATGATGCATGGTCTGAAACGGAGTTGCGCTATCTTTTAGAAACACCTACGGACGACCGGATTTTTGCACTCTATGAGGCACTGAAACGCGGTTTTAGCGTGGAGGAGATCGCGGAGCTGAGCGGTATCGATCCGTTCTTCATCCGCAAGATAGAGACGATAGTGCGTGCCGAGGCGGATTTGGAAACGGGAAACGATTTGGATTCACAACGGTTGAAGAAACTGAAACGGATGGGCTTCGCCGATGAGCAGATTGCGGAGATAGCGGGCAGAAGCAGTGAGGAGATAGCCGACCTCAGGCGGGAGATAGGCGTCATTCCCACCTACAAGATGGTGGACACCTGTGCCGCGGAATTCGAGGCGAAAACACCGTATTTCTATTCCACGTATGAGGATGAATGCGAGTTGAAACCTTCAACCCGTAAAAAAGTATTGATCGTTGGCGCAGGGCCTATCAGGATAGGACAGGGCATTGAGTTTGATTACTGCACCGTACATGCGGTTAAAGCATTAAAGGAAGAAGGAATCGAGGCGCACATCATCAATAACAATCCGGAGACCGTATCCACGGACTATGACACCTCGGATACGCTCTTCTTCGAGCCCCTGACGCTTGAGGATGTGATGAACGTTATAGAGAAGGAGAATTACGAAGGTGTAATGGTGCAATTCGGCGGTCAGACGTCCGTTAACTTGGCAGTGCCACTAAAAAAGGAGTTGGAAAGGATAGGGGCAAAAACGGTAATCATGGGGACGGACCCGGAACATATGGATGTGGCCGAAGATCGGGAGCGATTTAGCAAATTACTCCATCAATTGGAGATTCCACAGGCTGAGAGTGGCTATGCAACGTCCGTGGGCGGGGCGAAAGACGTAGCATCGCGGATAGGTTTTCCTGTGCTTGTTCGCCCTTCGTACGTGCTGGGCGGACGGGCAATGCAAATAGTGTACGATGATAACGAACTGGAACGATACATGCACGAAGCGGTTCGCGTATCGAAATAGAAACCGGTGCTCATCGATAAATTCTTGGATAAGGCCGTTGAGGTCGATGCGGATGCGGTCTGCGATGGTAAGGAGGTGCTGATCGGCGCGATAATGGAGCACATAGAGGCGGCGGGCATTCATTCCGGCGATTCCACGTGCGTTATTCCGCCTCAGTCATTATCGGAGGATGTTATCGAGCGAATACGGGATTACGTGACGCGAATCGGGCTCGGGTTACACATAAAAGGGCTGCTCAATATCCAGATGGCTGTTAGAGACAATGTCGTTTACGTGCTGGAGGTGAATCCAAGGTCGAGCAGGACGATCCCGTTCGTTGCGAAGGCAACAGGGATACCGCTGGCAAAGCTCGCGGCGAAGGTGATGCTGGGGCACAAATTGCGTGAGTTGAACGTTAAAGAGAGCGAATCAGGGCATGTATCGGTAAAAGAGGTCGTACTCCCGTTCTCTAAGTTCCAGGGCGTTGACATCATCCTCGGGCCTGAGATGAAGAGCACGGGCGAGGTGATGGGCATCGATTACGAATTTGATAAGGCGTTTTTGAAAGCGGAACTCGCTGCGGATAATTCCCTGCCTCTGAATAGGGACAGCACGGTCTTTATCTCGGTTTGCGATGACGACAAGCCGGAGGTCGTGGCGGTAGCACGGGAGTTGAAGGACGCGGGGCTCTCCATTGTCGGCACCGGAGGCACGGTGGGGTACTTGAGAGGGCAAGGTATTGAAGCAGGCGAATTGAAGAAGATTCAGCACGGCTCGCCAAACGTGGTGGAGATGATGCAGTCACAGAAGGTCCAGTTGGTGATAAACACCCCGACGGATAAACAATCGTATAAGGACGGCTATCTGATAAGAAGGAGCTGTATCGACCTCGGCGTGCCGTATATAACAACGCTGCAGGCGGCGAAGGCTGCGGCCTCTGCAATCGTGCGAATAGCCGGGGGGCGCGAGGGGCTTGAAGTGAAGTCTCTGAATGAATATTTCGCAAAGGAAAAATGAAAGCAATTCTTGCACTTGAGGACGGAACGATAGTGGAAGGAGAGGGGTTCGGAGCAGAGGGCACGGCTATCGGAGAACTCGTCTTTGCAACGCCGTTTACGGGCTATGAAGAGGCTCTGACGGACCCCTCGTATAAAGGTCAAATATTAATGCTCACCTACCCGCTTGTGGGGAACTACGGTGTGAGCGGGGCAAAGTTCCAATCGGACGGCATAAAGGTAGAGGGCTTTGCGATACGTGAGAAATGCGAATTTCCGTCACATTACAAGAGCACTCGAGGTATAGACGAATTTCTGCGGACGGAGGGTGTGCCGGGGATTAGCGAAATAGATACGAGGATGTTGACGAGAAAGACAAGGCAGTACGGCACGATGAAGGCGTGCTTGCAGGTAGGACACGCGTCAGAGCAGGAAGAGGCTTTAACGCTCGCGATTAACCAGCCGGATATATCAGAGCTTGATCTGATCGAGCAGGTAACGTGCAAGAGCCCGTACAGGCTACAATCAAAAGGGACAGGGGAAGGAAAAAGAATCGCGGTGCTCGATCTGGGAATAAAGCGGAACATACTCAGGAACTTAGCAAAGAGGAATTGGGACATCTTTGTGTATCCTGCTACTGCGACTGAATCAGAGCTACGAGCTGCGGAACCGGATGCACTGCTGCTCTCAAACGGGCCTGGCGACCCGAAGCGAGGCGAAAATGCGATGCGTGTGGTTAAGAACGTCTTAGGCGAGATCCCGGTTTTCGGCATTTGCCTCGGTTTGCAGATCGTAGCACTTGCGCTGGGTTGCGATACGTATAAACTGAAGTTTGGGCATCGCGGTGCGAACCAGCCGGTGAAAGATCTCAAAACAGGGCGCGTGTACATCACCTCGCAGAATCACGGCTTCGCTGTGGATAAGGACACAATGGAGGGCAAAGCCGAGCTGACGCAGATAAATGCGAACGATCTCACGGTGGAAGGCTTCGAGAATTCCTATCTAGGAGTGAAATGCGTGCAATATCATCCGGAAGCGAGTCCGGGGCCTTGGGACACAGAGGAGATCTTCTTTGACGAACTGGCAACGTATATTAAGTAGAGAGCGTGAAACAATCAAATCTATCTAAAGGAGGCTATGACTAACTAAACTGAGTCCGAACGATGACCACGAAGATAGGCGTAATCGCGATACAGGGAGCTGTAGAGGAGCATGTCGTGGCACTGGAGAAGACGTTAGCAGAGCGAGGCGAGCGAGGCACGGTGGTAACGATAAAACAGCGAGGATTGGTAGAGTCGTGCGACGCCATCGTGATTCCGGGCGGTGAAAGCACCACGATAGGGCGGCTCATGCAGCGCGAAGGTATGTTTGAAGAGATCAAAACGGCCGTTGCGGAACGGGCTCTACCGATTTTAGGCACCTGCGCCGGACTCGTACTGCTGGCGAAGGAAGGTGACGAGGAAGTAGCAAAGACTGGCCAGCCACTGCTCGGCCTGATGGACGTAAAGGTAAAGCGGAACGCATTTGGCCGGCAGCGAGAATCGTTCGAGGCTTCGTTACCGATGAGCATCTTTGAAGAGCCGTTTCATGCAGTTTTCATTCGAGCGCCTGCGATAACGCGTGTAGCGGAAAACGTGGAGGTAGTAGCGACGTTCGATGAGCACATCGTCGCCGCGCAGCAAGGGAATCTACTTGCGCTTTCGTTTCATCCGGAACTCACTGAGGATCGGCGGATTCATCATTACTTCATCGACTTGATATAACGACGCAACGTTTGGCTCCGGCAGGCGAATGCCGATAAGATAAATAACAAACAGATATAAGGGAGGGGAACTCAAAATATGAAACTGGCAGCTCTCGTTTCGGGTGGTAAAGACGGCTTGTATGCCGCGTATCTTGCCGGTAAGCGCCATGAGATTCGCGTTATCGTCGCGATCAAATCGCTCAACCCGGAATCCTATATGTATCACGTTCCAAACATAGACCTTGTTAAGCTGCAGGCAGAGACGATGCGGATTCCGCTGATATTCAAGCAGTCGCTGGGCAAGAAGGAGGAGGAACTCGAAGACCTGAAGGCTGCGTTAGCAGAGGCGAAAGCGCAGTACGGCATAGAAGGCGTGGTCTCAGGCGCAATCTACTCGACGTATCAGAAGGAACGGGTAGATCGTATCTGCACCGAGCTTGGTCTGGAGAGTTTAGCACCGCTCTGGAAGCGGAATCCCAAAGAGCTCTGGAACGAGATGTTCGACACGGGCTTCGAGGTGATCATCTCGGCGGTTGCGGCCTACGGGCTCACGGAGGACTGGCTCGGTCGCTACGTGGATAAATCTGCTTTTGATACGCTCTGCGATTTGCACGGCACCTGCTACGTATGCACCGGCGGTGAAGGAGGCGAGTTCGAGACGTTGGTCGTTTACTGCCCCCTCTTCGAGAAGCGGATCGTCGTGAAAAAATCGAGGCCGGAATGGGATGAGATAACGATGAGCGGGCAGCTCGTCATAGAAGAAGCTGCGTTGGTCGGGCGGCATGACCCTCACTCGTAGCGTAGCGTTGCAAAAACCTCTTTCAGCTCCTTTTTGAGATCCACTCAGCCGTCCGTCAGGAAATATTCTCAAGATCGTTATTACCAAAAATCAACGTTACAAAAGGTGAATAAGCATCGTAACGTAATCAGCACCTGCTCCTTTCATCTTTACGGTAAAAAGCTCGTTCCAAACAACATTCTACCAAAGCCTGAGCTGTGATTTAAAGTAAAAGGTTAAGGCTTGACCAACATTAGCTCTTCCACCTTATTTTTATCAATCTCTGTGTTTACACTGAGTCGGGAATAAGCGAATAAACGATCTAGAGACGGCTTTCTTTTCAGTTTTCAAGAAGGTCTGATCGTCTTTAATTACCGAAAACCCTTATCTTATTTGTACTATTCGAGAGCCTCAAACAAAAAAGATATTGTTTCTGGATTAAACTTTTCAAAGAAATCTCTTTCGAACTCTACCCCACCTAGATAATCTATCTGTAGTAAGGAACAATCTTTTCGATTCTCTAATAGGATTCTAGCATTGTGATAACCTGCACCCCAAGCTTCTGATACCCCCGTGATACTTCCGGCCTTTACAATATAAGGTGTTGACGGCATCGGTATGTATGACGTAATTTCAACATCTTTTTCTCGAAATATCTTCACTAACTTTCCAAAATTAATTTCATTAGTAAGTTGATATGTTATTCTGTTCCAGCCAAACTCTTTGGAAAGACTATCAAGTATATCTAATAGGTTCTTTTCTTTTTTCCCCTCAAAGTTCATTTTTAACAATGTAGCGGAAATGGATCCACCGTTAACAACTACCGTAGTATGTTGTGCGATTCCATGAGGAAACTCTCTAGAGGCTCCATATTCGGTAGTAATATCATAGGGACTAAACCATTCAAGTAAAGCAGCGGATAGTTCGTTTACTATATTACCGTTATAGTGCACCAAACTAATGGATTTAACATGCTTAAAGACTTCATCTTGTACACCTGTAATTATCTCATCCTTTTTAATATCCTCTGCAGGCACATAACTTAAAAGAATCTCTCCAGATACCCAGTATTGTAGTACGGGTGTTTGTTGTAAACTATTTTTGAAAGCCCACTCTCTCACTTTTTCTGAAACATATCTATTGACGTCTGTAACGGATACCATGCCATCCTTATCATAATCTGCTTCGCCTTTTATCCCTTCAACAAGAAAGTAAGTAAAAACGCTATGGTTCTTCTCAGGCCATTCATGAGAAGATTCGTTTACTTTGGAAGAGGATAAAACCGCTTTTCCTTCTGCCTCTTTAAAAATTGTGCTATAAAATACATCTTTCATTGGTCCAACACTTGCCTTATCAATTCTTGCACCTGCATGACAGCAATCAAAAATTAATACTTTTACTCTGGCTTCTGAAACTTCGATGATATTATCATTTATCCAATCAATTGAAATTGCAGTTTCTGATAATACGTCAATACTAGCATCGCTTGGTACCAAATAGCTTCTTCCACTGTCTTCAAAACCATGACCTGAGAAGTATATTAAAATACTATCTGTTTTAGTAGCCACCCTTGATAGATGGTTCAATTGTGACATGATATTACTTCTATTTGGTTCTGTTGCCCCTTCTACCTCATCTTGAATTAATAATTTGACTTTGTCGACGTCAAATTTCCCCCTATTCTCGTCAATCAATACTGAATAGAACGATTTAATATCCGAAACGCTATAATTTAAATCTCGTATCGTTGAGTCTTCATAATTATTTATTCCAATTAAGACGGCGTATTTCTTTTCTACATTGGTAAAACTTTTTTGGCCATCCTTTTTGTCGTCTGACAAATGTCACTCACCCGCCCTTATACTCTGCTAGTGTACATAGGATAGTATTATCGACATATAAAACTGCCCCTCTAGACTGGTTCCAAAAACCCCTTAGGGGAGAGCCTCCCCCGATTTCGAGCTTACTTCGAGCTAAGCCGCTTTCTCTCTAACTCCACGCGGCTTCCCCTACCCGCTTTGACGATCTTCAGAAGTTGTATGAACGTTTCTCAAATAGCTTAGTGTGGCTACCGACCTCAGAATCTTGCGGTGAATAGAAGATGGAGCAAGTGGCAACGACGAATGATGATGTAGTTAACGTGAACGTGATAGAGGAACGCAAAAAAGGAAACGTAGTGGTATCGTGGACGGGCGGCAAGGACGGGTGTTTCGCGTGCTATAACGCACTGCTGGACGGTTTTAACGTCACGCATCTCTTGAATTTCAAAGATCTGAAGAAACACGCACCCCATAACCTGAACCCCGACGTGCTCGCCGCGCAGTCGGAGTCGATGGGCATCCCGATGATTTACCGCGATTTCGTCTCGTACGCGGAAGAATTCGAGAAGGTGGTACGCGCGTTAAACGAGGGCGGTGCGGGCATAGAAGGCGCGATATTCGGGCATATCGGCATGCACGAGGAGCTGATGCAGCGAATCTGCAGCGATCTGGAGATCGAAGAGCTCATGCCGCTCTGGGACCTCGATTCCCGGCAACTCGTAACGAACTTCCTCGACGCGGGCTTCGAGGCGATTGTGGTCACGACGAAAGCTGATCTGTTGGGTGAAGAGTGGCTCGGGCGGACGATAAACGAGGAATTCGTAGCTGATTTACGTGCGTTTAACAGCGCGATCGACCCGTGTGGCGAATTTGGCGAGTTCCATTCGTTTGTCATCGACGGCCCGCTGTTCAAGGACCGGATACGAATAGGCGAGAGCGAGAAGAGATTGGAGGACGGCTACTGGCGCTTGGATATTTCAGACTTTGCGATTGGCGAGGAGAAACGAAATAGAGCGTGAAGATGGCCGGCAGGTCGGCAGACTATCAAACCACTGCACTCTTTGAGAGCTCTATTCCTTTTTCCTTTGGTATTCGTAAATCCTGCAAGATCTTCACCCTCAGTTTCGCGAAATCTTCTTTTATAGCCACTTTGAACCCCATACCCTCTAAGGTCCCTTCAAGGAGTGCTTTTAAGAATCTCTTGAGCACGTCTGAATTCAAAATCAATGTGTAGTCGTTTTCTGACACCTGGTTTACGGTAAAGTAATTGCACGCTTCGAGTCGTTTGAGCACATCCGCTACACTGTACCCCTGTTGCACGAACTGCTCCGCATGCGCTTCGTATATCGGCTTATTCAATGCCCAGAACTGCTCTTTCTCAGGATGAGATTCGATGAACTTCAGGAAGAGGATCCAGTGATCGATATCGACGATGATATGTTCCCCCACGCGGAGCATCTCGGTATGCGTGTACATCGTGGTATCCTCAACGGACTCGATCAACACGCGATATTTGCTGTAAAATCTCAATGCTTCGCGGATGAGTTCGCTCTGTGAGATCTTCAATTCATCCTGCATCGTCTTAAACCTCTTGAACGTGTCTTCATCCAGAGCCACCGTGATTCTCTCGGGTGTTTTCATCTCATAAGAGATGTTTTTGTCAGAGCATATAGCTCTTTTTGAGAACCTTTCTGCTAACTTCATATCGCTTCAGAAGATTTCTGAATTTCGCTTAAAACTTCTCAAATACTCGTTTAAAGGCCGATACCCAAAGTACCAAGCAAGAGGATGGATGTTAAGTTGAGCAATTAGGAGAAGATCAATAACATATGGGAGATGTACGGAACTTTCCGGTTTGCTGCTATCGCGGCGCGTGTGCCGCGTTTATACCGGATTTTGAGAAGTATCATGATGAGGAAGTAGTGTTTGAGAAAGGCTGTGGCGGGACGGTGTCCAAGGGCTTCTGTTTCAGTTTCTGTCCACGCGGATTCGCAGCGTGCCGGTTATGTGAGGAGGAGTGCCCGCGGCTGGAATACGGCGTCTGTGATTTCAGTCCCTGTGCCTCTTCGCCTGAAAAGCGGATTCTCGGTTACTATAAAGAGATACTGAGTGCACGAGCAACGGATAAGAGCATTAGAAGTGCGGGACAGGATGGTGGGTTCACTACGGCGTTACTGTACCACGCGTTAGAGACGGACTTCATCGATGCCGCCGTCATTGCGACGCGGACAGAAGAGTGGAAAGCCGAGCCTTTTGTCGCTACGAAGCCAGAAGAAGTGCTGCTCGGTCGTGGTTCAAAATACACCGCGTGCCCCATGGTCAAAGGCGTATGGGATGCGATTGACAGCGGTCACGAAAATATCGC
>Ga0307379_10009168_pt1 | contig 13254 bp, 7 predicted proteins | sample UN2MG_FD_202237 | JGI IMG/M metagenome (GOLD analysis project Ga0307379, IMG submission 202237) | Soil microbial communities from Risofladan, Vaasa, Finland - UN-2 | ecosystem: Environmental > Terrestrial > Soil > Coastal area > Acid sulfate soil | place: Finland: Risofladan, Vaasa | collected...
AGTTGAGTTCAAGGTGGTTTGTTCTGCTCTAGGGCAGGGCAATACGACGGTGGTAAGTGAATGTGTTATCTCAATAGATAAACCCTGTGTTTTTGAACCAGTAACGCAAATTGAAATAGGAAAACCAGTTGAATGGAAACAGAGTTTCGATGTTGAAAATAATTTTACGGTAAATATTTCTGGTTCTGCGTATAATATATCGGTAGATGATGTGGTTTCTGAGGATGATGTAATTGTAGTTGAGAATGTTAGTAAAAGTCTTCAGGAGTATAATCTTGAGAAAGGAAAAGATGCTCTTGCGAAGGAAATCAAAGGGTTGCTTCAGAGTATTAATGGTGGTTCTAATGAAGCTTCATCTCAGCAGGAACTGTATCAGTTGTATGGGATGTTAAAAGGCAACATCCCATTTGAGGAAATACTCAAGGAGACATATGACGACATAGAGCACTATATAGATCAATTTATTTTTAAGGATGCTGAAGCCCAGTTGATTCTATCAAATGTTTCTGGTGAGGTTGAAGTAAAATATTTTACTGAAGCACCAAAAATTCTTGAAAATATCATTGATGACTCCCGGAAGCAGATCTTAGTGTATTCTGATGTGCATTATGAGAATGTTTTCACCTATACGTCTATTGTTGAGAGTCCTCGGGATTGTGTGAAGTTATTCTGGGTTGTGAATGGGTCGTATGTACCCATAAAGAATGCTATCTATGTTGATACAAATAGTAATGGTTTCATTGACCGGATAGAGTGGATTACTCCTTATCTGAGCAATCAGACATTTGAAATTGTCATTACGAAGGCAGAACATCTGAATGAAAACAGAGAGTTTCTCTCCGAGGTATATGATGAGGTGTATAGAAAAGATGGTATTTGGTCTGAACCTATTTATCATCATGAATATGTGAGGGTGACGTTTGAAGATAATTTAACGAAATTTAATGATGTCACGTTGTATGTGAGAAATACTCAGGGTCTTGATACGATCGTGGAGATTTATTATAAAGATTCTGATGAGAAAATCACAGAGTTTCCGATTATTGGCGAGGAGGATTTTTATAAGGTGTATCTTACAGGGATGATTGGTAGACATCGAACGTTTGATTTACGGGTTAAGAATCTTGATAATCTAAGTTCTGCTTATTTGGAGTTTGACTACATCGTCGATCCAACAGGATGGGTTTCACCTACGGGATTTTCCGATCCGAGCAATCAATGGGCAGCAGAAACAAAAGTATACGATGATAATACAGGAACATATTCTGAGCATACTGGAGCAGCTGGATGGCGAGGGTTTTTAGAATTAACCCTTAGCAGTGCAATATACTGTGATCGTGTAAGGGTCTTCTCTGATTTTGGTTATGGGGTTGTTGACCTAGTTGATATAGATATTTACAATAGCACAAGTTGGATAGATAAGTATAATGGTACTATCAATGACGCAGCTTGGACTGAATTACCATTCAGTGCTGAAACGAACGTGACCAAAGCTCGTTTTCGATATCATTATTTAGCAAATGGTTGGAATTTTTGGCTCTATGAATTTGATTTCTGGCAAGGTCAGCCACTGACATTACCAAACTGTACTACCCTAAATGCAACATCTATAGATGAAACAACCGCGATTTTAAAGGGGAATGTGTCTGATGATGGAGGAGAACCTTGCGAATATCGATTCCAATATGGGTCAGATACTTCCTATGGGAATGACACGACGTGGGGGGGTAGTGAAGCAAAAGACTCGGAATTCCATATAATGATCCATAATCTGACTCTTGGTAATACCTATCAATTTAGAGTTCAGGTTCGTAATAGCGTTGGTACGGTAAATGGTTCAAATAAAAATTTTACGACAGCGATACCATCACTGGGATGGGTAACCCCTACTAGTCACTATGATCCTAATTCTCAGTGGGAAAACGAGAATAACAGCAATGATGATGATACCGATACCTATGCTCGTTCATTACATAATGCTAATGACCCAGATGGACAATGGAGTTTCTACATTTATGTGAATCATAGTGTCTTACTTTGTGATAAAGTTCGTTTTTGCGCCAAAGGACCTACTGGAGATGCTTTCCATATTGACCAAGCTGATCTTGATGTGAAGAAAGGTGGGGTATGGGTAGATGTTTTTAATGGCACATTTTCTGATAGACAATGGGTAGAAAAAAGTTTCACACAGGGGAGTGTTACACAAGCGCGGATGAGATTTCATATCAATGCAAACGGTGGTGGTCTGTATTATGAGTTGTATGAGTTTGATTTCAATAACTCAAGACCGGTACCGACGATTACTAATGCGGGTCCAACTAATGGAAGCTGGGGTGTTAATTTACTACCGCAAATGAATATTACTGTGAATAACCCTGATGGTGTTAACATGACGATCAGCTGGTATAGCAACAGTAGCGGTTCCTGGCAACTCTTTGGAATCAATAGCTCTGTTGGAAACGGAACGTACCATCAACAGAATAATAATTTTAGCGTCAATAACACGAGATATTGGTGGAAAATCTCTGTTACTGATGGAATGGATACGAATACTTCTTGGTACTATTTTTCTACACCGGATACCACAAAACCAAGCTCAAATGTTGTCGCAATCACTCCATACTGGAAGACGACAAGCCCGATAACAATCACAGCAACTGCATCAGACACTGGTTGGAGCGGATTAAAAAATGTCACGTTATACTACCGGTTTAGCAGCAATAACGTATCTTGGGGTGGATGGGTAAGTGCAGGTGTGGATACTGCTTCACCATGGTCATGGAGCTTAGGATTCTCAAACGGAAGTGGATTTTATCAGTTTTATAGTATTGCCAAGGATAATGCGACAAATACTGAAGCTGCTCCAGGGAGTTCTGATGCCTGGTGTGGGTACGATACCATAGCGTCGACATCGTCTGTTAATATGATCTCGCCATATTGGAAGAACATCGCAGCGACAATTACTGCTTTCTCAAGTGATGCGACAAGCGGTACAAAGAATGTCACACTGTACTATCGGTTCAGCAGTGCCAATGCCTCTTGGGGGGGATGGGTGAGTGCAGGTGTAGACACAGCTCTACCGTGGAACTGGAGCTTCTCATTTTCAAATGGTTCTGGTTATTATCAGTTTTATAGTATCGCGAAGGATAATGCGACAAACGCGGAGTCTGCTCCCGCGACCAATGACACCAACTGTGGATATGACAATCAAGCACCGAGTTCCTCGGTGGATGCGATCACCCCGTATTGGAAGAAGGCTGCAGCAACAATCACTGCAACAGCGAGTGATGCTACAAATGGTGTGAAGAACGTCACCTTGTACTATCGGTTTGGCAGTAACAATGCTTCGTGGGGAGGATGGGTGAGTGCAGGTGTAGACACTGTGCTCCCCTGGAACTGGAGTTTCTCATTTTCAAATGGTTCTGGTTATTATCAGTTTTATAGTATTGCCAAGGATAATGCGACAAATACTGAATCGACTCCTGGGGGTGCTGATGCACAGTGTGGGTATGATATCACAGCACCGAGTTCATCGGTGGATGCGATAACCCCATATTGGAAGAAGAGTTCGCCGTTGACGATTGCAGCAACCGCCTCTGATAGTACGAGTGGTGTGAAGAACGTCACCTTGTGCTATCGGTATAGTAATGATAATATTTCGTGGGAAGGGTACGTGAGTTTTGGTGTAGATACTGCTTCTCCTTGGTCTTGGAGTTTCACGTTCTCCAACGACACCGGATACTACGAATTCTATAGCATCGCCAAGGACAACACCACAAACATAGAATCAGCACCAGGATCAGCTGATACAATTTGCTTTTATACCAATGTCACTACTCCCATTGTGATCACCAATGCTTCAACCGGTGTGGAGGAGACCAATGCAACACTCTGGGGATATCTCCAAAGTGACGGTGGGGAGAGTTGCACCGTCCGATTTGAGTATGGGACATCCACGAGTTACGGCACTAACACGACAAATCAAACGAAAACAACAGGTCAGACATACTCTGTGGATATCACGAGCCTTACAAAAGGTCAGCTCTATTACTATCGAGCGTTTGCGAATAACACTCTGGACTCTTATACCGGTGATGATCTAACATTCCTTACCAAACCTGATTCCCCCAACACCCTAAACGCACAAGCAAACAGCAGCAGCATGATATATCTCACGTGGAACATAGGGACAGGTGCTAACAGCACCTACATCGAACGAAACGCAAGCGGACAAACCATCTGGACACGAGGACAAGGGGAATTTGTGTACAACGGCAGCGCAATAAAATACGAAGACAGCGGACGTAACCCAGGAACAACTTACTACTACCAAGCATGGAGCTTCACTACCTGGACATATAATCTCACACTCTCCCAATACAGTGATGACAACGACAGCACCAGTGCCGCAACTGGAGCAGATATATCGATTGGCGTCACTCCATCGATTTGGAATCAGGGAGCGATACTCATCGGCAGCTCTAATGCGACCACTGGGTTTTATTTCAACATTACCAACCAAGGAGTAGTCCCTATAAACATCCAAATCAAAGCAACTAACGCGACCAATGTCACGACCGGTGCCAATTGGAATCTTACAGGGTCTTCCGGACTCGATAATTTCTCACTCCAATACAAAAAAAGCGGTGATGAAAACTGGACAACTATAAACCTCACCTACGATACCTTTATGCTTAATCTCCCTGCAACGGGGACCGATTGGCAGACGTTTGACTTAAATCTGATTATGGCAACGACTTCGTCGACTGGAGATCCGCTGTCTCTTACAATTACCTTTAAATCTGTTGCAGCATAAACAATCAATATTGTTTCTTTCTTGGATACTATTTTATAGGTTGTTAAAAGCATTTTTCAACGAGCGTATCGTTTTCTGCTGACGGTGTTGTCATTGCGTTTCTGTGAGGAAATTTTTTTGTCATTTTGTCATTTTGACTTTTTTATCGTGTAAATTTAAATATGATAAATGACAAATGGTATCGTGCTAAAAATTAACATAATATGGAATGGAAACGAAAATAACCTCACAAAGCACCGAAGGAAAAGAAAATGAACAGAACGATTCCTATATGTTTACTTTTCATCATTCTCATTGTCTCTTCCGTACAACTCGTATTCGCGGATGAGCAAATCTCAGTCAGTTTTGACCCTGATCCAATTCAACCACCGCACTATGAGCCACCATCACCACCCAGAAACATTCCACCTGTAGCAAACATTACCGGCTTAATGATAGGATATGTGAACCAGTCCATGATCTTTTCTGCTCAGTATAGTTATGACCCTGATGGGATAATCATTGGATACCGCTGGGATTTCGAAAACGACGGTCTCTTTGATACCGAATGGACGCAAGAGATCCTTATCACTCACTCGTATTCTATTCCTGGAAATTATACAATAAAACTCCAGGTGAAGGATGATAATCAAGTAACGGCAGTAACTCAGCTTTTTATTACTATTATCCGACTCACTTCCCCTCTACAACTCCCCATTGCACAAGCAAACGGACCTTACCAAGCATATGCAAACCAAACAATCACCTTCCATAGTAACGCTTGTTACGATCCCGATGGAACCATCGTGAATTATACCTGGGATTTTGGCGATAAAACACTATCCTATGAACAAACCCCAGTACATGTATATACACAACCTGGAAATTACATTGCCACTCTCACTGTCAGAGATAATGACAACCTCAGTAATATCGCTCTAGCCTCCGTGTATATCCGTGAGTATAAAGAGTCTGTAGCACCAGGTAATTCTCAATCTGCTCCACCGATAATCCCCTTTGCTATGATACTCTGTATCATTTTGATAATCCTGTTTGCCAACCTTTTCAATTTCTTGATAAAACCTACAAAAGACCATGAACTTTCCCTCAAACAGCAAAAACTCTATTTCATGAAAAATAAAGGAGATGAAAAATTTGGAAATACATCCACAGAAATTAAGGAAAAAACTGGAATTACTAAACTAAAATCCCTTCTAGAAAAGCAAAAGTATAAACGCCGTATCTGCAATCCAATAGGAAAATCGGTTTTTCTTAATACAGGCGATGAAAAACTGGGGATTATAATTGAAATAATTAGTGATGGTTATACAACTCCATCGAAAGCTATTGAAATGTTAGAACTCTATGATAATCTTAACCCAGATATTTCCTTAGTGTTAAAAGACAATATTGTATCAAAAGATGAATGGCAAAAGATATACATCCAGCAGGATGATGAGTTAAGAAGAAATATAAATCATGCATACGCTCTTGATGAAATGATCAACTTCAACCTCCATGTTCTGAAAAAGACACATATTATCATAGAGGATAAGTTAAAAGAGTTACAGTTAAAGAAAGGAGAAAATGAGGTCAGTCAGGGACAATATCTACAAATTGCACTTCCGTACCATCAGATGTTAGAACGTATTAATCAGAACATTAAAAAATACCAAGACTTAGCTGAACGACTTACTCGCACTTTATCAGGGAAACTCAATAAACTGCATAAATAACTTTTACACTTTTTTCAACACTTAATAAAATTTATAATGTATGAACCTAGAAATTTTTGTTGTTTTGGTCAAAGAGATTCTAGATAAATAAGACATCTTTTCTGATATAAGCATGAGAAAATAATCAGAACATTTTCGTTCAATTGAAACCATAACTTATAAATATTAAGAATTAATTACATAATCCTTGTCCAATTCTATTTGATTGGATACTAAGGGATGATGAGAAATGGGATGCAGAAAGAATACATATAAATTAGTAGATAAAAGGGATATAAAGAAAATACTATTTGCCTGGCTTGTCTCAATGCTTTGGTTGAGCGTACTGACACCAATGGTTTTAGCAGATGAAACCTCTATCAGCGTCACTTTTGATCCTGACGGTGTAATTGATATTGATGTGACGCCAAAAACCTATGATTTTGGCTCTATCCAGCCAGGGGCATGGTCAAACACAACTGCAAACTACTTCACCATCTACAACAACGGCACCTTATCGATGGATACTCAATTTAAAACCAACGCAACCACAGATAGTACAAATCTCACCCTTGACGCCGATGGGTCCCCTGGGCTTGATTCATACTCTTTTCAAACCAATGGACTCGACACCGATGGGTACATCACTGCTGCATATGCTGTTGAACAAGACACTGGAATCACCGCTGGGACCAACAAAGTATGCGGCCTTTGTTTGAACATGGGAAGCAGCATATCTCAGAATTGGACCTCACAGCGGACAACCATCTATCTGCAAGGCAGCGTATCCTAAGTCTGAGGGAGTGAATAGAATTCCTCCGTTTTCCTTCTTTTTTTTCTATATATAATTAATAAATAATGGTTTAGATATTAGGTATTAGCGAGAGGGAACGTGAAGAAGATACCATGGTTGATTATTCTACTTGTCTTTCTAATCCCGTTACTTACCTCTCAGGTACAGGCAAGCTTGCAGATTTGGCCTGGAAAACTTACCATCTCCATGCCAGAGGGATACCCAACGGAGAGAATTAGGTATCTCATTCAAGCAACAAACCCCTATACATACTCGGTGAACGCATCCGCACGAGTAGAAAACCCAGACGTGCAACAGCTTACTACTAACTATTCGTATATCCCAGATATATCCTGGGTAACCGTCGAACCGAAGACATTGTATCTCCCTGCGAATTCCTCAAGTCATTTTGAGGTTTTTCTTGATATCCCGAAAAGCGAACAACCTAACTACTATAATACAAGTTGGGAGACCTGGGTTATCATTTCCTCCGATACACCAGCAGGTGACACTGGAGGTCTCGTCTTCCAGGTAGAACTCGCAGTAAAGCTATTTATTCACACTCCTCAAGGCGAACAAGGACCAACCGCGGGAATATTCTTCGTCTTCATCGGAGTAATCATTACAAGTGGAGTAATATACATATTATTGAAACATCGTAGAAAAAATATCCCTGAAAAATAAGAAATCACCATGGACGGATGCATCTAAACATTGTTTTTGTTGTTGTTTTTTTTACGGAACAAGAAAATATGTGTCGGGATATCTAACTGCATAGTTATGTGCAAAAAATACAATTAAAGTATTATTCGATTTCTTCTTTTACAACAAAAGGGATGCAGTGATAGCTACCTCCTGAGACGGTGCTATAAAGGATGGGATGGAACGAAACCTCACAGAATATACTGGTATTCATCTTCATTGTAGCGACAAGCATAGTTTTATTGATACCGCTCGTATGGGCAAACGAAACCAGCATCAGTGTCACCTTTGATCCTGATGCAACGATTTATATCGATATAACACCAAAAACCTATGATTTCGGGTCTGTGCAGGCAGGACAATGGGAGAATTCTACTGGATCGACTTTCACTCTCTACAACAATGGTACTATACCCATAGATACCCAAATTAAAACCAACGCAACCACTGATTCTTCACAACTTACCCTTGATGCAGACGGGAGCCCTACAACAGACGCATACAGCTTCCGAACCTCTGGGCTCGACAGCGATCAATATATTACAACTGGTTATGCTGGCGATGTTGATACGGCGCTTGGTGGAGGTGCTAGTAAGGGATTTGATCTTAGTTTTAACCTAGGGGACTCACTTACTCAAAATTTTTCGACACAAAGAACCACGATTTATCTCCTCGGTAGTTTGAGTTAATATTACATACTGTAAAAGTCAAGTGCGCCTCTGTTATCGATGGGTTGTGCGTTTGTATTTTGTTATATGGCTTATTTTCAAAATAGTATACATCAGGAAATGTTTTTAGAAAGTTCGTATCGTTTTTCTAATAACCTTTTCATGGATGAGGCTCATTGTATGTATATTTTTTGTTTAATCTTTTCCTTCTTGAAGTGATTCATATATGAATCATTTATGAATCATATATGTATCATAAATGAATCACAATATTTATAAATAGACGAGTCATATATGATTCAATCATGGGAAAAAATCCTAGATTTCCTGTCGGTTTTCCACCCATTGTCCGAGAATGTATCAAAGAACAAATAGGTGAACTCGGCAATTCTGAAGCAGAAGTCGTCAAAAATATCGTTCTTATTTATTTCACAGAACGGGGACAATTCAAATCCCGAAAGAAAAAGGAGGGAGGGCAACGATGACCAAAGGTCCTACTCTCCAACGTCTCCTATCTATCACAATCTTCCTCCTAGTCTTCAGTATGTCTCTATACACCGCACGAAGCATACAACCGATACCCCAACATATCATCATCGTAGACCCCAGCGGAAACGGTAACTACACCAGCATCCAAGACGCTATCACCCATGCGTCAACAACCGACATCATCCAGATACAACCAGGAACCTATTATGAATACGCTATCACTATCGACAAAAAAATAGACCTTGTCGGAAACGATACTAACACATGCATCATCAACTGCAATGAAAACCAAGGGTTTATCATTAAAAGCTCTTTTGTCACGATATCACATCTCCAGATAACCAATACCAAAGAATCAGCGATATCGATCCAACCAGGAAACAACGGATGCACCATATCCCACTGCGATATAAGCAGCGTAAACAATGGAAACGGCATCGATATCCTCTCCTCATACAATACAATCTCACACTGCAACATCGAAGGAATCAGACAAACTGGACAAGCACTCAAGATACAAGGAAACTACAACACCATCGACGACAGTACCCTTCAACACTTCAGCAACGGGATCCTTTTAATTGACCAAGCCACACACAACAATATTATGAATTGCAACATCTTTGACAACGAAAATGCAATCGACATACGCATGAAATCAAACAAAAACGTTATTACAAATTGCAACATCTACTCAAACCTCCAAAGCATTAAAATCTGGCAGAACTCAAACAACAACACAGTCTATCTCAACAACATATTCAAAAACGATAAAAACGCGATTGACGAAACCACCAACCAATGGGACAATGGGTCACAAGGCAACTACTGGGATATCTATCAGGGCATCGATGCAAACCATGATGGCATTGGAGATACCCCCTTTAACATCTCGGATCAGAGTACAGACCGGTTCCCGTCTATGACCTTACTTCTCCCTGACGTCATCATAACCCCAACCGGCATAAAACAGACGACAAGCACAGCAGACCCGACACCAACATTCACCTGGAATCCAGCAATATACAGCAAAGGCATCACCGGATACGTTATCAAAATCGATTTTGGCCCAGAAATAATCATTGAGACAACGACCTGGACGGCGCCAACCAACCTTACGAATGGTGTACATACCTTCACCATACGCGCCATAGGAACAAATGGACAGAACAGCACTTCACAATCGCTGAAATTTACGATTGACACTAACTTCAACGATCTTGATCATGATGGATGGAGTGATGCAGAAGAAATTCGCTATGGATCTGACCCCAATAATCCAGAGAACTATCCTCTAGACACCGATGGGGATCACTTGCCAGATAGCGTCGATACCGATGATGATAACGATGGTTACCCTGACCAGTTGGAGCTGTCTTATGGCACCAAACCAATAGATAAAAATAGTTATCCACAAGACACCGATAGCGACAAAGTACCAGATGAAAACTCTCCAGATGGAAAACACCAAGGAGATATTGATAGAGACGATGACGGCCTTCTTAATACCATTGAGATCCAACTGGGATCCAATCCTGCGAACCGCTCTGATGCCAGAAGGATTTACCTGGGCGGAAATCCTGCATTCCTCGTCGATGTATCGCAAGATGGAATCTACGATATCATCTACGATCCTGCAAGTGAAACAACCCACGCGGTGGAATACGCCGATGGCACCTACAAAATCGATGCAAACGGATACGGCTCATGGGACTACCTCTACCATACCATCGACGACTCAGTGATGCCCTATCAAGAAGCATATATTACGTTTCCGATGACCCTGCTGCTGTTGACCGGTATCATCCTCGCTCTCCTCGCAGTCGTTATTTTCTCTTATTTCAAAACCAGATCCCACCATCCAAAGAAACTGAGGGGACGGCCTAAAAAACTCCTACCTAACATTTCACCAATTGATAGTGGAACCCAAGAGATGGTCACTGAGACACGCACCCTCCTCTACCACATCCAACACGAGGTCAACACATACATAGAAAAACTCAATCAAATCGAGAAACAAATCCCCATAGCATCATCAAAGCTGGAACGCCAGCAACCCCCTGAAAAAGAAACAGAAGCACAGAAATTCAAAGACCGCGATGAGCTACCTCGTCCAGAACAACCGATGCCATCTTCTAAATCCAGATATGAAGATGTCGATGCCGAAATAGATAAACTCTTCGAAACGCTCCATCGAAAAAATACCTGAAAATACAAATGTAAGTAAATGCTTACGGCAAAGAGATACCCGATGAATAAAACAATCTGTGTACTACTTCCCCTCTTTCTCTTATTTTTTACTATTTCTTGTCAAGCGAATGTCATAGTTGAACCAGCAGAATTAACGATCACGATAACCGACGATTTCCTACAAGAAAACACCTCAACAAACATCACCATCCTGAATGATAACAACTACACCATCAACGTAACATGGTATCTCGAACACCCTAACCCCCCTTCCTTACTGCGACTAAACCGAACCTTAATCGAGAACCTTTCGTGGATTCATGTTACTCCATCCTGGCATCTTGTAAATCCTTATGCGATAGAATCCTTCTCAATTTTTCTTGCTATCCCGAAACGAAACGATCTCTTCGATCAACACTGGGAAACATGGGTCACGTTTACACCCCATGGGGAGCATGACAACGGCGTCTTTTCTCAAGAATACGCGATCCGTGTCTACATTGATACGCCTGTATCATCAACCCAACCAAACATCTCTGATTCGAACGCTCAAGAACATGATTTCTTCACACTTCTTCTCATCACAGGAGCAATCACCACAGGAAGCCTCTTTGCACTTTTCTGGTTCTGGAAAAAGAAATCAACGTAGAACACTCACCACACAAATCACTCAGCGTTTTTCTGAAGATATCAACCTCCCTCTGATTCCGTACACATTCGATCACAATCGTCTAAATCCCTTTCTGTTGTTTCAGGTTCATGGGATGGTTGAATGCAGAATATCACGGATAGCGAGGAACTGTAGGACTGGAATTTTTCTTTTCAGAATGGGGCAGGGTCCTATGAATTCTACAATATCGTCTATGATACTCTTTCAAACAGAGAATCAGTGCCTGGTATTGCCGATGCTTCCTGTTGTTTCTTAAACGCCTCCTCTCTTATTAATACAAACACTCGTACTGGAATAGAAGGATCTGGTCAGATCCGGGTCTTTTGGATTATTGGACTTATTATAATCTTAGATGTTATTTTTTTGCTTTTCCTTATTGTTCGCAGGCAGTGGTAAAAAAGAAACCATAATAACAGGTTAACATTAGATATGTGATTAAAACTGTATAAAAATTGATTTCAACGACCTCTTATTTTCCTTAAGTGTTAACGACCTCCAAGATCAACTCTAATACTGAAATTAATGAAAACGGAAAAAGTAAAAATGTACTATGATAATTGAAAATAATTATTTTTTAATTCTATATGATTTTTAAAACTATTTCATCCTTTTAAATAAATCGCTGTTGTCCTTTGACATTCACAGATGCTTAGCGCGATTTTTTGCAAAAAGAAAATTAATATTTCAGACCGTGGGATACAACGAAGGATTGTAACCGTTTTTTGTATGTTGTGTAACGTCCTGGTGTAGTTTTCCGTCCAGAGGTTTTCGATAATCCCTCGGGAGGCGTTCGGCGTAGACAACCAAAGTTGCTCGGTGAGAAACGCTTGCTCCTGCATCCCTTGATCCAGCTTGGTAAGGAACGGAGTGATATTCACCTCACTATGAATCATGAGATGTGCAAGTACCTCATTAACCTCATTTTCAAACAGGAAAACATTTTCCACGCTCTGGCAGAGTGACGTGATATTTCCATGACCATATTTCTGAAGAAGCGTGAGGGACAGCTCTGCTGCTTCCCCTATTTGATAGGGGTCGTAGATATCATTATCACAGATATGTATAGGAACATAGATCGAGGAGCACGCATGGTTGGCAGCAAACCAACCGCTGCTTAAGAGGTTCGCGTGTTCATTTGGTATCTTGAATATCATTGCTGCTTCATATTCAAACCTGTCCTCACATATCGGTCTTAATCCATTGAGATCTGCTGAATGAAAACGAGACCAACA
>Ga0307379_10009169_pt1 | contig 13253 bp, 23 predicted proteins | sample UN2MG_FD_202237 | JGI IMG/M metagenome (GOLD analysis project Ga0307379, IMG submission 202237) | Soil microbial communities from Risofladan, Vaasa, Finland - UN-2 | ecosystem: Environmental > Terrestrial > Soil > Coastal area > Acid sulfate soil | place: Finland: Risofladan, Vaasa | collected...
CTTCGATGAATATCCGAGGCACAGAATGGGAAGCCTCAATGTCAATAGCGGAGCTAACAATTGAACTATCAAAAATGATCAAAGCAGAGAACGCTTCAAAAACACCGTATGACGACAAGTCGGCATTTCTCGGTCCCAATAAAGAGAGGGTTCGAGAAATAGGCGTATCTCTAAATGAGAACGGAGGTTTTGCGGCTATGCAAGAGGCATTCGGTCAACTGCAAATAATTCATGCTTTCGATAGGCCAAACTATCTGCGAGATTTAGAGTTGGCGTGGTCTGGGATAGGTGAGTGGCAGGGATGAGTTAAAAAAAATAAGCAAGGCTAGCAAGAAGCTATTGCCATGATTTCGCAGCGGCTTTGCGTTTCCTGGAGAAATTTGATGAAATGGCTCTTAGGGGCTTCGGCCCTGGTCTTAGCTATCGTAATAGGCTTCAGCTTGAACTTCGAAGATAGTCTGGTTTACTTTTACGTGCCTTCAGAAGTCACGTCACAAGCTTCCGAACTACAAGGCAAAATGATCAAAGTCGGTGCGATGGTGAAAAAGGGCTCGGTAGTTTGGAACCCTAAGAAGTTGTCCTTGAAGTTTGTGATCACCGACTACGAAGGCCACGAATTCAAAGTTGCCCATACAGGGGTTAAGCCAGATATGTTCAAGGAAGGCCAAGGGGTGGTCGTAGAAGGACGGCTTAGGGGCCAAGACGAGATCCTATCCCGTACCCTTATGGTGAAGCACTCTGAAGAATACAAAAAGCCCGACACCAAGCATTCAATCGAAAAGCAGCTATTAGAAGAATCACTTTTCAAATAGGCATTAAATCGATCCAGTAGAGCTTAATTAATTCATAAGGTTAAGTGCTCTACTTTTGGTTTTGGGCTATAGTGATTTTTCAGGCGTGAAGGATACAAAAAGCTTGGTGTGGCCCTTAGCTTAGAAATCCTTCCGACGTTTCAAAGATCCTTTGCACCAAGTCCAAACTTTGGCGTCACCTCGACGGGCGTAATAAGCGGGTTGGTAATAGAATTCTTGGGTGTACAGCGGATTCTTTTTGAAGGTGTACCCGACTAATTCGAATTCTTCGGTGCTAAGCCCTTTGTCTTTGCGTAGCGGTTTGGTGCTGTGGGGTGACTTGTATTCTATGACATTCTTATCTTTTCGGAGATCAGGATCGCCGGATTTCAAATAAGCCAAGCAATTGAAGATAGCTTTGATGTGCAGGGAATACCCGTCTTCTTGGTAGATCTTCTGTGTATCAGCGTTTAAGCCTCTAAGTTTGAACTCTGAATCAATAAAGAAGTCTTGGACTGATTTGGCATCGCCTTCAAAAGGTTGGGTGGAATAATTGTGAGCACCGTTGCTGTCTATCCATGTGATATTCCACATCAAGGCGTCGTCCGTGAGCTTATCGTTAAATTTCATTTTAGCCCACATGTCAGGCTCGTTTTGCAGGTTGTAAAATTCTCTAACCGGCATGACCGAAAACACAAACTCGCTAAAGGATGCTCCGTCGATATCGTCTTGGACATCAAAAGGAAACCGGACGGCCCCGCACCCTTGGACTAAGTCGCCAGGTTTGATCTTGTCTAACTTCGTATCTTTAAGTTCGTTGAAAAAATCCCTACAAAACACGTACCGCTTAAGCTTTTTGGTTTTGAAAGTGTGGTAGATGTTCAATATCATATTTTTAAGCGCGGTGTCCTGCATAGCAGCCGAAGCTAGCTTCGCAAAGTACGGAGCTTCAGGGAATTCAATGTCGTAAAAGGTCATTGCAGGTTTCATGTTTTGGGCTACGTAGCGGCTGAGTCGATCGATGTAAGATAATTTAGGGGCTTGGTTATTCAAGACGTACCCCTTAGCTAACTTTTCTAAGTCGGGTAAAGAGTCGGAAAGTTCTTTCAAACGTTCTGGGTAGAACTTGGGGATGCGTAGGTTTGATGACATTCGATTTCCCTTAGCCGTCACAACAATTATCTGTTTGTACCAAACAGCAGCCAGAAAGCAAGGGAAATCTAAGGAAAATCTAATGGAAATCTATAAACTATTGAGATTTAAGAACAAGGCCCTTCTGGCCACCAGCCTTATTATTAAAAGATACCTATCACAAGGAAATCTGTATGAATCGCCTGATCGCAGCCCTTGAAAGAATCGTTAAGACCACTTCAGGGCTGTCCCCTGTTCTTTATCACTATACGTCGGTGAGTGCCACAGCCAAGATTTTGGATTCGGATCGTTTCGAATTGTCAACTAGCATAGGCACCGAGGCCGAAGAAGATCTACGAGTCAAACAAAAGTTCTATTATCTATCTACTACACGGCATAAGTTAGGTGGGTTCCACAAAAATGCGGGCCACGGGGTCTTGTTGGTATTAGACGGCAAAGCTTTGAATCAAAATTACACAGGGAAAGCTATTGACTATTGGGGTGAAAACTTTCGGAAAATAGACCCTACCAAATTTGAAGCGGAAGATCGTGTGTGGTCCCGTGAGCCTTATATCGAACCGGCTAGCAAATACATCACCGAAGTTCATGTGATCGATGAAACGCTAGAAAAAGACGCGCCAGAGGATTCTCGCGGTAATTATCTCAAGCGTGCCCTTAAGAAGCTGTTGATCACGGCTAAGAAGCAAGGCATCCCCGCCTATGTATACACCGATCGAAGCGCCTTCAAGACTTTGAACAAAGCCAAAGCTAAAACGCTGGAGGAGCTTGATTTAAAAACCGGACCAAAAGAAGAACCCGATTGGCCCCGAGTAGAACGACGAAGCCGATTAAGCCCTTGGATCGAGCTATATTATAAAACGAATAAGAACGAATTGTCTAAGGAGGCGAAATATACGCAGAGATCTTTGAATTCTGGTTATCGCGATAAGATGTCTGGTCTTAAAAACGATATCCATAATAACAAATCCAATCCCAAGGTGATCAAACCTTTCGTCGATATCTTGAAGAAAGAAAAGTGGACTTCGGTTAAGGAATTCTTTGAATACCTAGAAAAGAAATGGCGCTAGGGTTAGCGCCAGGGATTAGCGGAGCCTGAATAAATCTCGATTCTTAGTGATGGTGTGTTCACAAAGATTTAGGGAATTCACACAATCACACCCCCCACCAGTTTTAAAACTACAATGAGAACAATTTTTGCCTGAACACGTTTCGGTGGTCCCGTTCATCCGCATCATCACCAGATTGCCGTCTTGTTGAACCGGGGTTCGGGAGATCCTACAATCCTTACTTCTGGTGTGCCCCTTACGTACAAAGTAAAGTTGACCGTCTTGTTCCACCGTTGTTTGGCTTTCAACTTTAGTCCCGTCGGCAAAGTTAGGCAACAGCGTGTGATCGGTTACGACGGCTACGACTTCCGGCTCACAAGGCTTATCCTTTTCAGCTTCCTTTTTGCAACCTATTGTTAAAACTATCAACAACGCCAATACGTACTTCATTACAAATCCTTTTCGAAAAATGGGTTAAGTAGACTTATGAATTATTTAAGCTGTCTTAGCTTAATTTAAGGAAAACCAATGGGGTTGAAAAGATGAAAGTAAGATGAAAACAAAAGCGTCTATAGTAACAGCTTTGAAGAAAATCATAGCCAAGGACGATTCTTTGGATATCGACGATGCCACGCTGGATGCACTTTGCGAGTGGTTGCACAATAGCTATGAGTGAGAAGATGCGGCTAAGCTTTACCAACACGATTGGCCTGCTAGCTTAAAAAAGGTTTCGGGGCCTACCTACCGAGGAGAACCTTTCCGCCCCCAAGACAAAAAAGACCTAGAAAAGAATACACTAGAAACCGCTGGGATTAGTTGGACCACCGATAAAGCCGTTGCTACCGAATTTGCAAAACAACACGACTCGAACTATGGGATGGTGATCACCTACAAACCTAAACCTAACGAGATCGGGCTTAACGTAGATCTTTTGCTAGCGATCCCAGCAATAGCAGCCAAGGTAAAAAACCGAAACTGTACTGTGTATCCCGAACAAGAAATCCTATTGAACCGAAATATCCACATAACCAAGGACATGATAGAACTGATTCACGTTGAAGAAAATGAAGTAGAAGATTGAAAAGCTTTTTCAGCACAATCCATGTTTAAGCCACTATTATCCTTTTTAGGTTTTCGAATATTGGTATACTTCATATATTCCCCTATCAACAGCAGGCTAGCTACACAGCATTGCTACTATCAATAAAAATAAGAAAGCCGCTAGTGCGACGGCCAGGTCACCGATGATGGCTTTTAATAATTTCGTCTTCTGCGTCTTCTGCGTCTTCTCCGTCTTCTGCGTCTTCTCCGTCTTCTGCGTCTTCGGCTTCAATTTCTTTTGCATCAGAGATCGGTATTGCGGGGACAACCGGAAATCATTTTCGTCCACCTTTAGTTCTTCGCCGGATTCAAAAACCCTAATAACTTCTGAGTCTTTTGCCGACAAATCCGTCTTCTTCATTTTTTCTATCCCAACCGCTTTCGTACCGCTTCATATCAGAATTTTTCATCCACTTACGACGTGAATACCAACCCGACTTCCAAGGTTTGCACACCGAACACCCACAAGACCAATGGCGGTCTTTCAACGATCCGTACCGAGCTAGATTTTCTTTAAGCTCCCCGAACCAAGACTTGTAGTAGTGATATCGTTTAATCTGAACTCGGTACTCTTGTGCCCGACGCCAAGCTCTTTTCTTCTGATTCTTCTGATTCTTCTGATTCTTCTGATTCTCTTCCATAAGACATCTCCCATAAGGGTGCGGCCTTCAACCGCACGGTTATGTCGATGTCTTTTTCAGAAGGGCTTTCGTACTCCATAAGCTTCCAGCGCAAAATCATTTCCTTATTTGGGTTCATCTTATGGCTTGGCTTTAAATCTGCTTTTTCCCAATCGGCTACGGAAAATCCCAACCACCCCGCAAATTCCTCTTGGGTCATGCCCATGTGGTGTCGGATGAACTTGACTTCCGCCCCCCAAATCCTAGCAAATTTAAAGGGCATTTTGTTAAAAAGAAGTGCTTCAATCCCCCGGTAAGGAATATCCGGCTCCCAAACCCCGTCAATTTTTAGGTGAGGCCAATCTTTAAGCAACACCGGGAAACCAAATCCATTGTAAGAGACCGTCTTTTTCATCTGACAATTCCCCCTTTCGGCAGTTTTCGCCAGCTTTTGTTTACACTTCTAATATAGCCACGAACAATAATAAGAACAGGGGAATTTATGCGTATCTTACTACGGGTCTTCATTGTTACGTTTTTCGCATTCTTTGTGGGATGCACCACCATCACGACAGCAATGTCTACTACACCACTAGATGCTTTGGTTGAACACGCCCCTCGGTGTAACGGTTACGTTTCCAAGGAAAATTGTGACGACGGGGATTCGACATTATTTTCCGGCTTGCTTTGTTTGTCGGGGGTGGAAATAGGTTGCAAGACTGTAAGAGACGCCCAAGACTCGGCAGGACGCTTTTGGCGATCGCCGCGTCGGAACCCCGGCAATTTAGGTCAACACAATTCTTTTTCCCGCGACCAAGCTTTGGGGGTCTTAGCTTATTTGGTAGCGACCAAAGACCAAGCCGCAGCCAATTCGTGGTACGAGTGGATTTCTAAGAACCGGCCTTGCTTAACTAAGATAGGTAATCGGTGTGTGGTGCGGGGGTTACACAGGTATTGCACGGATGACCAAGACGGGCGCTGTACGATCACCCCGGCGATGTTTCAAATGATGTACTTCGTTTGGGAAGATATCGGATTGAATCCCTCGAAAACGATGAACCAATACAAAAATGCTCCGCTGTTATCCCCTGGCGACAAAGGCTACCAAATTCATCTTTACGCGGTACAAGAATATCTAAGACAACAAATGGATCGTGGTCGGGAAGAAGCTGTGTGTAAGCTCCTCGAAAAAGAACCCTCGAATCCTTTCTTTATGTTCTTGGACCAAGGGATGTCGGACGAAACACAATCCAAAGCCCTAGAACTTTGCCCGACAACCTTCGACCACCCTAAAAAGCAATGGGCTTGGGAACGGAGGTCTTCGGAAGAAGCTTGGAAATCTAGTATGCTTTGGGACTGCATCTTCCTTCTGAATCTTTAGTCAAAGAAGCCGGGCTCACCCCGGCTTTAAGTTATCGGTTTCTCTTCTTTAAGCCCTTCAGCTTCTAACTGAATCTCTTCTAACAAAGCCTTCATAACCTCGGGTACGGGTATTCCGTGCTTTAAACTCAACTTCTCCAAGAGTTCTCGAACTGCTGGGGTCTTGATCATTTTTTTGAGTTCGTCTCGGGTGAACCTTTTCAAAGCAGGATCTTGTATAAGCTTTTCGGTTACAGTCATGGTAACTACCATAACAATACCCCCTCATCGTCAAGGGGCTCTTAGGTTCGCCGGATTTCATTGTTTACTCTTTGCCTTTTTCTGATGGGTTGGTCTTCAAAGCCGACTTTCCAGAGCCCGTGGTTTCTTTATTTTCTTTATTTTCTTTATTTTCTTTATTTTCTTTATTTTCTTCTACCGTTTTACGGATCTCTTTTACACGCTGTAATATTTTATTGATAATCAGCATCGCAGGCGTTTTAACGTGGAACCACTCCATAAAAGGTTTTATCTTCAACCAATACTTTTCGACCTTAGCTAACCACTTATCATCTTTATCGGTAGGTGTTAACGTGAATATGATAGACATTACCTCAAAGGTAATCGAAATGACGCCTACCGCAATCGTAAGACCCACGCAAATAGTTATCGCCATAGTCCAAACTTCGGTTTGAGCAACCATAGCATACCCCTTGGTATTAGCTTTCGTTTAAGTTCGTAGGGTGTCAAAACAAGAAGAATGGAATATATGGGCGGTCTTATCGGGGACTGTCTACTACACTATTTTTAAAGTAACCGTGTAGTAGACGCTTTTAATTGGCTGATCCTGAAAAGTTCATTTTTAAGTTCATTACATTGCTGGTTATTAAAGGTGCTGATCTTAGATGACCCCCAAGTCCTTTCCAGCCATTTGAAGGCCCTTTTATTTCCTTGGCCTGCCACATTCACAAATTCAGCCCAACAAGCTCTACGGGCCTCTCGGAGCTTCGCAGGGGCAGCCTCGCCCACAGCCTGACCGTTGGGGAAAGCTGAGTGGAAATTGCCGCAAGGCTGACCGCACGAATAGTAAACGGCGGGGGTCTCCCACATCTTTATTTCCTTCGTAGACAACTTCAAAACCATTACCTGTTTACAGTCCGGGCATTTGACGTAGTCTTGTTGGTAATATTTGCCATCAAGGCGGACTTGCATACCTTTTCCCCTTTTCTTTAATCGAAAGGAGCCTTAGCATACCTTGAAGGGGATAGTACAGAATTTTTACAGGGGAAACTATGTCGATCGAAGAACAAGAAGAATTTATCAAAGCTTGGGAAAGTATCGCTACCGAAGTTCACATCACCGCTATCGAAAAAGGCTTCTACGACGACAACAAAAAAAGGAACGCTGGGGAAGCGATCGCGTTGATCCATTCCGAAGTTTCCGAAGTCCTAGAAGCGTTAAGAAAGCCAGAACAACTAGCATCCGCTAAGATCCCGCAATTTTCTGAAGTGGAAGAAGAATTAGCTGACGTGGTGATCCGGGTTATGGACTTCCAAAAAGCCTACGGCTATGCACTAGGCAGCGCTATCCTAGCTAAGATGGCCTATAACAAAACCAGACCACCGAAGCACGGGAAGAAGTTTTAGTTACAAGCTACACTTTTCAAAGCTGCTAGAACCGTAGCCGACGCTAATTCTTTCATCCTAGGTTGTAAGACTTCGGTGTAGAACCTCGCTAGCCTTTTCTTAAGCTTACGTTCGTACTTGGGTTCTAGGTTTTCCACGAAGCCGTAATTGGCGATGTGCCTTTTAACGTATCGGATGAATTCGTCTGCGGTTTGGTTTTCAAATAATTTGGCGAATCTATCGTTGGTCAAGACATTTTCCACGGCTTCTAGCGCTTCTTGGTAGTAGGCGTTGTATTCCGAAGGATCGTTAAAGTAGCCTTTTATGTCACCGCTGTCGAATTTTTGGGTGGTTTTTGAAGGGGGCTTTCGTTTGGAATCAAGATAGTGGGTGAACTCGTGGATAAAGATATATTGCCGAATCCGGGTGTCGGCGTGATCGGGGTTGTAGGGGCCTTTCAAAAGATTGGTCAATTTTATGAATTGAATACCCGGAAAGCTTTGGCTACGCCCCAACCCAGGACTACCGCTTTTGTCGGTTAAGATCACCCAAAGGTCTTCGTATTCTTTATCCACCGCCCCGAAAGGGATTACCAAGTCGCCTTTGTTCCAAAAGAAAGGTGCCGACTTTAACTCGCTTCGGCTGCTAAGTTGGTATTCAATATCAGCCGCTTGTTGAATATCCTTTTGGTATTGGACTATGTGATCTCGGAGATCCTTTAAAGCGGCCCGAGCTTTTTGCCTTTGCTCCGCATCCGACTTTTCACTGGCTTCGATACGACCAGCCGAAGCTACCTTACCACGACCCCAAGTCTCTTCCAAATTGATCTTGTTTAATGAATTGATAACCTTTTTAATATCCAACCATTTTTGTTTATTTCCAAAAGCGCCGAGTTCTCTGATGATCGTCTTCAAGAGATTAGAATATTGGCGCTTGAAGAAAACGAACTTATCCCAATCTTTTATTTTGGCAGCTTCTTTGGCTGTCACCTTAAGGCCAGCGGAAGCTACATAGTTCCTAAGCCAATCCTTTAGGTCTTGTTCTTTGCGGTTATCTTTGGATACAAAAGTATCAGCGATTTGCTTAGCGAGTTGAAGCTTAGGGATACGGGCGATGTCCCCGGTGAGGTCATAACTATTACCCAATTCGGTAAAGTCGTTCAACCGATCGAACAATTTACCCAGTTCATCTTTGACCGTTGCCATAATTTCCCCCTATCTTTAAAAGATAAGCATACCAAACATATAGGGAAGCTAAGCGCATGATTGAACTAGACACCAAAATTCCATCCGAACCGATTCTAAACCCCAGCCAAAAACTTCTGTTACAACTAACCAGAAATTTTATCGCTTTAGACAAACTCGATCTGAAATGCCAAAACTTCCGCTGTTACCTGGGCCACGGCTCGAACCCCGAACTGGTCGCCCGCGAAATCTCCCAGCTAAACATGAACTTTTGGCCTGTGCTCCCCAACCCCCAGGTAGCCCAAAGATTGAATCTTGACAAATTCGTGTACCCTAGGTCGTCGGAAGAAGTTTGGAAAGCTGTTACAGGTGGTGTAGTCTGTTTGCTTTCCGGCACCGAAAATTACGGGGGCTCTTTTCTTCGCCGCTTCGAAGCTTGTAACGTAGTAGGAATTTTCCATTGGGGCGGCTAGTCCACGGTCCATGGACTATGGACACTAGCGGGGCGTTCACCGGTTCATGTACCGTGAACGCAAGAAAATTGATGAAAGGAAATTAATATGATTGAGATCCAGTGCCCGCACGGCCAAGGTTGGTTCCACCTAATTTCGGATTTAGCTTTTGCCGCGCCAGTGTTAGTGTTGGCGACAAAAGGATATTTAGTAACGATAGGGCACAAACTTATTGCTCTTATCAAAAAAAGCAGTTAGGACATCTTAGATTGTTCTAACTTAAAGGAGTTAACCGTGAAACTTTTATTGCCCTTTCTGATTTTGTTCTCTACGACACTCTTCTTCGTTAATGTAGGCCTTTCTGACGAAGATCAATATTCACTCATCCTACCGCAAGACGAAAATCCTGGGGCGATCCTTGACGATCTCGTTCAGGGCGATACCGTCATTGCCGTAACCACAGACCGCCGCGATCCTAGAAGAGACGGTTGCCGGATCGACCTTTCCTTCAACGGCAATCAACGATTCGATAACGAACAAAACGCTCGAAACTTTTGTGACAATTTCCACAATTTCTTTAACGTCAGAAATCGTTGTATCGTGGTCCGAGGCTTTAACGCTAATTGGGATTATTCCTTTTCGTTCACCGGAAGAGGTGATGATTGGAGCAGCGCTCGCCGCAACGTACACCAACAATACATAAATCATGTTTTTTCCCGTCGGTACGATCGACATAGATTCAACACCAATAGAAGTTATCCCTTCACTTGTGATGACTAAAAGAACAGCCCGCTAACTTAGCGGGCTTTTTTGCAACCCCTAAACACCACCTAGTTGGTATTACCCTTCCGAATCAACTTTCCCTAGACAATGTAAAGATTATTTGATTTATTGTGTGACCTTAATGGGTTATATGAATCCACGGAAATATTTGTTTAGGTGGGCGATGACCCTTGACGTTGAAAAAATCATCAAGCGTATCGATAAGCTGAAAGCTTTAGGAACGTCTTCCTATGTACACGAGGCGAACTCAGCCAATCGTATGGCAGCCAAGTTATATGACAAGCACCGCACCGAGATTGAAACTTTTCGCCTAAAAATTTGGACCGATGCTAATACCTTTAGCTTCTACCGCCCACCGCCAGCCAAAAATGCTAGAACCGCCAAACCTAAAAGGGCCAAAAAGAAAGCGAAGAAGGAGCCGAAGAGATCGGTGAAGACTTCCGTTCGCTTAGTATTCAATAGCACCATATTTCCTGCGTTCCACAAAAAGCTCTACCAACATTTTTACGAGGCTATGGACGGTTTTTTAGATAAGTTTCAAAAGAATCTGAAAGAGCACATCAACCAAACTTACGGGGACGCTAACCTTAGCTTTGGAAACTTTTTCGAAGTCCATTTTGAAAAGCGGGCAGCTTACGACACGATCAAAGACGCCGCCGCTAAAAACAAAGCAGACCAAAAAATAGCTGAATGGTTGGGCGTAATTGAAAAAGTCTTAGGCGCTAAGGGAGAATGCACCGTCGAAGACCTGTCTGATGGTTGCTTTGTCTTACAACCTTGGGGCTACAAAATCGCTTTAAGCATCGAAGACCCCCCAAAGGTAGGAGTTGAGATCATTGTCAGTAGGTACAATAAGTATAGCCGAAAGGCTAAAAGCAACACCTTCGCAGATATGCTCCGCGAAATCGGCCTAAGTTGATGTCCATTTTTAAATCCTGGCCAAAACCAACATCACCAAAGCAAACACACCAACCAAACCCCCGAACAAACACACCAACCAAACCCCCGAACAAACACACCACCCACAGAATATTGCCTTGGGCAATCTGTTCCACCAAAGCTATCGGCAAGGCCGCTGACACCGACAACAAGAACAAAATCGCAACAAAGCGCATAAAAATCCCAAAGAAAGAAATTCTTGTTATACTAGGTGTCTACTTTAATTTGTCTTACATGGATAGGGAAATGGAAGGGTGATGATCTAAAGTGGTACAACCCGTAACAATCCAACAATTAGATGCTTGGCTTAAGCGTGAAGAAGCTAAAGTGAAGTGGATCGTACCCTTTATCGACCCCAGGTCTTTTATGGTACACCGGATCGTAGCCCACCCCTACAACGTAGACGCTAAGGAAAGTGGCCCGCCAAACTTCACAGGGGATCTGTTGGACTTACTATCTTACAAAATTAATAATAATGCCCAAAGCTCCGCGATCCTTAATTATGATTATCACCGCTTACTAAAATAATGGACTTTCCGCATAGAGATGCTATAAGACACCAAGCGTTGAAGCGACTAACATTTTCGGTTAATTGCCTTTCACGAAGATGGTGCTTGTCGAGGCCAGTCGCTTCAGCGCTACTTAAAAAAATCCATAACCGCTGCCTTAGCTTTGGTTTTAGACTCCGCGTCCAATCGGTGCCACAACGCTAAAGGCCACAAACACATCGTCCAAAAGTAACGAACACTCTTTTCCACCCACGAAGTATCATCAGCAATATACTCAGCCCACCTAGAAGCCGTCAGCCCTAACCACACACCCTCACCCATCGCTAACCATAAGGACAAAAACCACCACATATCTTACACCTTTCAGTCGTAAACGCCCCAATACTTCTTGGCTATGCCTTTCAAAGTATCATAATCCCTAAGATACAAACACTGATTCGCATTAAAAAAATCCACCATCTCAGCAATCACAACCTTCTCGATATCCCTTAACCGACCCCACACCGAAAAAAAGTCTTCAAAAATCTTAGCAATCTTACGACGGTCATTCACCAGATTCCCTGATGGCCTTCTTCTAAGGTGCGGCGTATAAGTCGCACGCGCCCACCCCTTAGCGGCAGCGGCAGCAGCTTTCTTAAATCCCGCTCGGTATCCTTTGCTATAAGATGTATTGTAGCTATTATCGCCCTCGTAGCCCTTATCCTTGGCCGTACCGCCTACAACGCTTTCCCAAGACTCGTCAGCCCCTACCACAAGCTTCAAAGCCAACCGGGCCGCTGTCAACGCTTCACCGTCAGAATCCGACGATATTAAATTCAATAACTTTACTAATTTGGTTTTGTCTAAGGCCATTAAACCGACCGACGCTGGGCTCTATACAGATCAAGGTCTACTACATTACTTGGTAAAGGTTCGTGCGAAGGCGGTGGCGGCGAAGGCGGTAGATGATGGTGATCAAAATGTTCAGGGAAGAACGGAGTTAAGAACGGAGTTAAGAACAGGGATAAGAACGCTAAGAACCAAAGCTTGAGGGGATCTAACAACCTTTGCCACCAAGGAAGCGGCAAAAAGTACTCATTTATTTCAGAATCTATCAATTCCACAAGCCCACGCCGATAAACCAATAATTTTTGACGACTTTTCTCGAAAGCCTTCGCGCCCAAAGCCTTGTCTATATTATGCAATTCCCGCAACAACAAAGATAGTTGCTCGGATTTACGAGACTTATCGTTTTCTTTCATCCCTCACCCCCACGTTAAATTTAAAGATAACTCTTTAGATTTTAAAAGGCGAAACAAAATGGCTATTACCAAGGCAGCATTGAAAGTGGAACTTAAGTCCCTAGGCATCAAAACCTATAAACACAAAAAGACTAAAGCATCCTTTGTCCGCAAAGGCGATGTCAAAAAGGTATTGGCTCAGTTAGCCAAGGTTTGTTGGTTGGGGCCGTAATTATTCGTGCAATGGGTGATGATCGTGTCGCTTCCGTAGGTCACGTACCAAGCGTGGACGAGGTGGTCTGAGGCTGCTTTGGTGGCTGAATAAGGTGAGCGTGGGTTGTAACGGGTGTCTTCGGTGAAAGACCCTTCACGGATAGACCCGTAGACCTCGTCGGTGGATACGTGGATGAAGCGGATGTCTCTCTCTTTCACAGCTTCTAAAAGATTGTAGGTGCCTACTACATTCGTGTTG
>Ga0307379_10009170_pt1 | contig 13253 bp, 12 predicted proteins | sample UN2MG_FD_202237 | JGI IMG/M metagenome (GOLD analysis project Ga0307379, IMG submission 202237) | Soil microbial communities from Risofladan, Vaasa, Finland - UN-2 | ecosystem: Environmental > Terrestrial > Soil > Coastal area > Acid sulfate soil | place: Finland: Risofladan, Vaasa | collected...
CTGGCATACGACACTGAAGATGCCACGAGGGAAACATCTGACTCATGGAGAGAGGAGAGCAGCTATGGACAACAATCAACCGGGTTTTCTGGGCTTAGCCGCACGCACCATCGTCGTTCACACCATTACCTACATCCTGATGGGCATGCTTGCCTCCACCCTGCTGGGCTATGCGGAGGCCTTCGCCACCCCATGGATGGCGTGCTGGATGCGACAGCTAGATGATCCCATGGTGATCGCAGGTCCCTTGTTCCAGCCTATCAGGGGGTTACTCTTCGCGCTGGCATTCTATCCGCTGCGAGACATCCTTTTCGGGAAGAGGCACGGTTGGCTGGTCTCGTGGTGGCTTCTGGTGGCGCTGGGAGTCCTGTCAACATTTGGGCCATCGCCGGGATCAGTCGAAGGGATGCTCTACACCGTCATTCCCGTCTCACAGCAGATAATGGGTTGGCTGGAGGTCGTGCCTCAGGCTCTGCTGCTTTCGGCTATCCTCTTCTACTGGGTCAATCACCCAGAGAAGAGATGGTTGAACTGGCTCATGGGGGTGATCTTCGTCGTTATGCTCCTTCTACCGGCCCTCGGGCTGTTGGTGAGCTTGTTGGGCATGGCATAAGTGGTTTCGAAAGCAAGGGTAGCATTCGGGGTTCGGCAATCTCAATAGTTGGCGCAGTTGGCCGAGGCACCTGAGAACCGGCCAAGGACGCACATGTAGGACGACCATAGGCACGACCGTCCGCTGTTCGTCCTCCCACACTTACGCCCCTTCCCGTCGACCCGCGTTAACGAAGCCCCGGCCACAGGGCGTTCGAGACCCCCTGTGCATCAGGGGTGCCCGCCCCTGCATGCCGAGTTTATGAATCCACCCTGCTAAGCAGAACAGGAACTACGTCCCGCCATTTGACTCACCAGAGGCTTGTGACCGGGATCCCGTCCGACAGCGCTGGCAAGCGGTTCAGAACGGCGTCATCTATCAAACTGACTTCTCAGCCTTCATGATTGCCGTTCCTGAGAGAGGCATGGATTGAGGGGCTTTCCCGCCTGGGGAAGTGAATCGAGGTGGCGGTCGCGCCATCTCCACTCTGGTACACTCCCCAGGGAATCAGATCGGCCCGGCGCAGTGATAGTGGCAATCCTCTGCGAATACCGAGCAAAAAATTGGATATTCTTGACATTATGAGCAAAATCTGCTATACTGCCTTACGAATATCGTAGAGGAAAGGACCTGTGTTCTGCAACACGAGGATCTGCTGCCTGAGGGCGATTCTGTCGAGACGAAGCGGAGACCTCTCTTCATCGCCCCCGGCCTGTCAGCCTCCTCCCTTCCACACGCCAGAGACAAACCGTGCCGACAGGTGCGCGAGCTGTGCTCTTGGAAGGAGAAGTCCGAGATGACTCCACCTCTTGATGACCTAGACCGCAAGATTATCGCGATACTCCAGAAAGATGGTAGGACGCCCAATGTCGAGGTGGCTCGCCTTCTAGGGGTAGCGGAAGGAACGATCCGCAGGAGGCTGGAGCATCTAGTTGGTGAGGGCATCATCCAGATCGCCGCAGTGACCGATCCCCACAAGGTGGGCATAGGGATCGTCGCCCTGATCAACCTCGATGTGGAGCTGGCCCATCTTCAAGAGGCTGCCCAGCGGCTCGTCGAGATGCCATGCGTGCGCGTCGTGGCCTATTCGACGGGTGTTCACGACATCTTCGTCGAGGCCCTGTTTCCTTCTCAACAAGACCTGCTGGTCTTCCTGAAGGATGAAGTTCCGAGAATCCCTGGCATCCGACACACCGATACGTCTATCGTGCTCGAGATGTTGAAGAGAAGCTTCGAATGGGAGATCCCCCAGCTCGACTAGGCCGAAGAGCTAGGAGTGTCCTGCCACGAAAGGAGGTGGGGACTAGAGGAGGAATAGACCGCAGTGCTACATGGAAGGTAAGAGTGCGTCACACCGGAAGGAGGTACAAAGTGGCTCGATTCGTCAGGCTTACCGCATTGGCCATTCTGTTGGTCGCGGTTGTTGTGAGCGGCTGTGCTCCGGCAGCCACGCCAGCGCCAGAACCGACTCCCACGGAGGCTACGCCAACCACCCAGGCAGTCGCTACGCCGACCCCTCAGGAGGCAGTGCCCAAGAAGGGCGGCACCCTGGTCATCTCCCTCGGTACGGATGTCCCCATCTTTGACTCCCTGTATTCCAGCGGCATCCCTAACCTGGGGATAATCCTCCTGGTTGCGGAAGGTTTGACCCGCATCAACCCGACAGGGGCAGACCCGAAGGTTTTGCCCGTTCTGGCCGAATCGTGGGAACCGTCAGCCGATGGCGAGACGTGGACCTTCAAGCTCAGAGAAGGGGTCACTTTCCATGACGGAACCCCCTTCAACGCAGAGGCCGTGAGATTCAACATCATGGACAGGATGCTGAACCCGGATGCCAAAGCGCTGGCCGCATCGGCCTTCAAGATGATCGAGTCGGTGGAAGTGGTGGACGAGTACACTGTCAACATCACTACCAACGGGCCCTTCGCGGGTCTACCGGCTCAGCTGGCCTATTCCCCGATGGCCATCAACAGCCCTACCCAGGTGCAGAAGCTGGGGAACGAGGACTACCACACAGCCCCCATGGGCACCGGCCCCTTCAAGTTCGTACACCACATCAAGGGTCAAGAGGTCCTGGTTGAAGCCAACGAGGACTACTGGGGCGGGGCTCCCTACCTCGATGCCATCGCCATGAGGCCCATTCCCGAGACCGCCTCGCGACTGATGGCCCTCGAGGCCGGCGAGAGCCATGTGATCTACAACGTCCCGCCTCGAGATGCCCAGAGGTACAAAGATGATCCATCGCTTGGTATCGAAGTTCTGACACCGCCGCAGCAGCGGACGATATTCATCGGTATGAACAACAAGTGGGGCCCGCTCCAGGACGTGAGGGTCCGTCAGGCCCTCAACTACGCCGTTGACCAGCAAGCGATCATCGACAACATCTTGCTGGGGCTCACACAGCCGATGGACTCGCCGCTGCCGCCCGCATGCGCCTGCTACCAATCGACGAAGAACTACGCTTACGACCCCGACAAGGCAAAGCAGCTTCTGGCGGAGGCAGGATATGCTGACGGGTTCGAGGCGACGCTCCACTATGGCGCCGGGAGGTTCCTCCTGGACTCCGAGGTGGTGGAGGCTGTCCAGTCCTACCTCGCTGACGTCGGCGTGGATGTCGAGGTGATTCCGCTCGAATGGGCAGCCTTCCAGGCAACATGGAAGAAACCCCTGGAGGAGTCCGAGATACAGCTGTTCTTCGTGGGCTGGGGCAATCCCACGGTGGATCCCGATCTGGGGACCTACACGTACGTCGAGGCCTCCTGGCCGCCTGGGCTGAATGCTATGTTCTACAGCAACCCCGACCTCGAACGGCTTATCCCCGCGCAGAGGGCAGCCACGGACCCCGTGGAACGCTGTGACATCGTGGAGGAGATCCAGGAGATCATCATGGAGGACGTTCCCCAGATCTTCCTCTACTATGAGCCGCAGGTCCATGCCAAGAGGACAGAAGCCAACGACGTCACGATCTCCGTGACTGAGCAGATCGATCAGATGCACAAGGCATGGCTTGACACCGAGTAGAGCGCAGAGAGCCCGCCCCTCGCGAGGGGCGGGCTCTCCTCTCTGACCAGACGGGCTATCATTCATGGGTCGCTATATTGCATATCGGCTTATACTGACGATCTTCGTTCTGTTGGGGGTATCCCTGGTCGTCTTCTTCATGATCAGGTTGATCCCAGGAGATCCTGCTCAGCTGCTAGCGGACCAATGGGCGACGAAGGAGGATATCGAGCAACTCCGGAGAGACATGGGCCTGGACAAGCCAATCACCGTCCAGTATCTCATCTTCATGGACAGAATCCTGCATGGCGATCTGGGCAACTCAGTGATAACCAAGGTACCTGTGAGAGAGGAGATAGCGGCGAGGTTTCCCTATACTCTCCAGCTAGCGGTGGCGGGTACCGTGATCGCCGTAGTCATTGGTATCCTTGCAGGTACAATCTCTGCTGTGAAGCCATTTTCCATCTTCGACAGTACCGCGATGATACTCTCCCTACTGGGGGTATCAACCCCCGCGTTCTGGCTGGGTCTCATGCTCATCCTTGCCTTCTCCGTGCACCTGGGATGGTTTCCGGCCATGGGAGCCAGGACTGCCAGGCATCTGGTTCTACCGAGCCTGACTCTGGGCCTTCTGACAGCCGGTGTGATCGCCAGGCAAAGCAGGTCCAGCATGTTGCAGACCCTGCAGGAGGACTACATCGTCACCGCAAGGGCCAAAGGTCTGCTGGAACGGGTCGTGGTGTACAGGCACGCTCTCAAGAATGCCCTTATCCCCGTGGTGACCATCGTAGGGCTTCAGTTCGGACACCTGCTGGGAGGAACGGTGCTCGTGGAGAGCGTCTTCAGCTGGCCTGGAATGGGCAGGCTGCTCGTGGATGCGATATTCACCAGGGACTATCCCATCATCCAGGGGGCTGTGCTGATGTTCGCCATGGTCTTCGCTTTGGTCAACCTCGGAGTGGACCTCCTCTACGGCTTGCTCGATCCCAGGATAGGGTATGAGTAGAGTAGGCACAATTGAGAATATGGTGGAGAGGCGAGGATCTTAATACAGCAAGGGGTAGATTCTACTTGGAGAGTCCCATCCTGGGTCCATCACCCCAGCCGACACCCCGGCAGGCCCACGGGGAGGCCCAGAGGGGCACGCCACACCGCTGAGCAAACATGCACATGCACGGGAAGCAGCACAACTTGACATCAGCGCTCTGTTACCCCCATAGCTGCTCGTACCCTCAGTACTAAGGAACTAGCTGTGACCTTGACGCAAGGCAGAGCACTCAGGAGCCTGCTTAGGAACAATACGGCAAAGCTGGGCTTCGCCATCGTTGTGCTCAACGTCATGGTGGCCATCTTCGCCCCGGTCATCACCCCCTATGATCCTGTACAAGCGAGCCTGAGCGAGATCGTGCAACCCTCTTCGCGCAGCCACCCCCTGGGCACGGACGAACTGGGACGTGACATCCTGACCAGAATAGCCTATGGCAGCAGGATCTCGCTGACTTTGGGCATCATATCGGTTGGCATAGCCTTGTTTGGAGGGGTAGCCCTGTGAACCCTCGGGGGCTACTTTGGGAGCTGGCTCGACCTGACCATCATGCGCCTTATTGATGTGATCCTGGCGTTTCCACCACTGCTGCTGGCCATAGTCGTCGTCAGTATCCTGGGACCAGGAATACGGAACGCCATGATTGCCGTAGGAATCGCGCAAGTCCCCGTATACGCCAGGCTGGTAAGGGCCGAGGTGCTATCCAACAAGGGACGAGAGTTTGTAACGGCCGCCAGGGCCGTCGGAGCGAGCGACCTCAGGATCATGGTCAGACACATCCTGCCAAACTCCATGGCTCCGATTATCGTGCAGTCTACACTGAACATCGCTACAGCTATTCTTTCTGCTGCCGCCCTGGGCTACTTGGGGCTGGGAGCTCAGCCTCCCACGCCCGAGTGGGGCACCATGCTGACCAAAGGGCGACTGTATCTTCGGGTGGCCCCTCACGTGACCACCTTTCCCGGGCTAGCCATCGTCATCACCGTACTGGGTTTCAACCTCTTCGGAGATGGCCTGAGGGATGCCCTTGATCCCAAGATGATGACCGTGCGCAGGTAGACCGACGCGTAAGAGAGGAGAAGAGCGGGGCATGAGCGCTCCTACCATCGAGCAAGTGTGCCAGAAGATCATGATGGATAATGTCAGGTTGGAGAAGGGCGAGTTCTGTGTGCTGGTCAAAGACCTCGAGACCTCCAAACTCCACCGGGCTCTGGAAGCCGCCATACGCAGCTGTGGAGGGATCCCCTTTGTCTTGAGCCTCCCTGAAGCAGCCTACCTCAATGGACCTATCTCCCCGAGGCTGCAGGCCGCCATGACCTCAGGTGACGTGGTTCTCATAAACACGAAGGAGCTCTTTCCTCACGGACCACGAAGGTCGGCGACGGAGGCCGGGGCCAGGCTCCTCTCCATGTGCACGGTGACAGAAGAGATGGCCCTCAGGGCGCTGAACGTGGATCATGCTCAGCTGTCCCAAGTCACCAGGCGGATAGCGGATCTTCTGTCCCAGGCGTCCAGAGTACTCGTCAAGAGCAAGGCAGGCACGGAGATCCGGATGGAGATCACCCACCGCCCAGTCACCTACCTCGACGGCCTGGCCTGGGAGCCCGGGAGGTCGACCGGGCTACCGGCAGGAGTGGTCGCCCTGGCGCCCCTGCCGGAAACGGCGGAAGGCGTGGTCATCCTTGATGGGAGCATCCACTCCATTGGACTGTGCAGAGAGCCGGTAGTGCTGACGGTGAAGAGGGGTAGGATCGAGACCATAGAGGGAGGCGAGGAGGCAGAGGCACTCCTGAGCATGCTGGACGACGCCGACGAGAACGCACGTTGCGTCGCAGAAGTGGGCCTGGGCACCAATCCCCAAGCCGCCTACACAGGCAACCTGGTGGAGGACGAGAGGGTGATGGGCTCGGGCCATATCGGCTTCGGACGGAACACTCATCTCGGTGGAAACATCGAGAGTGCACTCCACACAGACGCCACCATCAGGAAGCCGAGCATCTATCTCGACGATGAAATCATAGTCAGGGAAGGGAGCCTGACCGTTGAGCGCTAGGACGTACCAGATGTCTGAAGTGGAAAGCGAAGTCCTGCGGACGATCGATGACGGCTACGTGGTAGATCTCCTCCAGAGGCTGGTCAGGATTCCCAGTATCGCCCCTCCATGCCAGCTGGAAGAGATAGCTACGTTCGTGGCCGAGGAGATGAGAAGTTACGGACTCGTGGTGGTGACGGCCGGGGACCATGGCCCGGGGTGGGAAAGACCCAACGTCCTGGGGACCGTGGATGGGGCAAAGGAGGAATGGGGCCTCATACTCAGCGCGCACACGGACGTGGTTCCTCCATACGATCTCTCGCAGTGGAAGGTTGATCCGTTCGCCGGCGAGATTTTCGATGGGACTATCTACGGGCGAGGCACTGCGGATACCAAGGGCAGCCTCGCAGCGATGATGGCAGCCTCTCGGGCCATCGCTCTATCGGGCATCAATCTCCAGAAGGGCCTGGCTGTGCTCGCCTGGGCAGGCGATGAATGGACCCCACCGGATGCCGAGTGGTTCAATGGCGAGACCTACATGGCCACCCACGGATTCCTCAGACCTGCTCCCTATATCGGCGGCGAACCCTACGACCTCAAGATCTGCTACATCTCCAGGGGCAGAATATGGTTCGAGTTCACGGTAGGTGGAGAGGCAACCCACTCCGCCACCGGCAAGGGCGTCAATGCCATCCTCGAAGCCATCAAGCTCATCCAGGGGGTCTACCAGATCGACGTGGGCCAACACCCGGTTCTAGGAGCAGACACCATCAACGTTGGCACCGTCAAGGGAGGGAGCCAGCCCAACATGGTCCCCGACGAGTGTACGATGACCTTCGACATCCGCTTCGCCCCTCCACTGACGACTGCCAAGGTCAGAGAGATGGTCGAAGAAGTCGTGCAGGACCTCCGGCGAACGGACCCCCACTTCGAGCTCCAGGCGATGGAGGTACTGGAGAAGCGAGAGCCCATAGAGTTTCCCCACGATGGGACGCTTGTTCAAGCGATGCGCAGGGCGGGCGAGGTCGGTTTGGGACAGGAACTACAGTCAGGCGGAGCCCTTTCGTTTGGCGACATCGCCGACTGGAAGGATGAGGCTGGCATAAGCGAAGCAGTTCTGTTCGGTCCGGGTGAGACCAAACAGGCGCACGCCATAAACGAACACATCGAGCTGGACGATCTTTTCGCTGCGGCCAAGGTGTACGCCCTTACCGCACTGTACTGCTGCAAGGACGCTCCTTGAAGAGGTCCGTCCGACCCCACCAGAGACCAGAGGTGGGACAGCGCAGCAAGTATCCGGACTTGGCTCCGTCGCCTGTCATTCGGCGACTAGCTGACACGACTGATAAGGAGGAGGATGGTCTGTAGTACTCCGGTGAGGGAAGAGTATGTTGGACGATCTCGGTCAACGCATAGACAGAGTGTGAACACAAAGATTGGAGGAACAATGATTTCTAGGGACGAATACCTCAAAATGCCCTTGAAGGAGCGATTCATAAAACTGGACCCAGAGGGAGAGGCACGTGCGGAGGAGCTACACAATAACTCCCTGGTCATAGACTTGCATACCCACGTGCTGATCGAGGATTTCCACGCCTTCCTGCCCCGAATTCAGCGCTCCGGGGTCAATGGCTTGTTTGAGGCTGTGGGTGCCGTTGAGGAGGACTTCGCACTGTCCATGAGCCACCTGGGACGATACATGAAGGAGATAGAGAAGCACCCGGACTTCGTGCCTGCTCTCTGTGCCCAGGACTTCCTCGACGCAAAGGAAAAAGGAAAGCAAGCGGTGATGTTCCAGCTGGAGCCGCAGAGCTTCGGCAGGAATGTAGACCGTGCAGACATTGCCTACGGACTTGGGATCAGGATGGCGCTCCTGGTCTTCAACACCCGCAACTACGTCGGGGACGGCTGTGGTGAGAGAACGAATGCAGGTCTCAGCTATCTGGGTCTCGAGCTCGTGGAGCGGATGAACGAGTTGGGGATGCTCATCGACCTGTCCCATTGCGGGATTCAGACGACCCTCCATGCCATTGAGGCCTCGAAGGATCCCGTGATGTTCAACCATGTCGGAGCCCGAGTCCTGTATCCGCCGATGAAGAGACTCAAGACCGACGAAGAGTTGCTGGCGCTGGCCAAGAAGGGCGGTATTGCAGGCGTTTCAGCCATCCCCAACCAGTTGAGCGGGAACGTGGAGCAGGGAATCGAGGACATGCTGAACCACATCGACTACATAGTCAAGCTGATCGGTGTGGATCACGTTGCCATCGGCCTGGACATCGTATTTGGGGATCACGTCGAGTACCACCGACGGGCAGCGAAGACGACTTTCAAGCTGGACTACATCGGGCAGGGGTTGGACGCCCCGTATATGTACGGCATCGAGAGTCCTGAAGAGTGGCCCAATATCACCCGTGGTCTGGTGGCTAGAGGCTACTCCGACGATGAGATCAGAAACATCCTCGGGGGCAATGCCCTGCGCGTCATCAAGGAAGTCGTGGGATAGTATACGCCAGCCGGGCGTGGACGTGGCCCTCTTTCATTGGTGACGGCAGGAGAGGCCAAGGAGAACGAGAGAGCCGGTTCAGCCGGGCCGCCGGTCCCTGGGAGATCCGCGAACAGGTTCGGGACCGGCGGCTCACCCGGCCAGTCCTGGCGGCCATCCTCTCTCGTCCACACCCGCTGGTTGACGATCTGAGGCTAGGAGTGGCCATGTCCTCGTCAAGATCGAGAGGCGAGGTCGTCACGGGATAGTTGTTCTTCTATCCGCGCAGGTGCGGCCAGCACGCCAGGGCCGCGGAGCCATCCTATCTGACATTCTTTGCAGAGCGATTCGATACAAGGAGGTCTCAATGTTGTCGAGAGAGAAGTACCTGGAGCTTCCTCTGGAAGAGCGCTTCGTTCCACTAGGCGACGAAGAAAGCAAGCGTGCGAACGAACTCTTTGAGAAGCTGGTGACAGTGGACATGCACACCCACATCTTCGGCTCCGTCCACTTCCACTTCGAATACGAGCCGGTTCGCCAGTCTGGGGTTACGTGCTGCTTCGAGGCCGTGCCCGCCCTCCCGGAAGACTTCGATGAATCGATGGAATTGTTGGGCAGGTACCGGAGTATCGTTGAAGCCGAACCGGGGCTGGTGACGGCGCTCCGGGCCGAGAATATCCGACAGGCCAAGAGAGATGGAAACCAGGCCGTCATGTACCAGCTGGAGCCCCAAACCATCGGCCGCGATCTGGATCGGATCGACATAGCCTACGGGCTGGGCATCCGCATGATGCTCCTGACCTTCAACACCAGGAACTACGTCGGTGATGGGTGCAGCGAGAGGACCGACAGCGGCTTGAGCTACCTGGGCATCGAGATGGTCGAACGTTTGAACGACATCGGCATCCTGATCGACCTCTCCCACTGTGGCGTGCAGACATCCCTGGATGCTGCCCAGTTCTCGAGAGATCCGGTGCTCTTCAACCACACGGGTGCTCGTGCTCTGAACCCGGCTTGTACCCGCCTGAAGTCAGACGAACAATTGCGGGCAGTAGCAGACAAGGGCGGCCTGATCGGAATCTCGGCAATCCCCAATCAGCTCTCCAACAAGCCCGAGCAAGGCATCGAAGATATGCTCAACCACATTGGCTATGTGGTGAACCTGGTAGGGATAGACCAGGTCATCATCGGCCTGGACAACACCTTCCACGACCAGGTGGCCTTTCACCGGAAACTCGCTGCCTCCAGATCAGTGGATCTAGAGAAGTCGGGCATCGTACTTGCTGCGGACTACATGTACGGTATCGAATCCCCGCTGGAATGGCGAAACATCGTCCGTGGGCTGGTTTCCCGAGGATACAGTGACGGCGACATTGAGAAGATCGTCTCGGGGAACGCCCTGAGGGTCATGGAGGAGGTCGTCGGATAGTCCCACGCAGGCGGGAGGTCATGCTAGTGATCCCTTGAGGAGGGCGCCTTGAAGAGGGGAGAGGGGTATACACGCTCGATCGGTGAGTACGTAGCGGCTACGGGATACGACGATCTGCCCGCGGAGGTCACGAGGGAGGCGAAGCTCCACGTGCTTGATGCGATAGGCATCAGCGTGGGGGCCTACGGTACTGGGCACACGCTCGTGAGGAAACTCATCGAGCTCTCCACGGAGATGGGAGGAGCAGAGGAAGCCACTATCCTCGGGGACGGACGGAAACTCGCGAGTCCGGATGCGGCCATGGTGAACAGCGTGATGGCCAACTTCTTGGACTCCAGCGACGGGCACTTCATGGGAGGGCACATCAACGACCGCGTGGTCCCTGTGGCGCTTGCCACGGCAGAGCGGGTGGGAGCATCTGGCTCTGAGTTCCTCACCGCCGTCGTCCTCGGATATGAGGTCTACATTCATCTAGCCTACAGCTTGTTTGAGGAGGTGGAGCCGGCCTCCGTCAGGCTTCCCTACTTTGTCACGCTGGGCACGCTCGCCGGAGTGGTCCCCGCCGGGAAGCTTCTGGGCGTGGATGGAGAACAGCTGGCCGGCGCCATGGGGCTAGCGTGCTCGCTACAACTGGCAGGGGCGCAGTACGTGGTGAGCGGAGGCCACGAGAAGGACCTTTGCGCTGGTCACGAGTCCCGGCGCGCTCTCTTCTCCGCTCTCATGGCCCAGAAGGGCATCCTGGGCTCAACGGACATCCTGGAGGGAGACCGAGGGATCTTCAAAGCCCTCGGCGCCGAACCGAAGGGCAACGCTGACCTGGGCAAGGAGTACAGGATCGCGGAGTGCTACTTCAAGCCCTATCCGGCCTGCCGCTACCTCCACGGCTCGATCGAAGCTGCCCTGAATCTGGTAGGAGAACATGGCATCACCGGTCCAGAGGTGGAGAAGGCCGTCGTGACCACGAACACCTCCTCTGCAAGCAGGCTCAGCTACGACATCAAGTCCCACGTCAACGCGATCTTCAGCCACGCCTATCAAGTAGCAGCCGTGTTGAACGACGGCAGAGTAGATCTGCCCATCGCGTGGGAGGAGAAGGTGCGCCAGCCTGCGTTTGTGGATCTGATGAACCGGGTGCAGGTCAGGGCGACTCCCGAGTACGACCAGAGGCATCAAGAGAAGTCCCTCTCTCAGCCACCGTGGCCTGCAGAGGTGGAGGTCCTTACAAAGGACGGAAAGAAGTACCTGTCCAAGGTGGAAAGCGCCAACGGCGATCCCGGGAACCCCATGACCCCAGACGAGGTACGGCAGAAGTTCCTCACGTTCACCGGAGAAACACTTCCCAAGGCCCAGGCAACCAGGGTCATGGAACTCGTCGATCGGCTGGAAACCGTTCCCACAGTGGACAGCCTTATCGAACTACTCGTGGTCAAGTGAGATCATACCTGATAGCCAGAGGAGGTAGATGATGCGAATCTTGATTATCGGGGGAACCCGCCGTTGCGGTCCCTATCTCGTCGAAGAATTGCTGGCCAGGGGCCACTCTATGCTCTGCTACCACCGCGGGCAGCACAATATCTCCTTCTCCGATGGATCCGAGCACCTGCACGGAGACAGGCGCGACTATGCGCGTTTCAAGGAGCAGATGGCCAAGGTCCAGGCTGACGTCGTCATCGACATGATGGCCGGTGACGACGCGGACGTGAGGGCAGTTGTCGAAGTGTTCAGTGGGCGAATTGAGCGCTACGTCTGCATCAGCAGCTTTGAGGTCTACGAAGCGTTTGAGGCTGCCTGGAAACACCTCCCCAGCTCTCAGCCGGCTCCCATCCCGGAGGGTGCACCCAAGAGGCAAAGTCTGCATCTCTATGGTGACGAGGCGCGCTACGACAAGACACTGGTCGAAGGAGAGGCCATGGAGGCCGACGCGCGAGGAGACTTCCACGCCACACTGCTGCGCTGGCCAGCCCTCTACGGCCCCAGGGACGAGACGCCCCGCGAGTGGTACTACGTGAAGCAAGCGTTGGATGGGCGCACGCAAATCGCCGTCCCCGACGGAGGTCAATCCCTGTACGCCCGGGGCTACTTCGAGAACATGGCTCACACTGCGGCCTTGGCCGCGGAAAACGAGGCAGCAAACGGTCAGGTCTACAACTGTGCCGACGTCGTCGCCTTGAGCCTGAAGCAGATCGTGGAACTGATAGGTGAGATCATGGGGCATAGCTGGGAAATCATCCCGGTGCCGCGAGAGTTGATGCCGGTCGTGCCTCAATCCCAGGGACTCCCATACTCCTGTGACCCCTACGACATCGAGCCGCACCTGCTCCTCGATCTGACGAACATCAGGACCGAATTGGGGTATCGCGACCTGGTGCCCATCACGGCAGCCATGAAGAACACCGTAGAGTGGCTGGTGCAAAACCAGCCGTCGGTAGATTGGCTATCAGCCTCCTACCCCGAACACGACGAGGCTATTCGAAGGGCGCGGCAGACAAACCAACTCTGAGCAGCCAACGGTGGTGCAAAACCACGGAGCCCCGCCAGCGCGTGGAGAAGGCCCGCCGCTGCCACCGAGAGCGCGTCGCCAAGGGCAGACTATCCTGCAACCGCGACGTGGCCCGGCAGAGTCCAGGGAGCAGTGCCAGATGGACGACGCGGGGTCGACAGATCTTCGGCTCG
>Ga0307379_10009171_pt1 | contig 13248 bp, 10 predicted proteins | sample UN2MG_FD_202237 | JGI IMG/M metagenome (GOLD analysis project Ga0307379, IMG submission 202237) | Soil microbial communities from Risofladan, Vaasa, Finland - UN-2 | ecosystem: Environmental > Terrestrial > Soil > Coastal area > Acid sulfate soil | place: Finland: Risofladan, Vaasa | collected...
AAACGCAGAAAATACAAGGGTTTCTGCGTTTTTTTGTTATATGGGATATTAGTAGTGCTTCTAAAATAGGGAGAAAATGAGGCAAAAAAGCACCAATAATTGTATTTTTAAGGAGCTGAAAGTCTTGTAAAATAGGGATTGTAGCGAAATATTGTCGTAGCAGCGTTTTTTAAGGCGGGTTAAGGTGATTGGTCATATTTTTTAAAATAGGCGCTTAAAATGGCTTATTTTAAATGTAGGTGAAAAGCCTTACTATATAAGGCTTTCAAGAAGGCATTTTCCCACAGACTTTACACATTTTCTCCATTGATAAGTAAATATGGTTTGTTTTAATTGACTTTAAATAATATATATGGTATATACAAAGTGTAGATTATTCCATTGGAGTGAATATAATGCAAGATAAATATACCAATTCAAAGATACCCGGGGGTATTTTAAAAAATAATAGAAAATTACTTGACCTTTTAAATCGAAAACAAAAAGGGCCTTTTGGAATACCCGATGCAGTAAGAATATTAGGAATAAGCTATTCTAAGACAAGTCGTCTTCTTGCTTATTGGGCATCTCGGGGATGGCTGACTCGAGTTCGTAAAGGTTTATATATAACTGTACCCTTAGGAACACTTAAACCATATGAGCGAAGAGAAGATCCCTGGATAATTGCCACTCAAATATTTACACCAGGTTATATCGGTGGTTGGAGTGCTTGTGAACATTGGGGTTTTACTGAACAAATTTTTAAAGATATTGTGATTTTTACATCTCGTCCTGTTCGAAAGAGAAGAACTCTTATTCAAGATACTCTATATATTGTAAAAGTTGTACAAAATGAAAAATTGTTTGGTACAAATACAATTTGGAGGCAACAGACTAAAGTAAAGGTTTCTGATCCTTCCCGAACAATAATTGATATTTTAGATGACCCTTATATTGGTGGAGGTATGCGACATATTACAGAAATAGTAAATCAATATTTTGAAGGAGAATATAAAGATGAGAAAAAGCTCCTGAGATATATAAGACAATTGAATAATCGAACAATTTATAAACGGCTAGGTTACATCATTGAAACCTTAAATCTTAAACTTCCAAATACCATCGAAGTTTGCCGATTAAACCTGAGTAAAGGTTATTCTACTTTTGATCCTACTGTTTCTACCAAAGGACATATTTTACGCCGGTGGAATCTTCGAGTCAATGTAATTATAGGGTAAGAAGGGGAACTAATGATTAGTCACGAAGATCTTAAAAATTTAGTTAGCGAATGGGGTCTAAGAGAAGATATTATTGAGAAAGATTATGTAATTGGATAAATTCGAAAACAAAGTTGAGGCACTAAATAAATAAATGGGGTTAGACTTCACAATTTCACAAAATATCCGAAATGACATGTAAGTCCTTGTTTATAAGGGTTTAGTATTTTTTATGTAATGCGAATTTATTACTCTCGGAAACCCTTTATTTTCAAGGGTTTCCGACCCCCCTTCAGGAATGCCCCAAAAACGCACGGAGAGTGCCTTTAAACGTACCTCAATTTTCGAAAAATTGGCAATTACGACCCCCGTTTTTGGCCTATTTTTACCTACCCCCAAATCACGAAACCCTTATAAATAGTCATTTTCAGATTTTGAGATAATGGAATTTTAGTCAAAAAAGAGCCATTTTTGAGGGGTAAAAGTACCTATTTTTAAAAATTTTGCGTTTAAAGGTACTTGTAGTGATTATTCGCTAAAACCCTTACTATATAAGGCTTTTAAGAAGGTATTTTCCCACAGACTTTACACAATTTCCCCATTTGTAAGTAAATATTATTAGTTTTAATCCCTCTGTCATTGTTTCTGAAGAAAGCGGCAATCTCATCTCCCAACTATTTTTTAAAAAAAGAAGGATTTTATAAACCTTTTGTCGTATTAATATTAAGGTGAAGAAAAATTGAAAAAACTAATTCTTTTAACCGCTGGTGGCGATTCAATAAGGTAAATATATATTCTTGAAATATGAAAAAAATCGTTCTCTGACACAATATAGAAACATTTTAAAATAGTGCATTAAGGGAGAGTTTAATTTTTAGAAGTAGGTCTTTCAAATGTGAAGACCAGATTCCAAGGAATTATTAACCCAGAGTGTTTATTTAGAAATTTTCTTAAAAAGGAAATGTACTTTGTTAAAAGAATTATTAGAACAATATCTTAAGAATCTTACCAATACTTTTCAACGTGGTGATGCCCGTGAAGAAAGCTATTATGCTAACTTGGATGAATTAATCAAAAAAACAGCTGCTTTTCTGAAAGTAAAGAATATCGATGTTACCATGCTTCCCAAAAAAACCGAAGCCGGAAATCCTGATTTTCGCATTTGGGACGGAAAAAACCATATTACCGGTTATATTGAGGCCAAAGATCCTTCTACTGCTAATTTGGATTACATTGAAGGAACTGAACAGTTGAAACGTTATTGCGATACCTTTCCCAATGTTATCCTTACTAATTTTTATGAATTTCGACTATATCGTGGAGGTCAGCGAATCGCTCAAGCAATGATTGGAAGGTCTTTCATTGCCAAGCAATTACATACCCCGCCACCGGCCGAAAATTGTGATCAATTTAAAGATTTATTCGAAACTTTCTTTTCCTTTTCTCTTCCCAAAATAAAATCCGCCCGCTCTCTGGCTATTGAATTAGCCAAACGTACCCGCTTTTTATGTGATGAAGTAATTGCTGTGGAAATAGAAGAAGATGGTACCAAAGGGCAAAAACAAATTATTGGTGTTTTTGAAGCCTTTAAAAAATATCTGATTGGAACATTAACCGAAAGACAATTTGCCGATCTTTACGCTCAGACGATTACCTACGGTCTTTTTGCTGCTCGTACCAGGGCAAATGGTGAATTCAATCGCCGACTGGCTTTTGATTATATTCCGAATACCATCGGTATTCTGCGTGATGTATTTCGTTTTATTTCTCTGGAAGAACCGCCCAAGTCCCTGCAAATTATCGTTGAAGATATTGCCGAACTATTGCACGTCACCGATGTTAAAAAGATACTGCATGAATATTACAGTACCGGCAAAGGCAAAGATCCGATTATCCACTTTTACGAAACATTTTTATCTACCTACGATCCCGAAATCAGAGAACGGCGTGGTGTCTACTATACACCGGAAGCGGTAGTCAGTTATATCGTCCGTTCTATCCATTCTATTTTAAAAACTCACTTCGGTTTATCCGACGGCTTGGCCAGCCCAGAAGTTAAACTGCTTGATCCGGCAGGTGGGACGCTGACTTTTCCTGCAGCAGCGATTCACCTGGCAGCAAAAGAATATATCACAAAATACGGTGAAGGTGGTTTACATCACTGGATTAAAAACCATATTCTCCAAGACTTTTATGCCTTTGAACTGATGATGGCCCCTTATGCGATTGGTCATTTAAAAATAGGATTTATTCTGGATGAACTTAGCTATAACCTCGCCGATGATGAACGTTTTAAACTCTATTTGACTAATACATTAGAGATGGAAGAGATTAAACAAATTTCCATTCCCGGAGTGAGTTCGTTAAGCGAAGAAAGCCACCTGGCTGGCGAAGTGAAAAAAGAACAGCCAATCCTGGTGATTCTCGGTAATCCACCCTACAGCGGAATTTCTTCCAATGTGAACGAGTGGACGGAAAAGTTATTAAAGGAAGATATCGATGGCTGCCAGAGTTATTATAAAGTAGACGGCGAACCGCTGGGAGAGAAAAATCCCAAATGGCTCCAGGATGATTATGTTAAATTTTTACGCTTTGCCCAATGGAAAATCCAGAAATCCGGTTTTGGTATTGTGGGTATGATCACCAATCACAGCTATCTGGATAATCCCACCTTTCGCGGGATGCGCCAAAGCTTGATGAAAACCTTCGATGAGATTTACATTCTTGATTTACACGGCAATAGTTTGAAAAGAGAAACCACACCTGAGGGAGGTAAAGACGAAAATGTCTTTGATATTAGGCAAGGTGTAGCCATCGCTTTATTTGTTAGAAATAAAGAACAAAAAGATTCAAAAATTTATCATGCTGATTTATATGGCCTGCGACAGGAAAAATATGATTGGCTGGATCAAAATGAATTCCTAAAAGAGAACTATTTACCAGTAAAACCTCAAGCCCCTTATTATTTCCTTGGAAAGCATGATACGGAAACAATTAAAAAGTATCTTGATTGGAAGAAAATAGTTGAAATCTTTCCTTTAAATGGTGTTGGTATGACCACTGCAAGAGATAATTTTGTCATTGATTTTGATAGATTTACACTTGAAAACAGAATTCGATTATTTAAAAATTCAAAATTTGACGATGAAGAACTTCATAAATTTTTTCAAATAAATAAAAAGAAAGGATGGAATATTCGAAAAGCATGGGAAATGTTACAATTCATATCTGATATAGAATTGAAAAAATACATTTTACCAATTACTTATCGCCCGTTTTGCTATAGATATATCTTTTGGCATGATTCGGTAGTATGGCGAACTGTTAGACGAGTCATGCGCCACATGTTGGAAGATAATATTGGATTAATTACTGCCAGAAGTAATAAATCTTCTGATATGGATCATTTTTTTATTTCTAATATGATGATGGAAACAAAATGTGGCGAAAGAACCACTCAATCAGCAATTTTCCCTTTATTCATTTATCCTGATGAAAAAAATAAAAATCTTTTCAATCATACTCAAATTGAAAAAGCACCAAACATTACGCCGTTTATTTTTGAAAAACTTAACGAATGTTATAGTAGAAAACTCAGTCCCGAAGAGATTCTCTATTATATCTATGGTATTTTTTACAGTAATATCTATCGTGAAACTTATGCAGAGTTTCTTAGAATTGATTTTCCGCGTGTACCGTTCACTTCGGATTATGATCTATTTATAGAAATGGGAAAATTGGGCAAAGAATTAGCTGCTCTGCATTTACTCAAAAGCTCGGAGCTTGATTCTCCCATTGCTAAATATCAGGGGTCCGGAGATAACGACCGTATTGAAAAAGTAATCTACAAAGAAGATGAGCAGCGCATCTATATCAATAAAGAAAAATATTTTGAAGGTGTCACACCGAAGGTCTGGAATTATTGCATTGGTGGTTATCAGGTCTTACACAAATACCTGAAAGAAAGAAAAGACAGAATGATGGACGATGCACCACGATATTGCCGCATTGTTACAGCATTGTATAAAACGATTGAAATTCAAAAACAAATCGATAATATTTATCCTGAAATAGAAAAAAATCTTGTTATATTTTAAAGAATTACCAGAAATTAAAAGAATATTATGGAACAGGTAATTAAATAGAGGCATAAAACTATGAAAATAAAATGCCCGCAATGCGATTTTGAAAACGAAGAGGGTATTAAGTTTTGTAAAAATTGCAATGAACCTCTTTATAAACAAGATTATTCTGGGGATAATCCTTATATCAAAAAAAGGGGAAATGAAGACCTGTCTTTTAAACTTATTTCAGATGAAGAAGCTTCTAAAATTACAAAGAATAAAAAAAAGGAAAAATCCTCATTAGGAACAGGTTGTCTAGTTTTTCTAGTAATTATTGTGGGAATATTTTTAATCTATTTTTTACCTGCAATTAAAAAAGATTCTGAAGTGAGAAAAAAACCAATAGTTTATGTATCCCCAGATAATACTATCGAAAGAGCAGTTGAAAAGGTTGCTATTGAAGCTTTTGGCAAAACGGTAAATTGGGATTCAGATAATAGACCTAATACAATAAAAAAAATGGTAAAGTTTAAGCAAGTATCCGGCCCAGATGAAGGCGGTTATTTAATTGAAGTTCATTATAGGGCAAATGAAAATTTAACTGTGAGTTTGATGAGGAGCGGAATATTTTTAGATGCTATTGAATTTACCGAGAAATTATATCGGGACCCTAATTGTAAAGAAATTAAAGTTTATATGTTAAAACCTTTTTTAATTCTTACCGATAAATACGGGAAAGAAAGCGAGGAACAGGTTGCTAAATTAGTTTTACGGAGAGCCATAGCGAATAAAGTAAATTGGGAGAATATCACGAATGATATGTTTGAAAGAATTTTAAGAGAAGAAGGACAGTTATGGTTACATCCTGCTATTTACTAATATAAATTAAAATTTATTTAATGATGTTTTGGATAATCTATTACAGTTCCTTAAAAAACCCATTAAAGGGAGAGATGCAATGCATAATACTATTTTAAATGTTGGAGATAATAAAGACACTTATTTTCTTTTTTCTGATCTTGAGAGTTTTTATTTGTTTGCTTGTTATATGCACTTTAATTTTTGAATTAATCATTAAAATAATATTTAAATGGATTTTATAAGATGGAGATAAAAAAGGTATGAATATTAATAGAATTGACAAAATATTTTCATATATCAAACAAAGAGCTCGTTCGATTAGAAAAAAAATAACTATTGGAAAAATAGAATCATCTTTTATTAACGGTTATTGGGGCACTTCATATCTTTGTACCGCGCTTGTTCCATTATTTTATTTAGATAAATTAATGGGATCAAATGAAGAATCTGGCCATGAAGTAGAATACTCTGGAGTGGTGCCAAAAAAAGAATTAGCTGATTTATTTATGGAAAAGTCCTATATTCGGGGATTATTAAGTGATCAGATTCAGCTTGAGCCATTAGTTTCTTCATGGCGAAAACATAATAAGACGATATATATTCCAGATTCAAAGTTACTTGCGAACTATTCTCTTATTTCTAGAAATTCAGATCAAAAAACTTATTGGGATGACCCGTCAATTCCAAGATATAATGTCATAGAAGTAATCCCCACTTCAAATTATACAATTGAGAATGGTAGTACACTATCAAAAGTTGAAATAGAAAGAGATTATCTTGAAGATTATGCATTCTTAAAAAAGTGTGCGATAGTAGAATTTTATTTTGAAGAAAGGTGGATACATGCTGATGAACCTGAAATAAATTCGATTCTATCAGGAGAAAAGGGAAAAAATATTTATCAAGTAAATAGAAGAATTAAATTAATAAAAACAACATTTAAGAATTACAAATATAATATACAAATATGGGGTCGCCAGGTTATTTTAATCCCTAAGAGTTCGCCCATTTCTAATCCAAAGCCTATTCTATTAAAATGGCCTGGATTCGAAAATGAATTATCAGAAGAAGATGCAAGAAAATCAATAGTGGATTATGTATATGTTCTAGATCATTATTTAATGGAGTATGAGAATAAAGAAGAATTTACATTATATCCAGAGTCTGGAGGCATAAATTTTCAAAATTGGTGGGGACTATCCTTTTGTGGAAGAGAAGGAAGAGATTATGTCAGGTTTGAACTTAGAAAATTATATGAAGGTGTTCCACCAGATATTATAAAAGAAATAAATAAATATGCAGTCGAGAAAGAGATTGTAGATGAAAATATATCAAAATTTGGAAATAGAAACATAGCTAGTAGAGCGAGAAAAGTAATATATGGATATTTAGATTTATTCTCAATGTTATCGAAATTATTTTTTTCAGTCGAGTTATTTTATGATGATGAAGAATTATGTTCGTTTTTAAAAGAAAAAATAGATTATTGTGGATGGTTCAATTTTATGGTACTAAGAAAATTAGGTAATGTTGCCAAACTAGAATCAACCGAAGATGAATTCTTAAATCGATGCAGGGACCTTTACAGTCTATTTGAATCAATAAAAGAAAAACCTTTACGAGCTTTCTTAAGAAAAATTAATATTCAAACAGATGAAATAGAGTCATTAAAAGCTATTAAATTATTAGAACTCATTATTAAAATATTAAAAGTATCAATAGAAACTGGATTAGAAATAGCAAGTAATTCAACTGAAATCCTGAAAAGAATAAGTTTCCCTATAAAATTAGAAGAAATTAGTTTCCTGTTTTGTTTATATGATATTCGTACCTATGCTTCACATCGAGAAGGAAGTGATACAATAAAAAAATACCATCATGCCCTTGATTTTTTCAATATTGATAAAGGTTTTATGAAATCGCATGGATGGGGAATAGCCATAGATAAGGTATACGATAAGACTATTGCTTCGTTACAAAGAATAAAGGATATGATAAATAATTGTTTATCATGATTTTTAAAAGCTGTTAACAAACGAGTGGAGTAGAAAACTTCTTGTCGTTTTGCTCCTGTGTGGGTACTGATTCATCGTGTGACAGGAGCCGTTTGTTCATGCCCGATAATTCGGTATCTTTTTCTAACTTTTCATAAGGGGGCCTGGTAAGTCCAGGTTCCAATGTCTTCTTAAATAATTAGAATACGGTAGGAGATAGACTTTTATTATGCTTTTATAATATTTTAAGAAATTACAGTATGTAAAATTTGAAGACCTGAAATACTTTTTTAATTATAGACCCCAATACATATATCCGAAATTTATTTCGGGCATAACAAAATGTCAAAAAATGTTTGTATTTCACTACAGGTACAAATGATTAATCAAAAGTAGCATTTAATGATAAATAATGAAATGAGAGGATAAATAATTTGAAATGGATTGAAGAAATGGATAATTATAATTTTCTTGGTATCTATGATGTAATGCTTGATATAAAAACAGAAATGAATATTTCTCCTGATAGAATTATCATTCCGTTACTTCAGCATAGGGTCAAGTTTACCCAGCTATTTTCGATAGACTCTGCAGGAGAGAGATAGGTATTGCGATCTAAGATGGAAGGCAATTGTCTTTTTAAAGAAAAACACTATTATAAAAGATTTTAGACTAATCAAAAGTTCTCATAGGTGGGATGGTAAATTAGAAATTGAATTGGAAAAGCAAATATTCGAAGATGTGCTAGATAAAATGAATGTAAAACATAAAAAGGAAGTTTCAAGAGAAATATCAAATGCTCAAAACAATAAAAAAGTTAATGATATCATACAGAATAATCAAGAAAAAAGCAAAACAAAAGAAAATCCTAAAAAATCAAAAATATTCCTCTCTTATAGTCATAAAAACAAGGAAATTGCTGATAGACTTGATAAATTTTTTATTACAAAAAATATTCTATTAACAAGAGATGTAAGAGATGCATTACCCTATTCAAACCTAATAAAATATATGAAAACTATTCGTGACCATGATTATGTAATACCGTTAATCAGTGATGCATATTTGAAATCTACAAATTGCATGTTTGAGGTAATTCAATTTATTCAAGAAAAAAAATATATAGAAAAAATATTTCCAATAATTGTAGATAAAAAAGACGATATTTTTAACAAAGAAAAACATATTAAGTATATAAGCTTCTGGCAAGATAGATATAAACGTTTCAGAAATGAAATAAATAAGTTAGAAAATACCGGAACATGGCCATCGCATGTGGAATTAGATAAAATAGATAAAATTCAATCAAATATTGGTGAGTTTCTCAATAAAATTGCGGAGTTAAAATGTTTTCCATTAGATGAATTAGAAAATACAAATTACAAAGCTATTTTAGATAAGATTGCTAATAAATTTAAGATCCCTTACAAAGAGGAGATAGGAAATAAAAGAGAAAATTTGAAGTATAAAATAATTGGTTGTTTGTATAAATGGTATATAGAAGGCATAGAAGAAGGGAAAATACCTACATTTAATATAAGAGAGAAAATAATTGAATGGAAAGAACCTTCAAAATTAATGAATATACTGATTGATGAAGCAATAGACGATGGATATCTCGAATGGAGTTATTTTGGTCACGTTGTATTAACGAAAGAAGGAAGGTTATTGGCGAGGAAAGAAGAACTAGACAAAAAATATGATTGCAAAGAGTGTGGAAAGAGTGATTAATTTCAATTATTGTTTATTGCCTTTCATTTCTAACAAAAGAACAGAGTTTATATTTAAAAAAAGATATTTAATTATTTAATCATCCTGAAAAGTGTAAATATAAAATAAAGTTAAAGCTTCTTTTTAATATATGCCTTGCCTTATAAGATTAATTCTAACCTTATGTAAAATATGGTTAGGATAAGAGTAGGCGACTATACTTTATTGATAAATAAAGGAAAATGAACAATTTAAAGGCATTTATGCTCTTGTAGGAAGATTAATGAACTCTTTTAGTTTATAGGTGTTTCGTAATTCTTCTATAATTTCACCCCAACAAAAAGTTCCAAACGTTTCCAATAGGGGGAGACGGGTAGGATTCGAACTTTTTAAGTGTACAGGGTTGTCCTAGCTCAATAACTCGGTAACTTTTTCTAATTTTTCGTAAAGGGTCTGATAAGTCCGGGTTTCCAGTGTCTCCTCATTTTCTTTTCTCTTTTAATTTTTTAAAATTAACAGCAGCAACAACAGCAAATTTTTTTACTATTTGTTGTTGTTGTATTGGTATTGTTATATTGTTATTGTTAGTAGGTAATTTTTGCCCTATGTTAAGAGTAAATTTTTCCTCTATATAGGGGAAAATATTACCTATTAGTAGAGTATTTTTTACCTTCTTTTCTGCCGAATTTCAAACGAAAAAAGATTATTTGTAAAATAAAATCAAAATCTCAGCATTTCCTTTTACTTGCAACCCGTAACCTGAATATTTGACCGAGCGACTAACAGACAGATAAACTATATTTTTTTAAATTTTGCATCTCCCAACTATTTTTTAAAAAAAGAAGGATTTTTTAAAACCTTTGTCGTATTAATATTAAGGTGTAGAAAAATTGAAAAAGACTAATTCTTTTAACCGCCGGTGGCGATTCAATAAGGTAAATATATATTCTTGAAGTGTGACAAAGAACCGTCCCCTGACACATCCTGTTTAACCGGAGGTCGCTAGACCGCCATAAACAATGAAAGGAGGTAATAAAATGAGTGATGAGCAAGTCAAAGAAGTGAAAAAGAAACTACTTGAAATAAATCAGATAATATCGGAATTGGATCCTGCGATAAGGGTACAAGCATTTGAGATTCTAGCTCCTCATTATTTCGAAGAAAGGTTACCTAAAAAGACCATCGTAGAGAAAAAAGCAGAAAAGACTGAGAAGGTAGAAAAAATTTCCACAGAGGACGAAGCTAAATTTTTTCGTACTTTCAGTCATAAAAAACCTTCCGATAATGTTCATCTAATTGTTGCTTGGTATTTCTCTCAATTTAGCCCTTTTCCAATAACTACAGAACTTTTAAGAAAAAAGGCCAACGACGTGGGACTCACCATACCAGCGCGACCAGATAGCACCATGCGAAAAGCAACAAAAAATGGTAAGAATCTTTACCGTAAACAAGAAAAGGGCTATCAGCCAACTGTGCATGGAGAAGCTAATCTTAAAGAGATTTATAAGGTTAGTAAAGGTACTAAAACATTCCCTTCAAAACTTGAACAATGACCATTGTAGAATTTCTTCATCCTTTAAAAAGAGGACCGATTAGAGATATATGTTTAGCTGCTCTCTATTTTGCGCATAGATATAATCAAAAAGATGCTCTAACCGTTGAAGAAGTCCGTTCGCTTTTACGTCGTGCACGTATTTCTCATGCAATTAAGATAAATCTTGCTGGTACACTCTCTAGATCTGCACCCTTTGTCGATCCTGTTGGTAAAAAAGGAAACAAATTTATTTGGGCTCTCACACCAACTGGACAAGATCATGTTAGATCTCTTCTTGGATTATCTAGTCCAGATGTTGAAATTGAGCATGATGTTTCCTCAATTGAATTTCTTGTAAAATCGTTAAAAGACGAAGATGTGAGCAATTATATTCTTGAAGGAATAAAATGTTTGAGTTTGGGGGCACTCAGAGCTTCAGTTGTATTTCTTTGGTCAGGAGCTGTAAGAAAAATACAAGAAGAGGTCTTTAATTACGGGGTTAGTGCTGTTATTAGTGCAATTCAAAAATTTGACCCAAAAACAAAACAAATCAAGCGTCGTGATGATCTTGTATACATTAAAGAATCAACACTGCTTCTTGTTTCGCAAGAGTTAGGGATATTTGATAAAAATGAAAGAGGTATTCTTGAAGAAGCGCTAAACCTACGGAATAAATGTGGTCATCCTGGAAAATATAAACCAGGTCCTAAAAAAGTGAGCAGTTTTATCGAAGATATCATTAGTATCGTTTTTTCTAACCACAATGAATAGATAGACACATCCCATTTTCTAAATAAATTGGGAAGGTGTACTGAGTCAAAATGAGAGGAACAGGGGACGGTTCTCTGTTCCTCTTTGATAATAAAAAAATATAACCATTATATCTTTCATCCTCATTCTGTTTAGACTTCTGTCATTCCCGCGAACCTATCTTTCCTCTTCCATCCAAAAACCAGAAACTTTTTCTTTTAAAAAGAAGGGTTTTATAAATCTTTTGTCGTATTAATATTAAGGTGTAGAAAAATTAAGAAAGACTAATTCTTTTAACTGCTTGTGGCTATTCAATAAGGTAAATATATATTATAAAATATGACAAACGAAACGTCCCTTTATCTTCCTATTAGCTGGGATTGTAAATATTATAGATGAAATGCTCCAAATTTCTTCTATAATATCAATTGTTGGCGGATTAGTATGTTGTGTGTTACATGGGGTAACAAAGGGTGTAAGAGCTTTTAAAGAATACTTTAAAAAACCTTTTTATAAAATCCAAGATAGAATTCAGGAAAACGAAGAAATGTTGAGAGCCTTATCTGATGATATAAAAGATCATATTCTTGAAGAAGAGAAAGAACACGCAAAAACATTGAGAGACTTACCTGATGATAGAAAGTATGATGATGATGTATACGAAGAGCATGACAAAATCGAATACTTAAAGCACGTCAAAAATGAAATAGTGTCTATTTATAAGCATTTTAAAGGGGTAGAAAATATCACTCGCAAGATATCAGATATACTAGAATAAATTGAGAAATAAAAAAGAATAAGAAAATGAATGGTAAAAAGATGTAGCCTTCGATAATTGTGTAACTTTTTCTTATTTTTCAGAGGAATTAGAGCCAGGCTTCACAACTTCACAAAATGTAAAGCGAAAACAGAAAATGTGAACTTGTGAAGCCTGACCCTAAAAATATTCCATTGGCTATACTTTAAATTAAAATAAAAGAACTTTTTTATGAATTGATAATTATTCATTGTATAGGATATTAATTTATGACTCAGAATAAAAATATTTACAATGTCTATAAACCTTTAAGAAATAATTTGAGAAAATTATGTTTAGAAGATTCTTTATTTGTTATATGGAATTATACTCAATATCTGCA
>Ga0307379_10009172_pt1 | contig 13248 bp, 33 predicted proteins | sample UN2MG_FD_202237 | JGI IMG/M metagenome (GOLD analysis project Ga0307379, IMG submission 202237) | Soil microbial communities from Risofladan, Vaasa, Finland - UN-2 | ecosystem: Environmental > Terrestrial > Soil > Coastal area > Acid sulfate soil | place: Finland: Risofladan, Vaasa | collected...
GAAAGACGGGAACCCCCCACGTCTATTTGATAAACCAACCTAGAAAACTTTAATCTTTTTTACGAGCTGCCATAGCCTCCGTGTACTTTTTGAGGTAATCTTCGTATAATCCCTCGTTAATGTCTTTTAAACGATTTAAATGAGGTGCAACGTCTTTTGGTTCTTTCGTTCCGTTTTTGATCCCCATAATTCCGCCTGTAATCTTTTTGAGTAATTGGTCTTGCATGATGTTTTGGTTTATTTGGTTATATGAGTATAGATATAAATATCCAGGAAACTTAAAACTTTGCTAATCGTTTTTTGAATACGTTGAATTCTTTTTCAGTAAAGATAATGGATGCAGAGAACCCTTGTGCGTATTCAGAGTGTTTCTCAGCCAAAATATAGTCTATTGCATCTTGGTCATTTTCTCCTTGCTCTTTAATATCCTTAACTTCTTGAGGAGTTATTTCAAACTTTTCAATTCTTGACTTTTTTAAATAACCGCCCTTGGCAATTATATAATATGTTTCAGGCTTTTTCATTATTTGTATTTGTTTAATATTTGATTAATAATTGATACTGCACCTAAATAGTATCCATAATCTTCACATTCAGTATGGTTCATATTTTCCATACCATTTGCTTTTGCTTCTTTGATGAGTTTTTTAAACTCGTCCCTTTGTTCTGTAAGCTCTTTGATAATTACTTTGTCTAGTTTTGGCATCGTGTTTTGTTATTGGTTTATATGGTAATAGATACAAAAGGATAGAAACTTAAAACTAATTTTCTGACTCCAATTTTAAATAAGCATATACTTCATTTGGATGAATAAATGCAATACCACCATTTGCAATCTTTTCTAAGTCCTCTGGACGAGCGAAACAAGTGTCAGTAGGATAATCCTTCGTTCTAATAGATGAGTCGCTTAAAACGTCCAGGATTTCGTATTCACCCATAATTCTATTATGTCCAAGTGATATGTCGCCTTTATTGTCTGTACAATCATGCACAACAATTACTTTACCGATTAATTTTTTCTTCAGATCTAAATTCATATTATAATAGAATAAAATTGATTGAAACTTAAAGACTTTCTCCAAACTTTCTTTTAAGCATGTTTATAACATTTTCCTTTTCAGTCCCCTCAACATCTCCTCTCAACCAATTTGCTACCAATTGATTTTTATCTTTGTAGTAATACAAAGCATACTCATTCCCTTTTGGACTTTGTATTTCTATGCGAATTGTATTCTCACTTATTCTATAAGGATTGATATACCTTGCAACAACTCCGCAAATCCCCTCTCCTTTAACTCTTTTATTCTCAAAGAAGAATTCTCTTAAAAAATCTCTATCCTCTCTAAGCAACATATATGCAGTATGATTCCAACGAAAATGACCTTTAACATAGTCCTCTTTTTTCCAAGTTCTATGAATTCTTCCCGTATTATGTCCGTGTAATTGAGTCCCCTTTGTTGCAATTGTCTTTCCGCCATAAAAATCATTCATACCCGTTGCCCACATTTTAACTCTTCCATTAACCATACTTTGTAGCATTGGCTTAACTGAAGAAGGACAACCGATATTTAAACACATATGATGAATCTTCTCAGCAAGTGCAGCCATTATTTCATAGTTTGATCCTTTGTAGCAACTGAGCATAAGCTCTAATTCTTTTGCTAAAATTTGTCTTTGATTTGATACTAAGTCTAATGCGTCCATGTTGGTTTATTTGGTTGGTTATATGAATAGAAACAAAGGGAGAGAAACTTAAAAATCTCTCTCCCTTTTAATGCTTAATCTTCTTCTTCAACGTGAACACCACGCTCTGTCCAAGGATTTTCAGTTACAATGTAGCCAATTCGATTTACAAACCAACACCCCGTTTGGATAATAAGGTTTCCATCATCGCCATCCACAATGGTCCAGATAAGATTTTCTTTGCCCTCTCTACAAAGTGAACGTATGTATTCCACGTCCTCTCCATAAGTTTCGTACATCGTTCCTCCGTAAGAACAAATGTCCTCGTCAGCAACTTCTTTGTCGAATTTTTTTCTCTCAATGTGATTGATAACTGGCTTATACTTGTCGTAAAAGTCCTCTTCTGAAATTGGTTTATATTCGCTCATAAGTTGTTTGGTTTATATGAGGATAGAACAAAAATGATCAGAACTTAAAAAATATGATTAAACTTTTTTGGTGAAGTTTTCATTTCAGGCTCTTGTGGCATTACGCAGTCTTGTGGTGCTCTATGACCTTGAACTTTTGTATTGTTTAAACTGTTAAGAAATGGCACAAATTGATCTTTAAATATAACCGACTTGCCAAGTTCAGATACAACAACTGCATTTAAAGTTCCAGGCAAATCACACACAGAAACTGAACCTATGTATTTATCTGTTTCTAAATCAAAAGAAACTCCTAAACTATTTTCTGTTGAATTTTCAACAATCCAATTTTGAGTTAAATCATTTGCGTAACTCTTTATTGCGTTTATTATAATTTCTGTAAATGTCATGATCGTTTGGTTTATTTGGTTTATATGATTATAGAAACAAACATAGTGAGAACTTAAAACTTTAATTTAAAACTTCAGAAAATATATATGTAGTTACATATAATTCTATGCAATGATTAACTTCTTCAAGTTCGTTATTGAACTTTGTTTGCATATACTTTTTGTTTTCTTGCAGTCTATTGTAGATATTAACCAATATATTGTCAGGTTTCAAAGTTCTTTGTAAAAGCATTTGATAGCTTTCATCATATAAGCCTTGCATAAAATCAATGTTTGTGATCTTGCCATTTGTTTTCTCGATTAAAACATATCTGTCATAACCTTTAATAGCCACTATTTGTAAGTCTTTCATGATTGGTTGGTTTATATGATTATAGAAATAAACTAATAAGAAACTTAATAAATAAAATCTTTCATATGATTTACCGATTTAAGATGATTTACCAATTCTTGTTTTTCGTCTTTTGTTAGAGGTGAACCTGATATCCAAAAATTTGGATACATACCCATAGCATCTATAGGAAGTCCGTGCTTAGAGTTTTCTTTATCAAAAATAAGTAAAGCTGCACCACAACTCCTATCTAACCACAATTCGTATCCGCCTAAGATGATTTTTTCTCTGATCATATATGAATAGAATAAAAAAAAGGAGAACTTAAAATCTCCTTACTTTATATTTGTAATGACCTCTAATAATTGGTGAGGTTCATATTCTAATTGCTCATCTTCATCATAATCTCCACCAATGACTGCTTTGTTTGATACTTTTACCATTGCAATCTTCTTTCCATTCTCATCCAACACATCAATGTCCATAATGCGAGTAATTGGTTTACTGCCATAATAAGGAGTGTTATCTAATTTCCAGTCATCTCTTTTTAAGAGTTTAGAAATCTTATCATAAAACTTTTCGTGTATGTTTTCAGATACATACGTTTCTGCTAATCCGCTCATTTTATTTTTTTGTTTTAATTGGTTTAACTTTGATTGAATAACCCCACTCTTTCATACCATTCTTGCTCATATCAGTTTCAGCACAGAATTTAATGTTGTTTGCGATTGATTTGATTAAATCTTCTGGTTTTTCGTAATTCCATCTATAGTTTGGATACTTCTTTGATACGTTCAGTGAGTCTACTGCAATCTCCAAAATGAATGTTTGTTTGATGATCTTTTTTGCCATTGGTTTTTGTTATTGGTTTATATGGTAATAGAAACAAATAAGGGAGAACTTAAAATTTTCTCCTCTTTTTTCCTTTAGCAAATTTCTCATACCACTGCTTATTCATATCGTCCCTTTTAATGTGAATTTCAGGGAGATGTTCATGGTAGTTTTTAAAAGGGATAGGTTCAGGTGCAAATACATCTTTCCTAAAAAATTCTAACCCCTTACCTTCTCCTAATTTCTTTCTATCATCTTCCAAAAGCTCTTCTTCATTAACAAGCATAACTCTGTCAGGTTTTTCTTTCATCTTCACATATAATTCTGCGTTTTTACCCGTTTCAGCCCCAACACCGACAATTACCAATAAAACTTGTTTTTCATCTGCGACTTTTATAAGCTCGCTAAGTGATTTTCCTGAGGGGTTTGTGTTTTCCATATTTTTACGTTATTAAATTTATAATGCTTTGTACCTTTATCTTCTAAGAAATCAATCCTATTCTTAAACCTCTTATTCATTGTATCAACAACTCTATAAACTCCATCCTTATGCCCCGCTCCTTCAATTTTTACATAGTCCCCGTAATGAAACTCTCCGCCCCAACGTGCAATCATATCTCTACTCATTGCAATCCATTTTTGCTTACTTGCTTTTCCAGGAATAATCTTATACATCCCTGCCGTAACCAAAGGATCAGAATCGCATTGAGATGACACAGGATAATACATTGTTGCTGTTACCTCATAAGTGTTCACATTCTTAACCTCCGTGTTTGTACGCTTGAATATGAGTGTTTTGAAGGTATTGTGAGTTAGCTCGTTTATCAAAAGTGATAGAGCTATAATGATTAAGGTGATTTTAATTTTTCTCATTGGTTGGTTGGTTATATGAGAATAGAAAGAAAACGGGGAGAACTTAAAAATCCCCCTCAGTTAAATGATTTTCTTTCATTAAGCGAATAAATGTTTTACGAGCATTTTTGATGTTTGAAGATACAATACAATACTCATTTACCTTATAAGTTTTCCATCCTTTAAACCTCTCCCCCATCTCAGTATTTTGATTTACAATAGCAGTTGCAAGATTAAATAATCTATCTGCCTTTAGCTTATCCATCTCCTCAGGGGAGAGATTACGTGGCGTAGGGTTACTTTTACGACGAGGTGCCGAATAACTTGGTGCAGAGTTTCCTCCCATCATTGCCATTGTTGCCATTATCATTAACATACTTCCTCTTAAACTCATGTTGTTTGGTTTTATAAGTGAATAGAAAATTATTTGTTTGAACTTAAAACTTCATACTGAAATTTATTTGCCTGAAATCTTACACGACTATCACTTTCTCTAAACTCTCCGCTTATTTCAAAAACAGGTTTCCAAACATTTATACGAGAAGTCTTTTTGAAAGTATCATAAGACGCACCACTATTAAATTCTATTGGCTCACTCAATTTTATAATATCCCCTTCTTTAACTTTTGGCTTTGAACTTCTATTGTTGATCTTTGCCCAACAACGTGCTCTCCATTCTTTTGCATAGCCATTATCCTCACTATCCGAAAGAGGAGTTAATAATTCTAAAATTCTTTTTGGACAATCACTTGCCCCTGGACCTGCAAATTCAGTCATATCCTTATATCCAAAATTGTCCCATGATTTGCTATAAGTAAGTAAATACACAAATGCAATAACTTCTCCCGTATTTTTTAAGCGAACTGCCATATAAGCAGTCATACGATTTACAATTGCAATATCAAGCAATTCATGATTTGGCTCACTTGCAAATGAATTTCTGAAATAGTCAGAAGGTGAAATGTGTTTTGGTTTATTAAATGTTATCCATCCCATTGGTTTATTTGTTTTAATTGGTTATCTATTGTTATAGAACGAAAACAAGCAGAACTTAAAAAGAAAAGTTTTTAAGTTTGAGGCCGAAAGTTTCTATTGGTTAGCGCAAAAGATCCCAGGAAAAAAGATCAAAAAAAAAGGGGATTATTAGTCCCCTTCTTAAATTTGTGTGTTATTACATACGTTCTACCTTGCGACGCATTCTACGCTTGTCTTTGCCATCAACCGCTGCGATTGGACAACGAACCGCTGAAGGACGTAAAATTGGAAGTTGTGATACTGATTCAATTGCTGCAATAAAGATTGCTAATAAAATTACTAATGTTTTCATGTTGTTTGTTTTTGTTTGTATATAATAATAGAACTTTTTTGGTTGGAACTTAAAACTTTAAGCCCAAAAGTTTATCAGTTTTATTCATTAATTTGAGCATTTTCTTTTCATCGCCCAAAAGCTTTGTCCCTTTGTCGCTTTTTAAAAGCCTAATGAATTCTGCGTCCTCTTGTTTTTGAGTTTTCTTAATTTTCTTTGCCATAATGATTATTTTTTAGGTGTGTTTATTAATTGAATTGATAAGACTTCAGCATGTTTGTATAATGTTTGAATGTCTGCCTTTGTTCTTTTGCCCACTGAATTAACTTTGTGTGTGTGGTTTAAAGGATGATTTGGATTGTTAAAATATCCTTCCTTGTATTTTACTTTTACTTCGTAAACAAATAAGTTTTTCATATTCTTTGGTTTGTTGGTTTATACAAGAATAGAAAGAAAATGTCAGGAACTTAAAGAATTAAAACTTTGTAGTTATCAACTTTTTCGTGTTCAATACCGAGTTTTGTTAACCCCTCACAAATGCGAACTGAATCCATTGACTCAACCATCCAGCCTTTCCCAGCCTTCAAGCGAGCATCATCCACTTCAAGTGCATCAAATGCTCTGCACATTCTTTTCCAATTTCCTGGAGTTTTTTCTTTTGGTGCTAATAATACATCTGCCATAATTTATTTGGTTGGTTTATATGAATAGAAAGAAAAGGTTTGAAACTTAAAAAGTTTACTTATCCAATACATCAAATAAGTTTGGATGAATTTCTCTTGCCTGAGTTTCAGAAATGCGTTTGCACTTCTCCCTTAAATACTTAGTAGCAACACCCGTTGAGCCAACACCTGAGTTTCTTGTGTAAAATACTGCACCAATACCATCGTAATGAGCGCCATCATCGTAAACTCTTAATGTGTCATCAAGAATCGCAACGACGTTTCCAGTGTGATTTCCAGGATTCTTGCGAGTACCTTTGTTCTTTTCAGTTTTGTTTTCGTATTCTAAGAAAAATTTAAAGCCTTTCATGATCTTTGGTTTGGTTGGTTTATATAGTAATAGAAAGAAATAAGGGAGAACTTAAATTAATTCCCCATCAATAATCATTAATTTTTCAAACTTTGGCAAAAGTAAACAAGCATTTTTATACTTTTTTGTTATTGCCTTATATTCTTTATCATAATCAAAATCACTCTTATAATCTTTAAAAATACTCATACTTTCAAAGTCATTCAACTTATCTTCAAGCTTATTCAATTCTTTGGTCATTTTAACCAATTCGTCTTTGGCTTTTTTAACCATATCTTTTATTTTCTTTTCCGTGCCTGATGCTAAAATCTCAAAAGATTTTGTTGAGATGCTGAAAGTACTAAAGCCTTCAGAGTCATTTGAGGATCCGCTTGCACTTACTATTCTTAATCCGACTAATAATTTCATGTGTTTGGTTGGTTGGTTATATTGTAATAGAAACAATTCTAGGGAGAACTTAAAAACCCCACTAAAATTATAGTGAGGTTTTAGAATTTTATTGTGTTAAATTTACCATTCTTTGTTGCATACCCTTTTCCCCTTGTATCAATCCATCTAAGGTTGCAAAAAGTTGTTTATTAGAAGAACTATAATTGTGGTTATACAGAGCATAATTTAAGCCGACAATTTTTTCAAAACCTACCTCTTTACCACTTTCAAGCACAATTTTTTCTCTAACAGATTTCAATGCAACAAAACAATCTGTATAAAGTTTACCATTACAAGGGTCAAAAGTACTTGTTGAACTTTTCTCTAAATACTTTTTCTTGCTTATAATAAACAACTGCACTTCATTATAATTAGAAATATACAAAGGGGCATTTTTAGTTGCCGTTTCAAGTTCTTCAATAGTTTTTTTGACTGCAACACCATTCCCTTTTGGAAGTCCAACTTGAAAATCAAATACTTTACCAAACTCTTTTTGAAAACTTTTTATGTCATCTTTTAATTGACCTACAAAGACTTTGAGCATAGTAAGATTATGCTTAACCATTGTTTGTTTAAATTTTTCTTCTTCGTTAATACAATTATTAATCGTACCAACACTAAACCTCTTGACACCATTGTCAACTTTTTGTTTAGGGTTTAATTTGTCAAACTCATTTGTTAATTCGTTTATAAGTTTTTTTTGAAAATCGCTTAAATTGCTCATGTTTTTTGTTTTTGTTTATAAGGTTATAGAAAGGAAATAGTTAAAACTTAAGAATTATTTATCTTATCTTCAAGCTTTTGAAGTTTTGTAAGAAATTTTATTGTGGATGCCTTTAGATTTTTAATGTCTGCCAAGTCGTCAGTTTTCGTTTTTAAGATGTGATTCAAATCTTTTGAATATCTATCTCTAACTCCTTTTTGTCCTTTTGATATATTGCTCATGGTTGGTTGGTTTGGTTATGATAATAGAAACAAAAAGATCAAAACTTAAAAACTCCTATAAAGGAAATGCTTTAATGATTTGCTTAATTTCTTTCACATAACCCATCATAGCACACTTGATAAAAAACTTACCATTATCCTCTCTGCCAAAACAAACGCCTGCCAGTTGCTCCATAATGATGTTGTAAGCCTTTTTTGATACCTCCACTTGTGTATCATATTTTAACTTGAATGGGTTAGGAGTTATTTCGTTCATAAAATTTTGTCTTTCGATATCCATTGGTTTGGTTTTAGGTTTAAAAAATGAGACCCAGTCTAAGCTTGTCAACTTACCCAATTAAGGGGGAGACCTGGGTGAGCTTTATTAATGTAATAGAAACAAATCCAACAAGAACTTAAAACAAATTCTTTTTAAGTTCGGATCAAAAACTTTCTATAGGTTAGCATAAAAGATCCCAGGATAGATAAAAGAAATGCGGAAACCACTCCGCACTTCACCCTTTAGAAACCAAGAAACCAACTGCACGTATTATCCAATTTTTTCTCTCAAATCAACCACTTTACTAACCACTTTAACGTGGTGAAAAATATGGTCAGACTTTTTACCGCCCTCATCTATGTGAATCTCATAATCAGTAGATTCCGAGTCAGTCATATATTCAAGAATTAACTTTAATGATTTTAATTCTGCTTGTGTAAATGCTAATACTTTTCTCATATTGTTATAGAACTTTATTTGTCCAAACTTAAAAACTTTCAACATCAACAATAGACCATAAATACTCCCCATTCTCCCAATCCTCATTCCCCTCATACTCTGCATTTAAAATCTCTCTTGCTGCATCCATTAAAGAACTCATTACACTATCCACTTTATCATCATTAATTGGTTCTCCCTCTTTAACATCATCAGGAATTTCAACATCATAAGACTCAGTCCCTATGTATTCTCCCCCTTTAATGATCCGTACTTTTATTGTGTAATTCATGTTTGAATAGAAAGAAAAAAGGGGAAACTTAAAATTTCCCTCTCCCTAGATAAACATAAATATAAACTCCTCTCCCTCAATTCTCAAACATAGGTACATCAACATTAACAATAACAATATCGCAATTATGGTCAACCAAATCATTTTGACGATAATTCACAATATCTCCCTCCACAAGTCCGTTATCATCCAATACACTCTCCGCTATTGCAAACTTCTCCCCAGTCATAATATCTTTTAATATGTGAGTTAAATCACTCCATAAGAAGTTAATCTCTCCCTTTTTGGCTTTTAATAGAATTGCTTTTTTCATAGTGGTTGGTTTCTATTGTTATAGATAAATAATACAACAAACTTAAAAACTCTCCCCCCATAAAGATCAAAATTAACATTTGATCACCCTCAACCTCTCCCCAAACAGCGCTAACCAATAGAAAGAATAAGCTGCAAACTTAATAACTCTCCCTAGGAAAAGTTATCAACAAAAGATTAACAAAGAAAACCCCGACGGGATCCGCCAGGGTGAAACTTAAAAAAAAAGAGGGGATTTTACTCCCCAATTTTTTAGTCCTCGATAATGTAATTAACTCCTTTGTAAGTTAATGCGATAATGTTTGTAAGTGTTAAAGTTAAGCGAAAGAAATTATTTTCCTCGTCAACCAAACCTCTACCCGCAGTGCTTTTTTCAGCGAAGTAAGATGGTGCAAATAAATTCTTTGCTATTGCATCCTCTTTTTTGATTTTTTCGCCATTGTGATACAAAAACACATTCACCTTTGCTTTTTTCTCTTGGTCGCAAACCAAATACTCAACCTTTGGATTTTTGTTCATAAAAGCTAAGCAATTTGAACCCTCAACAAAAGTTTTGCCACTCATTTCTTGACTTTCAAAACCCACTTCATCACCTTGTTTCTCTAATCTGCGATTAACACGATTTTCATAGTTAGAACCAATTGTGATGTTTCTAAAGGTCAATTTTTGAAGTTGACGTTTGCCTTGAGCCACACGACTGCCATACTCATCAGTGAACGCTACAACGTGTGAGAAAGTTGTACCTGAGTGCTTTAAAAGCATTTCTCTTAATTGAACAACATTAATAGTTTTGCTGTTTTTTCTTGTTTTTTTACGATTAATTTTAGCCATTTTTTTTAGGTTTTTTAAAGGTTTATATTTGTTTGTCTATTGTTATAGAACCATTTTTACTGAAACTTAAAACTTTTATTTTTTTAATTTGTTAAAAATTTTTCAGCTTGTCAATTAACGTGGTGTCTATTGTAATAGAATTAATAGTAAGCAGAACTTAAAACAAATTATTTTTTAAGTTTGGATCAAAAACTTTCTATATGTTAGCACAAAAATCGGCGGCCAATAAAAGATCAATTTGATCACGGGATGATCCGAGCTAACCAATAGAAACTTTTCCAATGAAACTTAAAAAAAAGTTTAAAGCAAAAAAAATCCCCTTTGTTAGAGGGGACTTTTAAAATTAAGCCGCTTTGCTCTCATAAGTGGAGCCGATGACAATCTTTGCCAAATCGATTTTTTGCCCCTTTTTAACCCCTCTACGAGAACGACCTCCGCACACTGGACCTAAACCACTCTCAATGCTAACCGCATCCGTGAGAACCGCCCCACACAATACACAAGCCCCTTTGTGCATGATATCCATTTTTGCATCCAAATAATCAAAACGCCCCGCCTCAACCGCTTGAAGAACAAATGCAATCGCCTCAGCAGCTGGAGTTGAAACTTTGCCCTTGCGAAAAATACCGCCCTTGAAATATGTCCCCATATAAACAAAGTTTAAATAACCCATCTCAACGCTAACGTGAGTATACCAAACGTCTTTGTACTTTTTACGCCCAATTTGGTAAGTGTAATCTTTGCCCGTGGCAATAGATTTGATCGTGAAATCAGCACCCGAATTTTTTTTCTCGTTTGTAATAACAAACTCTAATGCTTTAGATGAAATTTTGTGGCTCATAATATGTGGTTTTAATTGGTTTCTATTGTAATAGATATAAACTTAGGCAGAACTTAAAAAGATTTGATCAGAAGAGTTTTTAAGTTCATGAGAGAAAGTTTCTATTGGTTAGCACAGGCGGCGGCCAATAAAAGATCAAATCGATCACCCCCAATCCGAGCTAACATATAGAAGCAAAACGAAAAAAACTTAAAAAAAATCCCCTCATTTCTGAGAGGACTTTAAAGATTAAAATTGTTTATTAGTATAATAGCCTAACCAATCACTACCCATGAATTCATCTAATTCATATTGTAAATTCTCGTCATCTATTTTATTAAGATCAGCATCAAGAAATTGAGTACTAAACTTTACCACACAACCCTGTTCAGATTTAATAATTTTGTACGTTATCATAAAATACGTTTTCCCAAGATACTGGAATTCTAAAATTGAATTTTTCATTTTAATTGGTTTAATTGGTTTATATTGCAATAGAGAGATATTTAAGCAGAACTTAAAACAATTATTTTTTAAGTTTGCGGCGGAAAGTATCTATAGGTTAGCGTTTTTTATTGAGCCGCTGGAAATGATCAGCCACCGATCCGAGCTAACATATAGAATAAAAAAAATTATAACTTAAAATGTTTATTTTTGTAATCCCAGATCAAATCATGCGTATATATGCATATAAAAAACTTTTTAAGTTACCCACATAAACATATCTATATCAATAGAAACCAACTAAAAAAAACAATATGAAAAAAATCACCACATTAGCAGAATTACAAAAGGTAGTCGAAGGAACAAAATTCGCTCAAGACATGACCACTAGCATGAGTGTAAATGGCAATCCAATGCCACACGGATATTGGAACTTGGTATGCTCTATTAGAGATTGTAAAATGTATGCATTAGGAATTAAACCAACTCGCCATTGGAAAATATCAGACGTGAAGTGGTATTTCGGTATCAAAGGCAATGCAAAGCAAATGGCTGAAATTTTGGAGATGTATAAAAATATCTTAGTGCCAGAGAATAAAGAAGCTGCATAATTGCAGTTTCTTTTTTAAGTTTCAGTTAGTTTTGTATCTATTACAATAGAAACCAAAACATAAACCAAATGGCAAAGAATAAAAAAAATAAAATGAAAATTTCAGCAGAACAAATCTACACAATGGAACGTACTGCTCGCAGACAAGCTGATATTGAAATGGGTGTCCCTTTCTTTAAACACAAGGCTCACAAAACTGCAAAGGACTACACACGCAAACCAAAACACAAAAAGAACATAGGCAGAGGGGACGAATAACCCCTTTGCCCTTATTTAAGGGGTCTATATAAGGCTTTGATCTGATTAGGGGTCTAAAGATAGCCTATAGGCTATTAAGGGTCTTAATATAGGTATTTAGGGGTCTAATTTAGGGGTCTATCCTAATGGTGCTAATTTTGCGCCCTAGTTTAACCCCCTGCCCTGGGGGGCACCCAGGCCTTCACACATTTTTTTCCCAATTTTTTGTGCTAAAATCTCAACCAACGAAATAGCCAATATATTAGCTATTTAACCCCTCTTCCACTCCTTATAGCTAACATATTAATCTTTTATATCACCTAAGTCAGCTTCATCCTGACAATCCAACTATAAAACATACCACCCCCCTTTTCCTTTTGACCTTCACACAAAGTGTTCCCAAAAAAATTTTTCCAAAAAATTTTCAGTCTAAAATTCGGAACCCTCTCAGATCCTCTACGGCGATTATTTTCTACTAAAACGACAGTGCTGTCGGAAATGGCGAATATTTTCTATTATACCGAATCTGTATAGTTTATATGCATGTACATATAGGGGCTAATGATACCTTTTAAGACACCCACCCCTATTTCTTTTCACTTGTTTTAAAAGGTGTTCCAAAAAAATTTTTCCAAAAAATTTTGGGGTTAAAAATCGGGTAAATCTTAAAAGCAATAACCCCCTTCAACTCATGTGCCATAACACTTATTTTTTAATATTTATAAGAGTGAATAATCTAAGGAGAATCATAAGGGGAATATTAGAGGAGAACATGAAGC